>Ga0079996_113512_pt1 | contig 12570 bp, 9 predicted proteins | sample PerSpoAPS_AMetaG_FD_69199 | JGI IMG/M metagenome (GOLD analysis project Ga0079996, IMG submission 69199) | Thermal spring microbial communities from Yellowstone National Park, Wyoming, USA - Perpetual Spouter A (PS_A) MetaG (SPADES assembly)... | ecosystem: Environmental > Aquatic > Thermal... | reverse complement strand
TTTAAATTCTGAATTTATATTTTCATTTAGTTTTATAATAACATTATTGTTTTTGATTTTTATTGAGGAAATGAAGAATTCGGGAATTGAAATTGAGCCAGAGAACTTTGAAATAAAGGCATCCGGACCACCAGCATCTGACTCATAATAAGCACCTCCTCCTGGATTATAAGTTGGAAAGTCATATGAATCTGTCCTTCCAACTACAAAAACATTTCCATTAGCATCTGTTGAGATTGAATTGGCTTCATCATCAATACTTCCTCCATAATAAGTAGCCCATAATCTAACTCCACTATTATTGAATTTTAATATAAAAGCATCAGAATAATAAGAGCAACCTCCACAAGTTCCCTGATAGTAAGCACCTCCTCCTGGGTCATAAGTTGGAAAGTCAGTTGAAATTGTCCATCCAACTACAAAAACATTTCCATTAGCATCTGTTGAAATTGAATAGGCTTCATCATCAGAACTTCCTCCATAATAAGTTGCCCAAACAAGAGCATGAGGGTCAATTAAAAGTTTTTCCTTACCTTCATAATTCTTTATTTCAAAGCTTAATAAATTGTCTTTTATTGTGTATTTGGCACTTATTTCTTTTTTCCCTTCATAAGCAATTAAATTACCATCTTTTATTATTCCAATTGGTGTTTTTAATAAAACACTTTTTCCTTCATCTGTTAATTCTATTTGGGCATTCTTTACTTTGATTTTTATTTGGGCTATGTTTGAGTTTGGACTTGCTTCAAATTCATGATGAAAGTTCCCATTCTCATCATATCTTAATATCCAATCTATGCCAGGATAGACTTCTTTTATCCTAACCTTCTTATATAGCCTTACAAATAGAATTCCATCAGGTGCATATTGAGTGTAAAAATTTTCATAGTAGTTTGATATTTCATTTTCAAATACTATATTTTCCTTTTTGATGTTTCCTCCTATTAGTTCATAGTCTATTCTTGAATATAGAATTTTAGGCTCTTTTTGGTTTTCAGTTTTTTCATTAGCATAGATTATAAACGATAGTCCTTCTTTTGTTAAGTAAATGTTGAAATTGGAATTTTTGGAGTATAATAGAACCTTTTCGTTCAATTGACCTCTATTTCCAGCAAAGCCATAATATAATTTTTCAGTAGCAGTTACCCATTCCCTTACAACAGAAAAGTCATAGGAACTTATATTTTGGGCAAAGGTTTTTACTGCTAGCAAAAGCATAATTATAGTTATAAAAGTTATCCTTTTCATAGCCCAAATTTTAAAGCATGAAAATTTTAATTTCAATTTGTCAATTTAAATATAATTTACTTCATTTCCTTTACCTTTAAAATTTTTATTTTGAAGAAATTTTTAATAATTTTTCTCTTATTTTCTTGTAAGGAAAAACCAAATTTAGAAGATAAATTAGAGCAAATTAAAAAAACTGAAAATTTTAATATAATGGAATGGACAACAAGAAATGTTTTTGAAATTACATTTACAAAACAATTCGGAATTGAAAATAGATTTGCTATTGAAACGAAATCAAAAGTTAGGTTATGTGTAAGTTTAAATGATTTGAAATATAGAGTTGAGGGAAATTATGTTATTTTTCAAAATTTACCAAATGTTAAAGTTTGTAGTTATCATATTGTAGAAGAAATTCAAAATTACGATGAAGATATTTTTCTCTTATCAGTTAATGCGGGAAAAAATAGAAGACTTGCATTTCAGATGGCTATTGAAAGCACAAAAATTATGATAAAGAATTTAGAAAATGACCCAAACATTCAAGAATACTCAAAAACAGCTTTAAAAGAATTTTTAAGTGGTTTTGTAAAGCTTTTTGGAAAGGAGGCAAAATTTGAAGAATAAAATTATTGCCATTATTGGAATTTTAATAATTATTTTAATTTTTGTATTCTTTAATAATTTTCAAAAGGAAAATGTAAAAATGAATAAGTCATTATTACTTATTTCAGTTAAAGAAATTAAGGAATTGTCAGTCATTCAAGTTCCTTATCATAAAATTGTGAAAAATAAAAAGGGTTTTTTATGTGAAATTACAATTATTTTAAAAGGTTATGTTGAAGGTTATATTAACTTGGAGAATTTAAGAGAAGATGATATTAAAATTAAGGATGATATTGTTTATATAACAATTCCAAAACCTGAGTATAGATTTAATTCAGATTATTTTAATGTGTTTAAGGAAAATACTGCTTTTTGTGATAGAATTAAACTTATAAATGAGACGATAAAATTAGGTGAAAATATGATTTTAGAAGATGCTAAAAAAGATGGCATTGAAAGAACTATAGAAAATAGAGTTAAGGAAGTTTTAAGTAAGTTTGTAAAAGGATTAGGTTATAAAGATGCTCAATTTATTGTAAAAGATAGCCTAAGGCTTTAAAATTTTGAAGCTATGGCTTTAAAAGAATTTAAAATGCCTGAAATTGCGGAAAGTGTCCATGAAGGTGAAATCGGGAAAATTCTTGTAAAAGAAGGTGATTATGTTAAGAAAGAACAACCTTTACTTGAAGTTCTTACAGACAAAGTTAATACTGAACTTCCTTCACCTTATGAAGGATATGTTATAAAAATTCTTGTAAAAGAAGGTGATGTTGTTAGTGTTGGAACACCTTTAATTATTATTGGAGATCGTTTAGAAGATATTAAAAAAGAAATTATTGAAGAAAGAATAACAATTGATAATAAAGGAGATATTAAAGTTGAAAGACCACTTGCTGCACCCGCAGTAAGGAAATTGGCAAGAGAACTTGGCGTAGATTTAAGTTTGATTAAAGGGACAGGACCAAAAGGAAGAATTACAAGAGAAGATGTTTTAAATTATGTGAATAAACTTAAAGAAGAAGTCAAGGAAGTTAAAGAAATTAAAGAAGTTAAAATTGAAAGGAAAGAAGCACTTGAAGAAGTTATTCCAATTAGAGGTATAAGGAGAAAAATAGCTGAGCATCTTAGATTATCAAAAGATAGAGCGGTTCATACATTACATGTAGATGAAATTGATATGACGGAAATTGTTAAATTAAGAGAAAGACTTAAAAAAATTGCTGATGAGCAAAATGTTAAATTAACTTATTTACCATTTATAATAAAAGCAGTAGCAACAGCTCTTAAAAAACACCCATATTTTAACGCAATTGTAGATGATGAAAAAGGAGAAATTATATTAAAAAAGTACTATAATATTGGCGTTGCTGTTGATACACCTGATGGACTAATTGTTCCTGTTATAAAAGATGTTGATAAAAAGAGTATTATTCAAATAGCAAGGGAGCTTGAAGACATTTCAAATAGAGCAAGAGAAGGAAAATTAAATTTGGAAGAACTTCAAGATGGAACATTTTCCATAACAAATGTTGGCTCAATTGGAGGTGTTTTTGCTTTTCCTGTTATAGATTATCCAAGAGTTGCTATCCTTGGAACACATAAAATAAAGAAGGTTCCTGTTGTTAATGAAAAAGATGAAATTGTAATAAGATATATGATGTTCGTATCACTTTCATTTGACCATAGAGTAGTTGATGGTGCTGAGGCAGCAAGATTTACAAGAACCTTATCAAGAATCCTTGAAAATCCAGATATATTTATTTTGGAGGTAATATGATAGCTATTGCTAAAACAAAGCCAGGAAAAGGATTTGAAATTATCAAAAAAGATATTCCAAAAATAAATGATGATGAAATTTTAATAGAAGTAAAATTTGCTTCAATTTGTGGTAGTGATGTTCATGCTTATGTATGGGATGAATGGGCAAAAGAAGAATTTAATGAATTTCCAAGAATTATTGGTCATGAAATAGGAGGTATTATTGTTGAAAAAGGTAAAAATGTAAAAAATTTAGAAGTTGGTGATTTTGTGGCTATTGAAAGTCATTTTTGGTGTAATGAATGCTATAATTGTAAAATTGGAAATTTCCATGTTTGTAAAAATATGAAAATTCTTGGATTTGGAGTAGATGGAGGATTTGCTAATTATTTAAAAATTCCTTATAAAAATGCTATTAAAGTTCCAAATAATATAAAAAAAGAGTTTATTCCGCTAATGGAGCCTATGGGAAATGCTGTTGATAGCGTATTAGCAGAAGATATTAGCTCAAAGAATGTTTTAATTGTAGGTTGTGGTCCAATTGGACTTATGGCAACTGCTATTTGTAGAGTTTGTGGAGCTAACAAAATTATTACGATGGATATAAATGAAAATAGATTAAACATTTCAAAAATGATGGGTTCAAATTATCTTATAAATCCAAATAAAGATAATGTTTATGAAAAAGTAATGGAAATAACGGATAATATAGGTGTTGATGTTATTCTTGAATTTTCTGGTAGTTCTGAGGGTTTTAAAAGTGCTATTAAAACCATCGTTGAAGGCGGAAGAGTTTCGCTTCTTGGACTTTATCCAAAACCTTTTGAATTTGATTTTAATAATTACTTTATAATGAAAAATTTAAGAGTTTATGGAATAATTGGAAGGAGAATTTATTCCACTTGGTTTAAAACAATTAATCTAATTCATAAAATTGACCTAACACCAATCATTAGTCATAGAATTAAACTTGAAGACTTTGAAAAAGGCTTTGAAGATATTTTAAATGGAAGAGCAATTAAAGTTCTTTTTGAAATCAGTTGAAAATTATAATTCTATATTAAATGGAAAACTATATGATTATTCAAAGGCTATTTGGATAGCTCATAAATCATTTATTGAAAAATATCTAAAAAATTTTAATGAAATTGTGGTTTATAAGGGATTTTGGAGTGGATACGAGCTTTATGAAAAACCATATTATAGATTTATTTCAGATGTTGATTTTTTTGTTTCAGATGAAAATTATAAAAAATTAAAAGAGCTTTTTTTAGATTTGAAATTTAATTATTATTTTCAATTTTCAAATAAAGTGCCAAAATTTATAAAAAATTCACTTGAATATGAAATGTCTTTTTCAAAGAATCTTTTACATTTTGAAGTTCATAGAAAACTATTTCCACCATATTTTATTGAAATTGATAGTAAAAAATTGTTAAAAAGAGCAATTGAATGGAAATTTAATTTACTAACATTTCCATTAGAAGAGCAATTTATTATTTCCGTTTTACATTTTTATAAAAGTAGTCAAAAAATTTTTTATTGGCTTTGGGATATATTTATTCTCTTAACACTTGTTGATTTAAAGAAAATTAAAGAAATTTGCCATTTTTATTCAATTGATTATGGAAAATTTATAAGCATTATTGAAGAAATTAAGATAGGAAAGTTTGTGAAAAGAAACTTATTTTTTAAGAGGAATTTAAAAAATTACTTAACATTTTTTGCCTTTAAATTGTTTTCAAAATTATAAACTTTTTTCAACCTTTTCAACCATTTTTTGAAATTCCTTATCCTTAATAATTAATTTTCTTGCTCTATTATAGCCATTTATAATTGTGCTATGGTCTTTATTTAAAGCTTTCGCAATAGTTGTATATGGTATTTTAAAATAATTTCTTGATATATAAATAACAACATATCTTGCATATAGTAATTTTTTAACTTTTATGCGACTTTTCAATTCATTTTCATCAACTGAAAGCTTATTACAAACAACTTCAATAATTTTTGAAATATCATAATTCTTCTTGTTAGAAACAAGATCTGAAATTATTTGCTTAAAAACTTTATAATTTAATTCATTTTCTGAAAAGTTATAATATGCTGAAATTCTTGCTATTACACCTTCAAGCTCCCTAACACTCAAAATATTACTTTTAGCAACTTCCCATAATAATTCATCTTCAACATTTAAATTCTCTTCCTTTGCCTTCAATTTCAATATTTGATATCTCGTTTCCATAGAAGGGGGTTGAATTTCAATAACAATACCCTTAACTATTCTATTTTTTATTTCTTCCCTAACTTTTAAATTTTTTATATGCTTTATCCCTGCTAAGATAATGTGTTTATTCCTTGAAAGCAAATAATCAATCATATTTAAAATTTCTTCTTGAAGTGAAGGTTTATCCTCAATAAAGTCAAAATTATCTAAAATTAACATATCAAGCTCCCTATATTTATTTCTAAAAGCATTAGTAGTTTGATTCTTAATAGATTCTATTAGCTCATTAAAGAAACTTTCAGCAGTTATATATCTTATTTTTATTTTGCTATTTAATTCAATTGCTTTATTACCAATAGCATTTATGATATGAGTTTTCCCAAGACCACTTTTACCATAAACATAAAATGGATTATAAGTTTTTGAAAAGTTTTTACTAATTGAAATTGCTATATTATATAAAATTTCATTTTCTTTACCAATAATGAAATTTTCAAATGTATAACTTCTAATAAGTGTTGAAATCTCAACAGGTTTTTTAAATAATGTTGGCTTCTTTTCATCAAAAACCCAATTTATACTTTCTATATTAAATTTTTTAAGAGCTTTCCTTAAATGTTCTCCATAATGCTCCTCAATCCATTCAACAAAATATTCATTAGGTGCTTGAAGAAAAATCGTACTTCCTTCAACATTCAAAGGTTTTATTGATGATAACCAATCTTTTGTAATTCTTTGAGGGAATATCTGAAATAAAATTTCAATTACATTTTGCCAAATTAGTTTAAGAGAACTTGGCACAGTTTGAAAATTCTAAACTTTAATTTTCTCATACTTATTAGACAAATTAATTATCTAATCACTAATTAAAATAAAATCAATATTCAGATTTTTCAATTTCATTTCTGTCTTATCTGAAATTTCCTTTCCAATTATAACTGCTATAACTTCTTTTTTATAAATTCTCTTTAAAATCTCCATTCTCTTAATAGCTCTTTCAACATCATAATCTCCAATTTTATATGAAACTTCAACCGCTATGTAAATCTCTTCATTAGTCCTCTTTGATATTCCAATAACTAATATGTCTAATAATAAAACTTCATCCCTTTCACTCTCACTTATTATATTTCTTTCAACATATTCATCTAATTCATCAGCTATTTCAGATTTGTCTTTTATCCTACATTTTCTTATATATCTTCCTAAATAAGCACATATATTCGTTCTTACTTTATGCTCCAATTGCCATCCTTTTAATTCCTGAATGCTTATTTCATGCCTTTTTAATGTTTTTTTTATTTCCTCCTGACCTTTCTCTAATTTTTCAAATCTTTTATCTACTTCATCAAATCTCTGATTTACTTCATTTTTAAATGCTTCAAGTTTCTTATCTGATTCTTCAAATCTTCTATCTACTTCATCAAATCTTTGATTTACTTCATTTCTAAATGCTTCAAATTTCCTATCCGCTTCCTCAAATCTTTGATTTACCTCGCTTCTAAATGCTTCAAATTTCCTGTCTGATTCTTCAAATCTCTGATTTACTTCCTTTCTAAATTCTTCAAACTTTACTGGCAATTCTAATAACTCAGTAGTTAAAATTAACATTCTTAACTTTTCAAGATAATCAGGTCTTTCTCTCAGTAAATTTAATAAGTCTTCAAATTCTTTTATAATATATTCTTTTTCCATAGTTCTAAAAGTTTAAAGCAGAGTGAAAATGCTTTGTCTAGTAATTCTAAAATATAGATTATTTCTTATTTTTCCCACCCACCCTGATAATAAGGCTTAGCCTTATAAATACCCATTTTTTGGCAGGGGGCTTTCGCCCCCTTAAATAACCCCCCAATAAAACCAATAATTCCTTAAAATTTTCATAACTTATTGATTACCAATCACTTAACACTATTTATTGGACAAAGCAAAAGAAAAAACTTTTAATTTTACTTAACTATTCTTTCAAGCTTAACAAATTCCAAGGATAATGTTTTAACGCCATATTCATTAAATAAAACTGTAATTCTATTCTTATTTATTCCTAAAACTCTACCAATTCCGAACTTATGATGTTTGACTAAATCACCTATTCTATAAGTTAAACTTAAATCTGAGATATTGTCCCATATAATTTTTCCATTTTTATAACCAATTTCCTCTAAAAATCTTGAAATTTGAAGCTCCTTTCTTCCTTTTAAAAATCTCGTTTTACAATAAGATAAATATAACTCTTCCTTTGCTCTTGTAATGGCAACATAAAATAATCTTCTTTCTTCTTCTAAATTACCTTCATCTATACTTAAATGATGAGGCAGTACATCTTCCTCTAATCCAATTACAAAAACAACAGGAAATTCAAGACCTTTTGCGGAATGTATTGTCATTACGGAAACACAATTATTTTTTAAATCTACTTCATTTTCCATCTTAACGGAAATATCTTCAACAAATTCTTCAAGATTATTGTAAATTTCAAGTGAATTTATAAATTCTTCTATATTTTCTATCCTTTCTCTTGCCAATTGCGTACTTTCATTTTTTTCAATATATTCAATATAATTTGTTTCAAGAATGACCTTTTTAGCAAGCTCCTTAACACTTAAATTCTTTGAATAATTTAATAATTTTTCAAATATATTTAAAAATTCTATAATTCCTTCAACAGCCTTTTTTCTATTTATAAATTTTAAGGCTGGTCTTAATGCCTCATAATATGATACATTATTCTCCTCTGCTATTTTCTTTATTATTTCAAATGTCGTTTCACCTATGCCTCTTGGAGGTGTATTTATAGCTCTTTCAAGAGATATGTTGTCTTTTGGATTATAAATCAACCTTAAATATGCTATTAAATCCTTTATCTCTCTTCTTTCATAAAATTTTTCTCCACCAATGACATTATAAGGAATTTTATATTTATTAAATACTTCTTCTATGGATTTTGAAAGTGCATTTATCCTAAATAAAATTGCAAAATCAGAATATGGTCTTTTTGAACTTACAATAATTTTAGCAATTTTTTCTGCTTCCTCAATTTCATCGTAATTTTCCAAAACTTCTGGTTCTTTACCCTCTGGATTATTTGTCCATAAAACTTTATCTCTTCTTTCATAATTAAATTTAATTACTCTATTTGCTAATTTTAAAATTTTTTTCGTTGAGCGATAATTCTGCTCTAAAAATATAATTTTAGCATTTGGAAAATCCTTTTCAAAATTTAAAATAATTCTAAAATCAGCACCTCTAAACGAATATATACTTTGGTCTTCATCACCAACAGCAAATATATTATTGTGGTAAATTAAAAGGTTTTTTAAAAGTTGATATTGGATATGGTTTGTATCCTGATATTCATCAACATGAATATAAAGGAATTTTTTAGCATAGTAATCTCTAATTTCAGGATATTGATTAAATAAATCTAATGTCCTTAACATTAAGTCTTCAAAATCCATAGCTCTATATTTCTTTAAACGTTCTTGATAAGCATTATAAATTTCCATATATTCAGAGCTTAAATTATCTATTCTTTTACTTTTATAATCCATTAAAATATCAAGAACTTCACCCGCTTTTAAATCCTTATCTTTAATTAAACTTCTAATAATTCTAAATTGGTCATCTCTATCATAAACGACAAAATTCTTTGGATAACCAACCTTTTCAGCATGCTCTTTCAAAATTCTTAAACACATGGCATGAAATGTATGTATCCAAATATCTTTTGATAAAGAGCCAAGTATTTTTCTAATTCTTTCCTTCATTTCTCCTGCTGCTTTATTAGTAAATGTTAATGCAATGATATTTTCAGCATCTGCTAATTTTTTAGCAAGAATATAAGCAACTCTATATGTTAAGACCTTTGTCTTTCCACTCCCCGCTCCTGCCAAAACCAAAACTGGTCCTTCTGTTGTTAAAACAGCTTCTCTTTGCTTGTCATTTAATTCATCTAAAAACTTCAATATATTCATATATTTTTCCTCCTTTTTATAAATCAAGCTTTAAGAACTATCCTTTTCTCTTAAAACTCTCCTTAATGGTTTTCCTATTAAGCTTTTTGGAATTTCACTTGTGAATTCAATTTCACTTGGAATCTCATAATAAGTTAGATGCTCTTTTAAATAGCTTAATAATTCTTCCTTCGTTAATGTTTCCCCTTCTTTAACTACAACATAAGCTTTTACAATTTCATCTGCTATCTCTGGTTTTTTAATTCCAACTACTGCTGCTTCTTTTATTTTTGGATGCTTATATAAAACTTCTTCAATGTTTCTTGGATAAACATTAAATCCATGGACAATTATCATATCTTTTTTCCTATCTACAATATAAAAATATCCATCCTCATCCATTTTAGCAATATCACCTGTAAATAACCAACCATCTTTCAATACCTGTTTTGTTTCTTCCTCATTATTCCAATATCCTTTCATCACTTGTGGTCCATTAATAATAAGCTCTCCTTCTTTTCCTGGGGGTAATTCCTCACCTGTTTTTAAATCTACAATTTTCGCATCAGTATCAGGTAAAGGAAGACCAATAGAGCCTTCTCTATTTTCACCATATATTGGATTAGCATGTGTAACAGGAGAAGCTTCTGATAAACCATATCCTTCTATTAGCTTAGCACCTGTTATTTTTTCAAATTGTTGTTTAACTTGAATAGGTAAGGGTGCAGCTCCTGAAAGGCAAAGTTTTATACTTGTTAAATTGTATTTACTAATTTCTTCATAGTTATTTATTGCGTTATAAATAGCGGGAACACCAGGAAAATTAGTAATTTTATATTTTTCAATTTCTTCAATTACTTGTTTTAAATCAAATTTTGGAAGTAAGACCACATTTCCACCAATAGCAAGCGTATAATTCATACCAACCGTCATAGCATAAACATGAAAAAGTGGAATAACGATTAGGGTTCTTTCATTACCATAATCTATATTTGTAGTCCAAGCAAGTAATTGCTTTACATTAGCATATAAATTAAAATGCGTTAGCATTGCTCCTTTTGGTCTTCCTGTTGTTCCACCAGTATATTGTAAAACTGCAACATCTTCCTTCGGATTTATTTGAACATCAATAATTTTAGGATTGGTATATAATAAACTTGAAAAAACATGAAAATCGTTTGGAATTGGAGGAATTTTTGAAAAAATTGTTTTTAAAGAATAAAGGAAATTTAATGGAAAGTTTAAAAATTCTTTAACTCTACCAATAATAAAAATTTTCGTCGGAATATTATCTTTTACTTGAAGAACTTTATCTAAAAATAAATCCAAAGTGATTAATGCTTTGGCTGAACTATCTTTTAATATAAATTCCATTTCAGACTTTGAATATAATGGATTCATTTGAACAACAATTGCTCCAAGTTTTAAAACTGCAAAATAAGAAATAATGTAATGCGGAGTATTTGGAAGCATTAAAGCAACCCTATCACCCTTTCTAATCCCTAAATCATAAAGAGCAGTTTTCAAGGACTCAACTTTTTTTAATAATTCTTCATAAGTTATAGAATAGTTATAAAATGTGATTGCGGTTTTTTTTGGATATTTAACAGCGCTATCTTCAAGAATTTTAAATAGTGGAACTTCTTCATAATTTAATGAATATGGAACATTCGGCTCATACTTCTTAAACCAGGGTCTAGTCTTTTCAGTCATAGCTATAATTATAAAGTATAATTAAAGTGTTTTATTAAATTGTCCAATAATTTTGAAACTATTTATTTTTCTATATTTTTCCCACCCACCCTTAAATTAAGTCTTCGGCTTTAAAATGCCCATTTTTCGGCATCGGGGGGCTTTCGCCCCCCATTAAACCCCCCATAAAATCTATAATTTCCTAAAATTTTCATAAGTTATTGATTATCAAGAACTTAACATCATTTACTAGACAAAGCAGTGTTTTATTAATTTCCCACCCACCCTAAAAATAAGCCTTCGCCTAATCAATTACTTAGTTATAGAAATGCTCTACCATCTTCCTGTTGCTCCTCCTCCACCTGATAACCCCCCTCCAAATCCACCAAAACCTCCCGACGAAGGGAATCCTCCAAATCCACCATCTTCCAAGTGATAATAATAACCACCACCTCTCCTAAAAAGAAAAAGATAAATTATTCCTCCTAAAATAAGTCCAATTGAAAGAAGAAAAATAAAATTAACATCATAAACAATAGCAATAATTAGCAAAATTGAACCCAAAAAAATTGCTATATAGCTTAAAAGAACACCAACAATAAGACCAATAAAAAATAAAAATCCTAAACCATCTTTATTCTTATTAATATCACCTTCCTTAGATTGCTCTTCATTTGAAATTCTTTTTTCAATTTCTAATATAGCACTTTTAAGTCCAAGATAATAATTTCCCTCTCTAAAATAAGGAGCTATATTTTTCCTTATAATTTCACCAGCTATACCATCTGTTATAATTGCTTCAAGTCCATAACCAACTTCTATCCTTATTAATCTTTCCTTTATTGAAACTAAAATTAAAATCCCATTATCTTTTCCTTTTTTCCCAATACCCCATTTCTCAAATAATAAATTCGCATATTCCTCAATTGGATAACCAATTGAATCAAAAATAGCAATAGCAATTTCAACAGAAGTCCTTTTTTCTATATCCCTTAAATACTCTTCTAAATCATTCAATTGATTTACATTTAAAATTTTAGCATAATCATTAACAAATCCATGTGGTTTTGGAAACACTTGAGATAAAATAAATAAAAAAATCATTAAAAG
>Ga0079996_115211_pt1 | contig 12580 bp, 20 predicted proteins | sample PerSpoAPS_AMetaG_FD_69199 | JGI IMG/M metagenome (GOLD analysis project Ga0079996, IMG submission 69199) | Thermal spring microbial communities from Yellowstone National Park, Wyoming, USA - Perpetual Spouter A (PS_A) MetaG (SPADES assembly)... | ecosystem: Environmental > Aquatic > Thermal... | reverse complement strand
CGTTGGCCCCTGACTCACCTGAAGCCATGGCCTACCCCGAGGAAGCCAAAACACGCAAATATGGTTAGACTCCGGTGGTCCTAGTCAATAGGACGGGAGTCTTTTCGAGGGAGGGATCCAGGGCAGGCCGTGGATCTTCCTGTGCGTGAACTCATGGGCATGGGCGCACTTCTTGCAACAGACCTTCAGCCCGCAGGAGCACATGAACGGCAGGTTGGCCTCCCGCCCGCACACGATGCAGAGGCCGTACTTCCTCCCCAACCTCATGGCCGCCACCCACATGATGTTAGGTATCGTCACCTAAAAACCCTGGCCGAGGAACTCCCGCAAACTCCCGCAGGTCCCTGGCGAGGAAGCGGTATACCTCGTCCGCAAGCTCGGAAGGCAGGTGGCTCCGCAGCAGGCCCAGCACGTCCACCTTGCCTCTCTCGGCCTCTGACGCCGTGAAGCGCAGGACATCCCTGCCCGTCGGGAAGCCCAGGTGCTCGGTCTTGCAGATGGTGACCTCCGGGTCGTCCGAGCGCTCGATGCGGTAGAAGAGGACGGTCAGCGAGTCTCTCCTGAACTCCCTAACAAACCCGTCCCCGTCCCTCCTAAAGACGGTGAGGAGACCCATGCTGACCCCCGACAAAAGCAAAAAATCAGGAAAAACGCTCAGCGCAATCCGGGCAACACACCATGCTCATGCCCGGAACCTCGACCACGCATCCTTTGCAGAAGACTTCGTTACATCCATCGCACAAGAAGGAGCAGACGAAGCAGACGTGCTCCTTGCATCTGGTGCACTCGTACTCGGCCTCGTCCCCGCAGTATCTGCAAGGCTCCATGGTCTTGGCCCCCGCGATTTCACTCGAGGATGAAGATCTTCACCCCACCGACATACTTGTAGTAGATCTGGTGGTCGCTGAGCCACCATCCGGGCACAACAAATTTCCACTTGTCAGTTAACTCCTCCAGGTAAGGGCATGTAGCTGGGTCGAACGACGCCTCCTTGCCTAACCTGTAGATGACATCGTGCATGTAGTCGAGCACGTCCTCTTCGTCAGGAATGTCGAATTGGCCCCAAGGGATAGTGATGCCAGTGACTTGGTACAGCTCACCGTCCTCCTTTAAGTAGTAATCCTGGTTCAGCTCGTAATCTATGCCCTTCCTTTCCAGCACCCGTATCAAAGTTTCGATGAACGATTTGGGATCGTCGTGCTCGCATTCTGGGTGCCTCGAGACTTTATCCAACCACGAACCAGGCCCGCTCATGACTCCCCCGAAGAAAACCCCAAAAAATTCAAAAAAGTTCGTTCAGAGACTCCCAATTAACAGGATATCCTCGCGAGGTTTTCTTCACCCAGTGGAGTTCTTCCCTTCTCCAGATTTCGATTATCTCCTTAAAGACCTGTATCCATTCGCTGGGAAGAACTGGCAACTCTACTTCTTTCACTTTTTCTCTCTCATCCCTGTGCAAAACGAAGCTCCTGTCCCGCCATGTGTCGGAAGCGTGATACTTGATCTTGACTTTCACACCTGGCCGTAACGCAACCATGTAACTATCGCGTATAAACCTACTTGTCGAGTTGTTATAGTAATAGTCGTAAGCGTCGATCCCAACAATTTTGCCGTCCTCGTTAATTAGTAATCCTGCACAAACTGCCCATGCTCGGTCATATTCGATACGAGACCTCCTTACCGCAGTTAGCGTATCCATGTTTAGCACCAACACGTAGTAGTTATAGCCCTCACCATACGAGCTAAGCCGAGCGTCTCGCAAATGCCACCCATATTTCTTGACTATTTCATATAACGACTCAGCGTCCCAAGCCAACTTTCTCGGATCGACACTCTTAGGATCGATGGGAAGTCTCATCCCTCTCACCCCCGAAATGTAGAGGAAGAGGGCAAAAAAGTTTCAGAGGTAGTCTTCCACGGGACTGTGGAACTCCAAGGTCGCAATGGGTCTGTCATGCGAACGGACACGTTCTGATCTTGGACGTGGCGTAGGCTTTGAATTCGACCTTGGCCTCCGAATATGTACGACCCTCGACTCCCTCCAGATGTAGGTGTTCACCATTCTTCAAGGTGGCGATATGGTATTCCGTCTTTTTCCAGTAAAATCCAATCCCCCTCGCATATTCCCACTCACTCAGCGTCACATTCTGCCAGAAATTGAGGTCCGGCTTGTCGGGGATCTGGACAGCCTCCGCGATCTTGTCGCGGAACTCTTCAATAGCTTTGCGCATAGCGTCTAAGACTAGGGCTTCTACAGTTTTTTCTGACGATTTCAAAACTATCTTAATTTTTTCTGCGCGCGGCATTCTGCCACCCCGACATAGCAATAAAACGTCTAATGAGGTCACGCCTTCGGGAAGAGTTTCCTCAGCTCGTCGTAGGTGACCTCGTACCTGCCCGCGACGGGTATGTAGGACTCCCTAAGATGCGCAAGCCTCTTCTCCGGGAGGTACCATGCGACCACGCAATCCTCGCTGTAGCACTTCCACCACCAGTTACCATCCCTGTCCCCCACCTTCGGCCTATTCGGCCATCCTCTACCGCAATAGGGGCACGGCTCGTCGTCCACTATCCTTATCCTGATCGGTTTCGGGTCGATCCTCTCGAACCTTGTCCCCTCCTCCGTGAAGACTACTCTATATGCCTCGCTCGGCATAACATAGAATTCCCTATCTTCCATTTTGCATCCCCGAAAGAAAAAAGACAGGCTTGTAGATCGGGAACTCAATCGCGCGCTGGCAGGCTACGGAATGGCCTGACCTCGCTCCTGGTCCTCGTCACTTCATACACTCCTGGGGGCAGGGTGATCGGCGCGTGGTCCGGATGCTCGATGGCCGCGGGCTTCTCAAGGACCACGAGGAGCTGGGAGCCGTGCCTGTAGACTGGCGCTTCGAGCACGTGGGCCTTACCTGTCTCTCCTGAGACCTCAAGCCTGTCCGACTCCTTCACGAGGTTGAGGTTTACGAAGTCTAACGATGCTCCTATTCTCTTCAGGACTACATCCCCTTGCCTATATACTGGCCTCATTTTCCATCCCCGACAGAAAAACTCACGATTCCTCTACGATCACGTCCTCTGGGTCCAGATTCAGGGCGTACCTCTCCAAGGTCCAGAAGGAGTACCTGTAGAAGCTCTCGTCGAATACCGTCCTCCAGAGTTGCCCTGTCACGTCCCTTCCCACCAACCACACGCCGCGAACTATCCCATCGTCGTCGCCAGTACCCAAAGCCACGACCTTCGCTACGCTCCCCCTGTTGCCGAGGAGGTGGTAGCCCTCGACGCGGAATATGACGTTGCTGGGAGTCTCGATGATTATCTTACCGTCCCCAACTCTGACCTCCGGGAACCGGAACAATTTGTCGTCGATGTTGATGACCACGGGAGCGATCTGCCTTAGCGCTCTTATGTCCTGAAGGGCTTTTATGTTGCTTATCAGACGATCGCGCAGACTCCCCCTCTTCAGCTTCCGCACGTAATCGATCGTCGTCATCTTCTTAACGACCTTGACGTCGAATTCGGGAGGCAGGAAGGCTACTTCGTAGCCGCGATTGGTCCATTTCTCTACCCTATAAATATAGGAAAGCCCAGCATCATAATCGATCAGGACGCTGAGTTCGGTGTTGTGGTAGCCGTAACCGTACAATCTTCCTTCAATCTCGCGCCACCGGAAATCCGTCAGATGCCTCGCCAAGGACTCTGATGGGCACTCAGTTTTCTTGATGTGAGATATGGCATCCAATCCTATTCCGAAAACCCCCACGAGACCGGTAATGGGAGCGGAGACCCGGCGGTCTTCCTCAACAAAGATATGTGGGCAACTGCTGAAACCTCGGTTCCAGCACTCCGTGTTTATCACCACTACCTCCTCGCCTTTGACAGCCTCCACGACCCTGTAGTGCTGGAGAATCCTAACACCATCGTAGATTTTGGACACCAGGTTTCCCGTGTTGCTTCGGCCGTCCAGCCCCCTCAGGAACCTGTCAACAACTTCGGCTTGAGACCTGCACCACTTCATCGCTCGAACCCCCGAAAGGCACTCCTTCCGTTACGACCCCGAGGAAAAGAAAACCCGCCGGGTCACGTAGGAGGCAGGATCAGCTTCGCCCCTCTTATCGGCTCGCCGTTCAGCCGCACTCTCCCGTTTTCGACCAATACCTCCAAGCCCTCGCCTAACAAGGCGAAGGCGAACTCGTTACAGTGGTCGTGCTGCACCAGCCAGAGCGGAGACTCTATCCTTACCCTCATCTGGGGAGATACTTCTATCATGGCGTTCTTGACGGATCTCCTGTAGAACCTGCAACCGCAGAACGGAGGCGACCGCAGACCTGTCCGGCTCGGCAAAACTATCGGCATCTTGCATGACCTGCACCTTATCCCTGTCTGCTGGATCATGCTATCCCCCGAAGAGCAAAAATCAGTCTAGTGAAAGAGGGGAGTTAAACTAGCGGCGGCGCCTCCTCAAAGAACTTGTCGATGTTAAAGAATACGTCAACTTCAAGGTCTAGGATTTCCTCGATTTGGGTCGTCGTAAGTCTTCTGAATTCCACGTTACCGGATCCATCGTCCTTGGCTATGAGGACAGTCAGCTGGGATGCCGAACTCTTCAGAATAAGAGAAGTCAAAACATAGGGGTTGCACGTTGCTATTATGAAGTCGTAATCTCTCATTCTTGCGATTCTCTCTGCAGTCTTCTTTGCTTCCGGTGGACACAGTTTGTCAACTTCATGATCCAGCACGACAATCGGTCGGCGATTATTACTGAAAAACTTTAGCACAGTTGGCAAATAATCTAACAGCCGGCCTCGCTCCAACCCAAGTACAACCAACATTTTCCGATCCCCCGACGGTGAGCAAAAAGGCGCTTCCCGCTGTAGCACTTCCACCACCAAAAATTTTCAAGCTTTTCAAGGGAAGCCATTTTCAACCCCCGAAGAAAAGAAAACCCAAATGCGGAAAATACACTCAGGATCTAAATCCGGTCAACGAAGAAAGAACCATGCGGGCTGACGTGGAGAACGTAAGCCGCGAACTTTTCATCCACTCTAACATCATAGCCCTTGTCTTCGGCAACACGTATTAACGCACCGATAACCCGGCAGAAGTAAGTGGCTGCATCCTCTTCTGTCCATGCAAAGTGGGGCTGATAGCTGTGTAGCGTTATCTCTGCCTTCAGGCCGTCGCTGTGCTCGAATACGGCTTTGGCTTCGAGCCTCACCCGCCAAGGAATTGGCCGTAGAGGGCGAATGTCATCACAGACCGGATGGTAGATGCGCAGACTCAGCGTCTTTACGCATTTGGTCGTCTGCAAACTGAAGTCGGCATAGTAATTATCGATTTGGGTCTTTGCAGGAGTGGTGGCACCATTATGGTGCATGGCCCTGTACGTCGGTCCCCTCTTCTCATACCAGAATGAGAGGTTCTCCTTAACGAATGGTTCAACGATTTCAGCAATCCTTCCTACATCGAAAGGAGTCTGACTCGGCTTCCTGACCTCAACATATAGAGGTTTCATCGACAAACTCACCCCGACTTCCCGACTCCCGCTTCATGGGAGCCTCCCGAGTTCGGCCCCTTTCGGGGCCCCGGGAGAGATAAACTCTCCCGAGGGGAGGGCTTACTCGGGAACTGATTTAGCCCCTCCCGCTCAAGGCCCTCCGCCCACCCGGGGTGGGGGCCCCGGGCTGGGCGCTCCTCCGCGGGAGCCGGGGGTACCCTAGCCCGCCCCTCCTACCCACGTCGCCGTGGGTAGAAGAAGGCGGAGCTATAGGGCCTCGTCGTAAGCGTCGGGCCGGAGGGCCGTGCCTTCGGGACGGCTGCCGGGCGCTCCCTCGCATGGAGAGAGCTGGGGGTCTTGCCGCCCTCTGTCAGGCCTCCCCCCACGGGACTCGGTGGGCTAGCCGAGTCCCTGCCCTAGCGGCAGGGGTCCCCATCCCTTCTCGACCTCAGATTTATCAGTCGGTCAATTGCTGTATTATCGACGCTGGGAGGTGTGGCGGCGGGATGGGGGACACGACACGGCTCCGGCGGTCGTCTGACTCACTGCCCGATCCCTGCCCCCCCAGTGGGGGGCGGGTTTTTCCCACCCGCTCGGGTGGCCGGTTAGCCCGCAACTCGGGACGGGAGCCGTGAGCCGAACGGCTCCCGTTTCCCGCGCGGGCAGTGGAGGATCGGCCGGCTCTACCGTCCTCCACCGTCCCGGGCCACCCGGCGCGGTAGCCCTCGGGCCACGGGGCCTCCACTTTGGGGGGTTGCCCCTTGCCCAAGGGGGCACCCCCCTCTAGCCCGACCCGGTCTTTATCACCGGGCCGGGCAGGAGCCGAGCGCTCTTCGCTACCCGGCCCCTGGGAGAACACCTGTAGTCTACAGGTGTTCTCCCCAACAATATGTGCGCAAGGGTTCTATTTATACCGATCTTTTGATGATGAGAAAAGCTTATAGTTGATGACAGTGTTTGAAGTACTGTGGGTCGTCCTCGTACTCCTCAAGCTCTTTCAATATCTCCTCATCCCACCTCACCCTCTCCTCCGGCAAACGTCCGAGAAGCAGGCGTAGAGGCTTACCGCTAAGCCCCTCCTCTATGTCTCCAAAACCCGTGATGTTGAAGTAGGCTGTCGCTATAGCTACCTTTGCAACCTCAGCCAGCTCGCGGTTAAGAACCTCCGCCAGCTTCTCTCTGCTGTTATCAATTATCCTCGCCATGCTCTTCCTCCTCCAAGCGCTGTAGAGGCCTCCCAGCCTTGATCAAACGATCCTCGACGAGGCAGACAAACACCCTATGGAGCTCGTCAACCAACGTGTCAAGCTCATGCTCCGGAAAGCCCAGTGCTCTGAGGACGGCTTTATCCAGCTCACGCCTATCAGGCTGCTTAACCTCTTCGTAATAGGGTAAAGGTTCTCTACTCTGTAGCTTTGTTGCGGGGAAGTTTATAGAGAGATTAGATAAGTCTGGAGTAGGCATAATCTCATAATCTTCAACCCTAATATCGGATGCTCCTCCTCCAAGCCTGTCTGCGTATAGCTCCGGGCACCTGAACGCCATCTCGACGGTCTCACATGAATCGAGGACGTACTCCTCCCCGTCGTAGGCGTATGTGGCGTATTCCGTGGTGTCGCAAAACAGGAACTCCACGTCCTTACCGCACTTGGGGCACGGCATGATCGGAGTCCTTCATGGGATGATATCAAGGGTCGTGGCCCTAATCCTCTTCCTCCTCGAAAACGAATAACAGCAGGAAGACATAGACGGCCACAAAAGAAGCGATGAACCAGTACCAGAAAATGGAGCGACGCTCCGCCTCATTTCTTCATATCCAGCAGGCGTAGAAGGGTCGCGAGCGCGGAATCGTCAAATGGTGCCCCTCCTATCAGGCTAATAATCGTCATCACCACGATATCCTTCTCGCTGTAGCGCGGATCCACTTTCATTAGAGCCCTGCCGTCCAGACTCTCCTCAATGGTGATGAATGCCGGAATCACACCGATGAACTGGAAATACTCCTTGATGTCCCTGAATCGATATCCATAGGCCTCGCTGAGGGCCGTCAGGACGTCGTTCATGGTGACCGTCTCGAAGAGCGCCAGCGGGCTCCTCTTGGGCACGACGTTCCTCTCGGCGAGCATCACGACGAGCTGGGCGAGGTTGTAGGCGTAAACCTCCTCGTCAGTTTCTGAACTCTTTGTGCAGAGATGGATCAGCTCGTGGGCGAAGGTGACCGGGTCCGGCGGGACGTCCCTGAAATAGATGCAGTTCTTCTCCCTTATGGCAAACCCGAGGACGCGCTCGTGGACCTCCACATCGGTCTTCTCAAGGAGGTAGATCGCCTCTGGAGGCGGGAGGCGGTTCTCGGCGGAGAGTATCCGGTAGATCTTCTCGTAGATGCCCTTATACCATGCGGCATCAGCGAGGATCAATCGCTTGCCACCTCGTCGTCGTAAAAGGTGTGATCCTCATGAAAGTCTATCCACAGGTTATAAAATCGATCAACCTTCCTCAGCGCGCTGAACATTTCTTCGAGCGTCCATGCCCTGATGAACACTCCTTCAAAGTCCTCCTCCGTGTAAATTACCCAGTCGTGTGACTTAAAACGCCTGTATCTCGTCTCGGGGCAGATCCATATGACTTCGTTGCTCCACGAGAGTTCTACGATCATGTTGGCACCGTCGAAGTCCCCCACGTAGACGATCCTCCTCCCTCGTAGCTTCCTCGTGGCTTCTGCGTGATCGACCGGGACGCATCCCTTGCTCGTCAGCCTTGTCTGAATGACACCGTTCGGTGCCGCGTATATCTCCACATCGTCCCTCTCGAGCGCGATTGACGCCAGCAGTTGTAGCTCTGTGGCAAACCAATCCATTGAGCCGGAGTTGTCAAGGATAATCACAATTGCTTCTTTCACCCTTGCCTGCATGTAGTAACTGAGGGGCTTCTTCTCGTATGGTCGCAATATGATCTTCTTCATATTATACTCCTCCGCCACTCTTCTGTCGAAGACCTTTGTCTCCTCCTCCATCAAAAGTTCCAGGAGTCTGTAGAACTCGGTCGCGAGGAAGAGGGACGTCCTTCGATAGCTCAGATCTACGACCTGTTCCGTGTTGTATTCTCCAACGTAAGCGCCGCCTTCATCGGGAGCTTCGCTTCCGTCGCCATCGCCTTCCTCATCCCCGTCGCCAGCAATTCTCTCTTCCTCCCCCTCAAGTCCGTCTTCGTCGCTGACCCCAAGAAAGTCGTCTCCTGAATCTTCGTCATCTTCAGGGACTACAGCAAATTCCTCCCTACGTTCATCATCGATCGTGCCATCGCCGGGCTTGTTGACCTCCTCTACCCCTTCCGGCCCCCGTTCCCGAGTTTGGCCGGTCCCCTTTCGCTGCTCAACGGCCGGCTGGGTCGAAGCGCTCGGCGAAAAGGGGATCGAGCTGGTCGATTCGTCCCCTCCATGGACATCCTCGCTCGACGCCGTTATCGCTTGAACCACCGGCTTTTCCTCCATTTCCGGCTGGACGAAGCGGACGAAAGCTGGCCCCTTATGATGGGTCTCGTCCGCGGGGATGTAATCGAGCTTCTTGCACCTCAGCAGGCTCAAAACCTCGCCACCTCCTCGAGGATCCGGAGGACGGCTTCCCTGTCGGTAACGCTGACGCTAATCCCTTTTTGATGCAGGGATTCCGCTACCTCTTCACCGAGCTTGATGTCTATTCTGGTGGGGCGCTCTTCGTCGTCGAGGCTGTAGCTTAGGGCGTCCCAATGCGTGACGCTGACTATCTGAAGGGCGATTGGAACCTGTGTAGCGAATTCATATAGTGCCTGGGCGAGAGGCTTAGCTTTTTGGAGCGACCACGTTGAGCCGGAATGGTCGATCGGCCTTCGTGGCTCGAGGATCATCGTCGGCTGGCCGTTGACGTAGTAGCGGAGCCTGACGTTGCCGAACGGCGACGGCGGGAACCTCTCAATCACTTCAACCTCCACGACCACTACATCCTTAACCTGCCTGTTCTGGGCGTCCCTCTGGACCTTCTGGAAGGAAACTCTGATCTTATCAGTGGTATAGTACTCGACTTTGGTGCACTCACTGAGCAGGTAGTCGAAGATGTATTTGATGTCGACGAAGTTGTAAACCGATTCGGCGTAGTATTCGCCCCTGACGTATTTTAGCTTCTTGAGTTCGGTGAGACTAAGTGGTGTGAGCGATGTCACGAAAACTTTATCATCTTCGAAATACAGCTTGAATTTTCCAAACTCGTCCGGACGGTCTGTCGGATTCGGTCTGAGGTTCTTCACGACGGCAGTATATGCTTCCTTGTCCCTGTCCTCGAGGATCATGTAAACTTCCTTCTCCTCTATAACTTGCTCTGCATGCACTTCCTCAAATCGAATTGGGACCTTCAGCTTCTGGAGGACCTCGCCAACGGTCGCGCCCTTCTGCTCAGCTTCGGTAGGGATAAAGACAGGGGATTGTTCCGGCTCGTAAAATTTCGCTATGGATTCTTCGGCAGCCATCCTGTTGTTAAGTGCGGAGAACTGGAACGGTTTGCGGAAGCGGAGGTAATTGATGTAGCGCTTCCAGTCGTCGTCGTACTTGATGACTAGCGACCGAAGAAGCATGTCGAAATCGAGGTCCGGGTTAATCGTCATGAGCTCGGCGAGCTCAATCAGCTCTGAGATCGTTGCTGGTTTACGGCATCCGGCGTTTATGGTGTCCTCGTAAATCTGAACCAGGAGTACGGCGACCTCCTCGCTGAAGCGAGAAGAGAGGATCCGATATACTATGTCGGGCTTCGGCGGGCGGAGCGTTACGACGGTGAGCCGCCTGATAAGCGGCTCCGAGAACTCCCTGTAATCGTTGGACGTGAGAAAGACGATGAGGTTCCGCGGGTTTCCTTCAACGAGGGTAAGCTCGTCGTTTATATAGAGCGACAGGCGGCAGTTTTGCAGGAAGTCGAGCAGGAGCGCGTCTGCACTCGGCCTCGTCTTGTCGAACTCATCGATAGCGATCACTACCGGCTTTTCCCTTGACGTCAGCAGAGAACGGGGTAGGGGCCCGAACGTAATCCTTATGCCACTGCGTGTCGACTCGGATGGAACGTATTTGTAGAGAAGGTCGTCTTCGCTCGTTCCGCTGGTACATTGGTAGAAAATATATTCGGCTCGGGCGAATCTGGCAATCAGGCTTGTGAGGTGCGTCTTACCAGAGCCCGGAGGCCCCCGAAGCAGGAAGTTCGCCGGGGTTTCGGACTGAAGGACGGACTCGATGAATTTGGCTACCTTCTCATCGAGGAAGAACCCGTTCTTCGCAAGGAATTCCGACAGGCCCATCGGTTTCACCCCCTTTCGTTGGGAGGATATAAAGAGCTGTGGCCCTGGCTCAAAAAGGTCTAAGGTAGCGTAAGGGGCAAGGCTGGACCTAAGGGGTTCCTTGTCCTTCACGGAGGACACTATACAGGCGTTTGATGGTTATGAACGTGAAGAGGGCGAGCGCGACGAAAAACGCTACCGCTCCGTAGTAATTCGTCATGATATAAACATGCTGGTCAGGTGTCAACGAGGCCTGTGTTCCTTAAATAATGCGACGGGGAAAATCGTGGTATGAACATCCAGAAGCTGGTCATCGACGGCTACAGGGCCATAAACCACTTCGAGTACGAGCCCAACGTGATTAACGTCCTCGTGGGGAGGAACGGCACGGGTAAGTCCTCGATCCTCGAGGCAATAGCCATAGGTTACACCGCGCCGACGGGATTCTGCGACAGGCTCGGCGTTAACGTCCTCGAGAGGACCCTTGAGGAGAAGGGGTGGGAGCAGGAGTACCTCTTTCACGTGGCCAAAGACCGAAAGGAGTTCAGGATCGTGACGGTTAGGGAGGGGGTGGAGGTCAGCGTGCGCGCACTCTATGAGAAGGACGGGGCCGTTCCTGAACAGGTCAGGGACCTCGTGGCCGAGTATTGTGCTGGTAAGAGTTCCGGAGAACCCATAACCCTCCTCGTGGGAAGCGAGCGGCTTGAGATAGGCTGGAGCCCTGCCGAGGAGGCGGAGTGTGTGGGGCCAAACCTCAAGGGGCCTATCCTCCACGGCCAGATATCGCCGAGCCACGTCCATTTCGCCGCCCTTCCAGCCGAGAGGAAGGTCCTGACGAGGGTTTCGGTGCCGGCCGACCTGATCCTTTGCGGCCGTGGCTTCGAGGGGGAGATCGACGCCAAGCACCTCTACGATGTGTTGCTGCCTGCTGGGAGGATCGGCAGGGTCCTTGGCTACCTCGGTCGTTACGTGCCGCACTTCGAGGACCTCCGGAGCGATGGGCGCACCCTGTGGGTCTATTCCGAGGGCCAGCAACCGCTCCCCCTATCTGCGATGGGCGACGGTTTCAGGGAGTCCGTCCGGCTCATGCTGGCCTCCGGCCTCGTTCCCGGCGGGGTCCTCGTCGTCGATGGTTTCCGAAGCCTGCACCCTGCGCTGACGGACATACTGGCCGAATGGCTCGTCGAGGAGGCCCGGCAGGAGAAGACGCAGGTCTTCATCTCGACGCAGAACCTCGAGTTCATCGGGAAGCTGCTGAGGACCGGAGGGGAACTCGTCAACCTCGTCAGGCTATACCGGGTGAGGGACGAGCTGGCCTATGAGGTCCTCAGCTGTGGCGAGGCGCTGGAGGAGCTCGATGAGCTACGCATCGACCTGCGCGGTCCCTGAGAGGCAGGCCTGCTCCCTATATGCGGCCTCCATCATGGCTTTTTCTGGAATGCCCGAGATGGTCACGGAGGTGGACCTGAGGGGGCTTCTGGGGAGGGTCCTCCTAAGGGCTGAGGAGCCCTACGCAGGCCTCCTTGGAGGTCTTCAAAGGTGCGTCTGTGAGGGTTCGGACGTTAAAATCAAAAAATAATGGTGAGGTAGACGAAACGGATTTCAGATTATCTTGTGGTACTCCGCGAGGCCGATGAGCCCTTTGACGGTGAGCGTTTCGATAGTCTCTCCCCTTGCCTCCGCCTCTTGCCTCAGTTTGTTAACGTACTCCACAGTCAGGCGTTCTGGTGGCGTCTCGTCGAGCGAGAACAGGCCGTACCACATGGCGAGCTTCAGAAGAGTTCCGTCGTCCTT
>Ga0079996_114404_pt1 | contig 12626 bp, 8 predicted proteins | sample PerSpoAPS_AMetaG_FD_69199 | JGI IMG/M metagenome (GOLD analysis project Ga0079996, IMG submission 69199) | Thermal spring microbial communities from Yellowstone National Park, Wyoming, USA - Perpetual Spouter A (PS_A) MetaG (SPADES assembly)... | ecosystem: Environmental > Aquatic > Thermal... | reverse complement strand
TCGATGCACCGCAGCCATCCTGCACGCTCCGGGAGGATTGAAGTTCCATCAGGGACCGGCACCTGGATCGGCCGGTTGGCTTCTTATAGTAAGCAATTCCTCGCTCCCGGGCAAACGCGAGTGACGGAGGAACGGGCCCCGGCACCAGCCGCCGTAGCCTCTCCTTCGGCCCTGGGAGGCCTCGCCTTGGGCGTCGAATGAATTCGACCTCAGGGGGCCTTCGGCCGACGGCCGGCCTGCGCGCCGAATGAATTCGACCTCAGGGGGCCTCCGGCCAACGGTCGGCCTGCGCCGACCGGAAAGGCCTCTTTGCGTCGGCGAAGGCCGACGCCCGGCGCGGAGCGCCTGAGGAGGCCGATTTCAATCGGCGTGAAAGCCTTGGGCGTCGAATGAATTCGACCTCGGGGGGCCTTCGGCCAACGGTCGGCCTGCGCCGACCGGAAAAGCGCTCTTTGCGTCGGCGAAGGCCGACGCCTGGCGCGTAAGCGCCTCAGAAGGCCGATTTCAATCGGCGTGAAAGTCTTGGGCGTCGAATGAATTCGACCTCAGGGGGCCTCCGGCCGACGGTCGGCCTGCGCCGACCGGAAAAGCGCTCTTTGCGTCGGCGAAGGCCGACGCCTGGCGCGCAGCGCCCGAGGAGGCCGATTTCAATCGGCGCGAAAGCCTTCGGCCAACGGTGGGCCTGCGCCGACCAGGAGGGTGTCCTTTGCGTCGGCGAAGGCCGACGCCTGGCGCGGAGCGCCTGAGGAGGCCGATTTCAATCGGCGTGAAAGCCTGCGCCGACCGGGAGGGTGTTCTTTTGCGTCGGCGAAGGCCGACGCCTGGCGCGCAGCGCCCGAGGAGGCCGATTTCAATCGGCGTGAAAGCCTCCGGCCAACGGTCGGCCTGCGCCGACCAGGAGGGTGTCCTTTGCGTCGGCGAAGGCCGACGCCCGGCGCGGAGCGCCTGAGGAGGCAGATTTCAATCGGCGTGAAAGCCTGCGCCGACCAGGAGGGTGTCCTTTGCGTCGGCGAAGGCCGACGCCCGGCGCGTAAGCGCCTCAGAAGGCCGATTTCAATCGGCGTGAAAGCCTCCGGCCCGCGGGCCTTCGGGCCCTCGGAGCGGCCCCCGCCGTGATTCCACGGCGAGATCTGAGATACCGGGAACGAAGGGCCGCCCAGGGTTACAATAGGGAGCCGGCAGGGGCTTCGGATCGGATCGGGAGGACGTGGCATGGGATCCCTGGTGGTGCTGGTGGATGGACATTCTCTGGCTTACCGGGCGTATTACGCCCTGTTGCGGCAGGGCCTGCAGACCCGCAAGGGGGAGCCGACCCATGCGGTCTACGGCTTCACTTCGATGCTCCTGAAGGTCTGGCGGGAGCACCGCCCGGACTACATGGCCGTGGCCTTCGATGTGGGGCGCACCTTCCGCCACGAGGCCTTCGCCGAATACAAGGCGACGCGGGCCGAGCGCCCCTCCGATTTCGACACCCAGCTGGCCCGCATCCGGCAGATCATCGAAGCCTTCGCCATCCCCATCCTGGCCGTGGAGGGCTACGAGGCGGACGATGTGATCGGCACCGCCGCCCGCCAGGCCCTCGAGCGGGGCATAGAGGTCCTCATCGTCACCGGCGACACGGATACCTTCCAGCTGATCCGCCCGGGCATCCGGGTGCTCACCTCTCGCCGCCACTTCGATGACATCGTGATCTACGACGTTCAGGCCATCCGGGAGCGCTACGGCCTGGAGCCCCATCAGCTGGTGGACCTCAAAGCCCTCACCGGCGACCCCAGCGACAACGTCCCCGGCGTGCGCGGGATCGGGGAGCGCACGGCCACCGAGCTGCTGAAGCGCTACGGCTCCCTGGAGAACATCTACGCCCATCTGGACGAGATCCAGCCGGAGCGGGTGCGGCGGCTGCTGGAGGCCGGCCGGGAGCAGGCCTTTCTGAGCAAGGAGCTGGTCCGCATCCGCACCGACGCCCCGATTGCGGTGGACTGGGAGGCGTGCCGGGTCGGACGCTATGACCGGGAGGCGGTTCTGGCTCTCTTCCAGGAGCTGGAGTTCCGGAGCCTGATCCCCCGTCTCCCGAACGGCGCGGCCCCTTCGGAAGAGAAGCCCCCGAAGGCCCCTCCGGGGCCGGCCCGCCAGCCCACCCTCTTCCCGGAGCCCATCGGGCCCGCCGTGGTCCAGCCCTTAACGGTCCCCCCGCTGCGGACGGAGCATCTGCCTCGCCCGACGGAGGCCACGGTGGTGACCGATGAGGCCGGGCTGGCCGCGCTGCGGGAGGCTCTGGAGCGAGCGCCTCGCTTCGCCTTCGATGTGGAGACCGACGCCCTCTCCCCGATGCGGGCGGGCCTGGTGGGCCTCTCCTTCGCCGTGGAGGAAGGGCGGGGCTATTACGTCCCGGTCGGCCATCGGGACGGCACCCCCCAGCTGCCCCTCGGCCGGGTTCTGGAGGTCCTGGGGCCCGTCCTCCGCGACCCGGGGCGTCCCAAGGTGGCCCATCACGCCAAGTTCGACATGCTGATCCTGGCCCGCCATGGGGTGGAGGTGGAGGGGCTGGTCTTCGACACCATGGTCGCCGAATGGGTGCTCAACCCGGCCGCCTACGGTCTCAACCTGAAGCATCTGGCGTGGCTCCGGCTGGGCGTGGAGATGACCACCATCGAGCAGCTGATCGGGAAAGGGAAGGGCCAGCGCTCCTTCGCCGATGTCCCGGTCTCCGCCGCCGCCCCTTACGCCGCGGCCGACGCCGATCTCACCCTGCGCATCGCCCGGGTTCAGGAGGAGGAGCTGCGACGGCAGGGGCTGTGGAAGCTCTTCACCGAGATCGAGATCCCCCTCATCCCCGTGCTGGTCCGGATGGAGCAGGCCGGGATCCTGATCGACGTCCCCCTGCTGCAGCAGATGTCCGTCGAGTTCGAGAAACGGATCCAGACCCTGGCCCAGGAGATCTACCGCTGGGTGGGATATCCGTTCAACCTGGACTCCCCGCGCCAGCTTTCCGATGCCCTGTTCGGCAAGCTGCAGCTGCCCACCGCCGACGTTCCGCGGACCGGGACGGGGATGTATTCGACCTCCAGCGAGGTGCTGGAGAGCCTGCGGGGGGCGCATCCGGTGATTGAGCTCATCCTGGAATACCGGCAGCTGGCCAAGCTGAAGAGCACCTACGTGGACGCCCTGCCGCGGATGATCCATCCGGATACCGGCCGGATCCATCCCATTTATCACCAGACCGGGACGGTGACCGGGCGCATCTCGGCCAGCGATCCGAACATCCAGAACATCCCCATCCGCACCGAGCTGGGCAAACAGATCCGACGGGCCTTCATCGCCCCGCCGGGCTGCGCGCTCCTTTCCGCCGATTACTCGCAGATCGAGCTGCGCATCCTGGCCCACATCACCGGGGATCCCGGGCTGATCGCGGCCTTCCGGGCGGGAGAGGACATCCACCGGGCCACGGCGGCGAAGGCCTTCGGGATCCCGCTGGATCAGGTGACGGAGGAGCAGCGCAACTTCGCCAAGCGGATCAACTACGGGCTGATCTACGGGATGAGCGCCCATGGGCTGGCCCAGCAGCTGGGGGTCTCGCGGCGCGAGGCGGAGCGGTTCATCCAGCAGTATTTCACCGCCTTCCCCCGGGTGAAGGTCTACATCGAGACCATCAAGGAACGGGTCGCCCGACAGGGGTATGTGGAGACCCTCCTGGGACGCCGGCGCTACTTCCCGGAGCTGATGCCGGCGGCGCCCGGGCAGCCCCCGCGCCGGCTCCCGGAGGCCGTGCGCCGGAAGGCGGAGCGGGAGGCCATCAACGCCCCTATCCAGGGCAGCGCCGCGGACATCATCAAGATCGCCATGATCCGGATCGACCGGGCCATCCGGGAGCAGGGCCTGCGGACCCGCATGATCATGCAGGTTCACGACGAGCTGGTGTTCGAGGTGCCCGAGGAGGAGGTCGAGATCGTCCGGGCGCTGGTGGACGAACGGATGCGGAACGCCTACCCCCTGCGCGTGCCGCTGGACGTGGAGATCCACATCGGGCCCCACTGGTCATAAGGGGCCGGAAGATCCTCCGATCCGCTCCCAGGGCTTTCCGGTTTTTCCAGATGCGGGACGGATCCGGGCGCTGGGGGATCGGTTCCTGGTCGACGGGTTTCGGATGTGCGTGGCCGGTTTCCCGGATCCCTGCTCACAGGTCCCGGCGCTCGAACTGATAGACAGCCAGGGCGAGGAAGAAAGCGATGTAGAGGACGGCGTAGAGGAGCATCCGGTCGCTGGGGATGGTGGCGGCGGTGAACGGATTGAAGCCGGCCAGGCGGGCGAGGGGGCTCTGGAGCTCATAGGCCGTGCGCCGCCAGATGGCCTCCGCCGGCATCAGCAACGAGGCCAGGATCCCCAGATCCACCACAGCCGGTTGTCGGATCAGGCTCCCGACCTGCTCCATCCATCCCCCGACGAACGCCACGCCGTAAAGGCCCAGCCCCAGCGCCCCATTGGCCAGGCTCGACAGCCAGGTCCCTCCCCAGAACGAGAGGGAGAGCGGGACCAGGGCCTCGAGGGCGAGGAGGGCGAGCCCCCGGGCCCATCCGGGGGGAGCCCACCCGGTGATCCAGGCTGTCAGGCCCATGATCCCGCCTCCCAGCCCCAGGGCGTAGAGGAGCAACCAGAGGGCATGCCCGAGGAACTTGCCCAGGAGGATCTGGGAGCGGGCCACCGGCCGCGCCGCCACCGCCTGGATCACCCCCGAGGCGATCTCCCCGGCGATGGCGTCCGCCGTCCCGATGACCGCGGCCATGATGATCAGGAAGTTCGCCACATAGAGGGCCGCCAGCATCAGGAACCCCACCGCCTCCTCCCGAACCCGGGGATCCGGGGGGCCGAAGCGGGTGAGCTCCCGATGGACCAGGGCCATGCCAAGGCCGAAGAGGAGCAGGAAGACGGCCCCCAGGCCGAAGGCCGCCAGCACCAGCCGGCGGCGCGACACCTCCCGCAGGGTCAGCCCGGCGATCAGACGGATGGCCTCCATCGACGCGCCTCCTCACTTTTCCCCGCTCAACGAAGCGGACGTTTCTCCGGGATCCCCGGCCGTCGGGGGTAGCCGGCCGGCGTGGGCGCCGCTTTCTCGAAGACCAGCAACGTCCGTGGGGGAAGATGGGGCGACCAGGCCACCTCCCGGCGCTCCCGAAGCCAACCGCCCAACCGCTCCAATGCTCCCCGGGCTGCCGCCAGCTCCTCCTCCACTTCCGCCCCCTTCATCGCCACCGCCACCCCATTCACCCGGACCAGGGGGAGCAGATACTCCAGGAGAACGGGGAGAGCGGCCACGGCGCGGGCGATGGCGATGTCGTAGCGCTCGCGATGCGCCGGATCCTGCCCCACCTCTTCGGCCCGGCGCGCCAGCACCGTCACGCCGTCCAGCCCGAGCTCCCGCGCCACCGCCTCGAGGAAGCGGGCTTTCTTCCCCACGGACTCAATCAGGGCGACCTCGAGGGCCGGCCAGGCCAGCTTCAGGGCCAGGCCGGGGAACCCGGCGCCGCTCCCTACGTCGGCCAGCCGGCGCGCCGGCCACCGGGCGGGCGCAGGCGGCCATCCGGGCTCCCGCAGGACCATCAGGGCGGTCAGCGAGTCGATGAAATGGCGGGCGGCCATGGCCTCCGGATCCACGATGGTGGTGAGGTTGATCCGCTCGTTCCACTCCCGCACCATGCGGGCGTAGCGCGCCATGGCCTCCAGGGCCGGCTCCGGCAGGGTCCACCCCAGCCCGCTCAGGCCCTCCTCCAGCACGCGCCGGAACATCCTCTCGAAGTCCTCATGCTTCATCGGCCAGAACCGAAGAAAACGAAAGGTCGGGGCTAAAGCCCTTCCTGCAGAAAATGGGGAAACATTCGAACGATCGTTGGAAAACTCACGATCCTACCTGGGCGCCGATTCGCGACCACGCCTGGCGGATCCCCCGCAGGAGCGCGTCCTCCTGATCCGGGCGCACCGTGCGCAGATCCAGCCACACCGCGTCCTCCTGAACCCGGGCGATGATGGGCGGATCCGCTTGACGCAGCGCGGCCATCAACGCCTCAGGGTCCGGCGGCCGCAGGACCAGGGCGGCGCTGGGCAGGGTTTCGCCGGGGAGGCTGCCTCCGCCGATGGTGGAACGGGTCGGGCGGACCTCCGCGGGGATCCCTTCGGCCCGGAGCCGGGCCGCGCAGGCCTGGGCCCGTCCCTCCAGCTCCTCCAGAGGCGTGGCGATCATCCGCCAGACCGGGATCTCCCGGGTGGCTTCCCCTTTGAGGTAATGGATGAGGGTGGCGCTCAGGGCGGCCAGCGTGAGCTTGTCCGGACGCAGGGCGCGCATCAGCGGATGCCGCCGCATGCGGGCCAGAAGCTCCCGCTTTCCCACCAGGATCCCGGCCTGAGGGCCTCCCAGCAGCTTGTCGCCGCTGAAGCACACCACCGCCGCGCCCGCTGCGACGCTCTCCTGCACCATCGGCTCGTGGGCCAGGCCGAAGGCCGCCGTGTCCAGCAACGCCCCGCTCCCCAAATCGTCCATCACCGGGACGTCGTAACGGGCCCCGAGGGCCACCAGCTCCGCCAGGGGCACCTCGGAGACGAAGCCGATCATGCGGAAGTTGCTATGGTGGGCATGGAGGATGAGGGCGATGTCCTCCCCCCGGGCGAGGGGCTCTTCATAATCGCGGAGGTGGGTCCGGTTGGTGGTGCCGACCTCGATCAGGCGCGCGCCGCTCTGGGCCATCACCTCGGGGATGCGGAAGCCGCCGCCGATCTCGATGAGCTGGCCCCGGGAGATCAGGACCCCGCGCCCCCGGGCCATGACGGTGAGGGCGAGCAACACCGCGGCCGCGTTGTTGTTGACCACCAGAGCGGCTTCGGCCCCGGTGAGCCGGCACAGCTGCTCCTCCACCGCGGCCTGACGCTCCCCCCGCTCCCCTTTCTCCAGATCGAACTCCAGGTCGCTGTAGGCCGCTGCGGCCCGAATGGCCTCCAGGGCGGCCTCGGGGAGGGGCGCGCGGCCCAGGTTGGTGTGCAGGATCACCCCGGTGGCGTTGATCACCGGGCGCGGGCGAGGGGTGTGCCAGCGGGCCAGAAGGGCGGCGGCCCGCTCCAGAACGGCCCGCTCGGACGGCGGGGAGTCGCCCGGCCGGAGCTTCGCGCGGAACTCCGTCAGGGCCTCCCGCAGGGCGTCGGCGACGGCCTCATGGCCGAAGGCCGCCACGAGGGGCGCCGCGCCCTCCGCCCGCAGCAGTCGATCCACGCTGGGCAGCTCCCGACGGGGATCCATCCCCACCTTTCCCTCCGTGATGGGTTCGATCCGCGGTCTCCCCCAGAGGCCGCCCCATCGCCCCGCAGGGCGGGGGCTGCTTCCGCCACGAGCGTTCTTTCAGAGCGCCTCCGAGATGGCATGCGGATGGATTTCCCGAGTATACTTTACTCCCGCTCTCCAGGTCTGCCATCCCGACGAAGAGGCACCATTCGCCCGCTTTGCAGAACGGCCCGATGCGCGAACCGACCCGGCACCCATCTGAGCCCATCGATCCCCCCGATGTCCGGAGGGAACGGATCGCGCCGTCCCTCCCGCCTGAGCGGTCGCTTCGGAACCCGCAACCGGCTCCTTCCAAGCGGGACGCCCGGGCCGCCCTCTTCTACGGGCCTGGAATGCGGCGATTCCAGACCATTCCTGTGAAAGCGGGAGAGAGGGGATGCGGCGGCGGTTTTTCCTTTGGGCTTTCTGGTTGTTTCTCCTGATCGGAGTTGCATGGGCGCGGGCGTGGGTCTTTCGCCCGGGCACCCACCATCCGGGCTCGTATTTCAACCGGGGCCGGAACGCCGCCTGGATCGGCGTGGAGTGGGCCCGCGAGCCCCACCCCGCCCAGGCCATCGCCGCCCTCGCCCACGACCTCCGGCGCCGCCAGATCCGGTATGTGTTTGTTTACACCAGCTACCTCCGGCCGGACGGAACGTTCAACCCCACCTTCGCCCATCTGGCCGACTTTGTATCTCAACTCCGGAGGGCTTATCCCCTTTTGCATATCCAGGCCTGGATCGGATTGCCTCTGGAATATGTCGATCTGAGCGACGCGGCGACGCGGGAGAAGATCGTGCGGTTTTGCGTGAACGTTGTGCGCACGACCGGCGTGGATGGCATCCATCTGGATCCGGAGCCCGTTCCCACGGATGAAGAGAACGTGCTGCTGCTGCTGGATGAGCTGCGGGAGGCCCTGGGGGCCCGGGGGGCCCTCTCCATCGCGGCGCGGCGGATCTGGCCGATCTGGCCGGATGGGCCATGGCCCCTGGTCGGGCGCTTCGCCTGGCGGGCCCGCTACTACCGGGAGGTGGCCCGGCGCGTGGATCAGATCGCGGTGATGACCTACGATAGCGCGCTGCCGTGGGCTTTCCTGTATCGATACTGGGTGCGCCTTCAGGTGATCGAGATCAGCCGCGCGGTGGAGGGGACGGGCGCGGCGTTGTTTTTCGGGGTTCCCACCTCCGAGGAAAGGACGTGGACCCATCGTCCAGAGGCGGAGAACCTCCGAAGCGGGTTAGCGGGGGTGGTGGACGGCCTGAACGATGCGGCGGCGCGACCGGCCGCGGTCGCCGGGGTGGCCATCTATCCATACTGGGAAACGGATGAGAAGGAATGGCGGATTTATGAGGAGCTGTGGCTGGGCAAAGGGGACCCATAGCGGGGAGATCCGGCCAAAAGGGCCTTTACTCCCCCGGGTCTGAAGCGGAGAACCCTGATAGCAAGGAGCCCGTCCGCCTAATTTAAACTTTGGTTAATTTTTCGGATGAATTCCGAGCAATCAAAATGTAACGTTCTGTTAACGCAAGATGGAGGGGGCGCCGGTTATAATCGAAGCGGAGCCCATCCAGCAGGAGGTTCGCCGATGGAGCCGCGAGCCTGGATGCGAGGGGAAAAGGGCCTGCAGGCCCTGGAGTGGATCACTCGGGCTCTGGGGGCGCTGGCCCTCCTGGCGGCCCTGGCCTTTGGGCTGAGGCGAACCGAGGCCGGGCCGGGGGAGGCCCTCTCCGCCGCCGTGAGCGCTTGGTTCCGCTGCCTCATCGAGCAGAGGGATTGTCCTTTGATGGCCGTGCGCATCGAGAAGGCCGGCCCTTGCTGGACCCAGCCGATTGAGTGTCTGGCCCGGTGGAGGGACTGTCTGCTTCAAGGGGCCTGCGAGGGGGCGGATCCGACGGATCGGGTGGGCCTGCTGCCGTGGCTGGCGGTGGCGGGGATCCCCGCGGGCGGGGTGGTGTTCGCGCTCCTGCCGCCCTGGGTGAGGCGGCGGCGGTGGGCGTGGCCTCGCCTCCCCCTCCCGCCCCCGCGCGTGCCCCCCGGGTCCTCAGAGACCTCGCCCTCGGGTCCGGGGAGGCCGCTCTGGCAGCGCGCGCTCACGATCCTTCCGGTTCTGATGGGCTTTCTGGTGATCGATGGGACCCTGGCCGCTCTGACCGCTGCGAACTCGATGGCGCTGATCGAAGCCCCGGATCCGTTCTCGAAAGGCGTTTTGATCCTGAATGAACTGATCCTTATCGGTGCGGATGTGCTCATCGCCTGGGCCCATCTCTCCTATGCCCACTGGGTGGTGACCGGGCGTCCGATCCGGTCGTGGGAGGATCTATGGGATTGGAGGCTGGGGCCATAGAGGCGGATGAGGGAGGGGGGTGGCGCTGAACCGGGATCCTTTGGCGTAAGAGAGGAGGCGAAGGATGCTCTGGAGGTGGATCCGGGGGTCAAAGGGTTTGCAGGCGCTGGAGTAGGTGGCGATCGGGCTGGTGGTGGTTGCCCTCCTGGCGGCCCTGGCCTTTGGGCTGAAGCGAGCCGAGGCCGGGCCGGGGGAGGCCCTCTCCGCCGCCGTGAGCGCTTGGTTCCGCTGCCTCATCGGGCAGGGGGATTGTCCTTTGATGGCCGTGCGTATCGAGAAGGCCGGCCCTTGCTGGACCCAGCCGGTTGAGTGTCTGGTCCGGTGGGGGGACTGTCTGCTTCGAGGGGCCTGCGAGGGGGCGGATCCGAAGGATCTGGCAGGCCTGCTGCTGTGGCTGGCGGTGGCGGGGATCCCCGCGGGCGGGGTGGTGTTCGCCCTCCTGCCGTCTTGGGTGAGGCGGCGGCGGTGGGCGTGGCCTCGCCTCCCCCTCCCGCCCCCGCGCGTGCCTCCGGGGAGACCCTCGGGCCCTTCTCCCCTCTCTACACCACAGCCTTCAAACACGATCACCTTGCAGGACATTTTATCTGAATTCAACCGTATCCGGAGGATGATAACCGGCCCAATATTCGGCTCAGCCAATATCATTCTCAACCTGCCGGCAATTTACAAGTTTGCTGATGAATATAAAGTCGATCCCAAATCGATCATGGCGATTATATATTACGAATCGGACGCGATCGAGCGTTTGCCGGTCAATCTGCTCTTTTTGCCTGTTTTCGATCTGGATCTCTGGAAGTTCTTGCTCACTGACAGGGCCAGCATCGGGATTGGCCAGGTCCAGGTGGACACAGCTCTTGATCTTGAAGAGAACGGATGGATCCGGCCAATGACCCCCTCGCTCTTCGGGAATCAGTTCTCGCGACGCTTGTTAGTGGCCTTACGATTGACCATCGGACCTGAAAATGTCCGCTATATCGCAGCTAATTTGGCATCTATTCGGAAACAAGTAGAAGACAATTCGGATGGATTGCGCCTATCTCCCGAGCAAAAGATGGTTTTGACTGTGGCGGGTTACAACGTCGGTCAAGGGGAGATCGTGCGGGCATTGCGGCGGGCCCAGCAGGGAGACCGGCAAGCCCTGAGCGCGTATTTGGCCTGGCCCTACGCCCGCCAGGAGATCCTGCCGATCTACTCCAGGCTTCAGAGGTTGCTGCCATGAAGAACCTGATCCTTCTCTTCCTCCTCTTGATCTCTACAGCCGCTTGCTGGCGGCGGATCGACTACGCCAAAGATTTGCCGGAAGGGTTCACCATGAAGCGACTTCGGGATGGATACGCCCTCGCGTTCCACGAAGCCCAAACCTGGAGTCCCCAGGCCTACCTCGAATCCGTATCCGCAAAATACCGACTGGAAAACGGAGAATGGACCCTCCAAAGTGGACGTTATGTTTTCGTTGATGAGAACAGAATGGAGTATATAAGCATCTATATAGATTTAATGGAAAAGATAATTAAGGTAAGAGGTCCGGATCAAGTGGGTGGAAAGGGAAGCCTCGTCACCACCACGCGCTTTTATCTGGCCAACAACCCCCTCGACGAGAGACACGCCATCGAGAAAGCCCTCGCTCATCTGCCAAAAGAATGCAAGGTGCGAGAATTAATCGTATCAGGTTATGGTAATTTTAAACAGACATGGCACGTGGACTTTATGAATCCGAATCGGGGTTTGTTTTCGGGGCCGTTGTTTCTTCCCACCATTTTTGTCAACGCCGTGACGGGCAAGGTCACTTTGAGTTCGGATTGGAACGAAAGGGATTGGTGCCGGCCTTCGGCACAGGACGGCTTTCGCTGCGACCCCTGCGCCATCAAAGACGGAGAGCTCGGGGCGAAAGCCCCTCCCGCCGCGACCTTGGCGTCATCCCAGGCAAAGGCTCAGGGCGAACGCTCGCAGCCCTTCCTCCTCGGAGAGGAGAGGGAGGGCGATGGCGCAACGAGAGGGGAGGGGCGCCCTCTGCGCCTCCCCGATCCTTCCGGGGCCGGCGCCTTCTCCCCAATCGGGGCCCACCGCACCCGCCCGTGAGGGAGGCGCGATGGTGATCTGGGAGGCGCTGATCCGCTATCTCGAGCTGGCCGATTGGGGGGCCCGGATCTTCCTGGTCCTGGCCCTCCTGGCCCTGGCAATCCGCCGGCGCCTCACCCGAACGGCCCTCCGCCTGCTGGCCCTGGCCGGCTTCCTGTTCCTCCAGCGGCCCCTCTGCGCGGGCCTCATGATCGCCCTCTTCTCCCTGCCCCGCCTCCTGGCCCCCCGGGAGCCCGCCTTCCCCTTCCCGGGAGGCCTGCCCGACCGCGAGATCGTCTTCATGCCCGACGCCGGCCCCCACGAGGATCGCCGGGATTCCCGCACCCTGGGCTTCATCCACCCCGACGGCTCCGGCCGCCTGGAGTTCACCTTCCCCCTCCTCACCGGCTACGTTTCGATGTTCAACGCCCCCGAGGTCATCTCTAAAGCCTCTTATCCTCGCTGGTCCCCTCAAGGCGATCTGGTCTTCATCCTCGGCGGCCGCTTCGCCGCCCGCCTCATCGACGGACGAACCGGCCGGATGTATGGCTGGGGTTGCGATGCCTTCTATGGCCCCGCTCCCCCCGCCTTCGACCCCCAGGGCCGCCTCCTGGCCGAACTGGATCCCCGCTCCGCCCTCTATGAGGCCTATCGCGCCTTCGAACGGCCCGAGGCCACCCTGCACGCCCGCCTGGACCTGCGCACCTGCCGCGTCCACGGCCTGCTCTACATCCCCCGCCTCGAGGGCCTGACCTTCTGGGCCGATGGGGAAAGCCCCGACGGCTGGATCCTGGCCAGCGGATGGTCCCCCCAGACCGGCGGGCGCATCCTGCTCTACCATCCCGCCCGCGGCCTTCAGGAAGTCTTCCCCGGCTCCGGACCCGCCTTCTCCCGGGACGGCGCCTGGCTGGCCTATTACGACCC
>Ga0079996_114906_pt1 | contig 12654 bp, 10 predicted proteins | sample PerSpoAPS_AMetaG_FD_69199 | JGI IMG/M metagenome (GOLD analysis project Ga0079996, IMG submission 69199) | Thermal spring microbial communities from Yellowstone National Park, Wyoming, USA - Perpetual Spouter A (PS_A) MetaG (SPADES assembly)... | ecosystem: Environmental > Aquatic > Thermal... | reverse complement strand
GTATCTTGACGAGCCTTGGCTCTACGAGTTCTACGTAAACGGCTGGCTGGAGCCCCTAGGCGACGTAGACACATCCGGCATCCCCCAGCCCATTGCAGAACTAGGCAAATACAAGGGGGTCGTCTACGCCATGCCTATCACTGGCAATTTCAATTTCATGTTTTACAATAAGGAGATTCTGGATAAAGTCGGCGAGTCGCCTCCCAAGAGCTGGGACGACGTCCTCAGAATAGCAGAGACAGTAAACCAGAAGCTGGCGCCGAAGAGCTACGGCTGGTCCGGCAGATACTCAGTCTCGGACCTATACATCACGGTTCTCTTGTCGCTGGGCGGCTACATATTTGACCCTAAGGACAGAGTGACGCCGACGCTCGACACGCCTGAGGCGGTGGAGGCGCTTAAGATCACGCGGGACCTAGCCTCGCCCAAACGCGCCCACCCCAAAACCACCACCTGGTCGTCCAACGCGGAGTTCAGCGACGTCATCTTGAGCGGCGAGTTGGCCATGGGCGCTGTCTGGAGCGGCTGGGTCAAAGACGTGGACGACCCCAGCCGTAGCAAGGTGGTGGGGCAGATATATTTCATGCCCATGCCTGGCAAGAGGTGGGTGAGCCAAACCGGCGTGTGGTACTACGCGGTGCCGGTTTTCAGCAGAAATAAGGAGCTGGCAAAGGATTACATAAAGGTAGCCACCTCTTACGAGGCGCAGAAATACGCCCACCTCAATGCCGGCCTCCCCCCGACGCGGACAAACGTATATGAAGACCCGGAAGTGCAACAGAGGAGCAGACTCGCCAAAATGTCTGCAGAAGTCACCAAGGCGGGTGTGCCCGCGAGGACAAACCCAATATACATAAAGCTTAGCTCAGAGCTCGACTCCATATTTATCAAGGCCGTGCTGGGCGAGCTGACGCCGGAGGCAGCCGCGGCCCAGATGCAGAAGAGACTAATGGAGGAGAGCAAAAAAGCCGGGTTGCTGTAGCCGCCTCCACCAAACCACCGGTTTTCTGTCTTTTGTATAACAGCGGCGCTTAGTCCAACGGTGGACTACAAGCTGTACGTAGAAGGTGCATTTGGGAGTGGGGGCTTTGGTGCAGAGGCGGTTTACGGTGAGCCTGAGGACGTCTGTCTCGTCGTCTGCAGCTTGGACGGTGGCGCGGGTGGCGGTGCCCTTGGCGAGGCCCTCTTAAAGTTGCTGAGTTGTACAAGCCACACGCCGTGCTGACCGCCGTCTACCGTCGTTCTGCCCACCTCCAACGACCTGCTATGTTCTATCTCCACATAATTATAACTCGACATAAGGAGCAGAACCTTCGACGACAGCCTCAGCCAGCGCTTTGCGAAATTCCCCCTCAAGGTTTCCCACTCCGCGTCGTGAAACTGCCTGCTCCGCACAACGACGATTAGATCCGGCTCTGTGTGCGCGTTGTTGCGGTATCTCTCCAACGCCTCCTTTATGCTGTCAACAAACTCCTCAAGCTCCCCCTCCTCAAGAAACTCCATAGATGTACCCCTTATATGGAAGTCCTTGTCCACATACCCCACCACATTTCCGAGCCCAGTCATTAACACGGCAAGACCTCTTACATATCCCTCGCTGATTCTCTTCAGTCCCACCCCTACATACAGCGCCATCGGCAACTTAAGATATTCTGCATGTGTGGTCGGCAACCTGACGTAGTAGGGGATACAACCAGACTTGAAGAGAAGGGCCGAAAGCAAATTAGCCACGTAGTACACTCCACTCCGGCCGCGTGCCGTCCCCAGCAACGTATCTCCATTGACCAGCTGAAGCGTAGAAAGAGCGTCGTAGCTCCGCGATTTTATCTCGGCAATCTCCCTTAACTTGCTCTTCAAGGTCTTGCCGTCTAACAGCGCCAATTTAACACCGCACCTGTCTAGATCCCAGATGCCCTTCAAGCTCCTAGGAACCATCTCCACAAACTCCCGCAATACTCCGTCAACATGCTTATAGAACAATCTCTCTAACGCCTCCCAATATTCAGGTCTCTCATAATAGACCTCGATAGACAGACGCCGCAAGGCAGGACACCTGTATGGCTTACGCCTACGCACGTCATAAGGCGACTTGCCTTGGATCATACCGCCGAACCTATAGCGAAGGTCGCCTTCGTTAAAGCCCAATACCTCTCTTACTGACCTGGGCTTTATCTCGCTGAAAGACTTAAGAAACCACTCCGGCAAGTTGCCATCATTCAACCCGATAACATAGACGTCGGGATATTCGACGAAGAAGCGAGCCTTGATCCCTTTCCTATTTAGCAGTCTCTTGACTTCCTTTGCGCATTCAACTGCTTTCACCTCATAACAAGTTGCAATCTCAGATTCGAGAGCCAGTGCTCTCATCAATTTGTATAACCTGTGTGTTACGTTGTTTCGCGCCGTGCTCTTAAATTTACCTGGATAACGTACTTCAGGAGAACCGGAAGCCCTCCGCAGTTGCACATATTTAACGCCACCAGCGCATATAAGCGTTATAGCCAAAAAAGACACACTTGGTAAAATATTACTGACGACGAACAAGCTGGAACAATCAAAGGCCATGATAAAGGACTAGCGCAAACCGGCACCGACTATAAGAGACTTGATACCTAGGCAGGCTCGTAATGGAGCCCCCTCAAAAGGCCTTACCTCCTCTGCTTGAACCCCACCCTCAACACGAACTCCCTTCTCCTGCCCACGTAGTGGTTGAAGCGACCGCCGCAGTTTCTGCATGTAATGCGTCACGTGGTACCCCATCTTCGGCATATCCCACTCCTTCACCCTCTCCACGTTAGAAAAGCCGCAGTAGGGACACTTCATGACTAGATATAATATTCAGAAATTAATTAACATCAGTTGGGATAGTTACTTTTAAGGCGTAGAGATATACATGGAGACTCTCCTGGAGCGGTGCATCCCTATAGACGCGATCAACGAGTACTCAGCGGTGGAGAAGGGCCCGGGGCGGCCGCAACATTGGGAGATGGTGTTTTGGTGGACTCGGAAGCCTCTGGCTGGGGCCGTGGTGGCGGCGTCTCTGCTCCCGGCGGAGGCGTACCAGACGCCGGAGCAGTTCCTAAACTATTCCGAGAACATGTACGGCGAGGTTCGGCTCCTTTTGGCTACCTAATATGTCCTCTATCAATCACCAAATTGATATTGATGAGATATTAACATGCATCAGAAGTGCCATTATTCAAGCTAAAAACGAGGCAGATATTAAAGTTAGAGTTTCGAATTGTATCGAGGAGAAGATACTGAGGCCGCTGGGCATAACCCAGGTGGGGAAATACGAGTATACGTTGATCTCAGGTGCAAGGGTCGACGCGTTGTATGGACATGTTGTAATTGAATATAAGGCGCCTGGCAAGCTCTTAAGAGACTCCGATATCCAGAAGGCTAAGGAGCAGGTCATAAGGTACATCACGGGCGAGGCTGGTAGCAAGGAATTGTGGGATAGATACTTGGGCGTCATCATTAGCGACAAAATTGCCTTTGTTAAGTATGATAGGAGGAGCGGCGCGTGGATACTTAGGGGGCCTTATGAGGTTAGGCGCGAGGTAATCATAAAGCTCATCGAAGCCCTGAGGGGACTTAAGAGGAAGAGCCTAAGCGTAAATAACATAGTCGCCGACTTCGGCCCCGATTCGCCAATAGCCAAGAGGACCATTAAGCTACTCTACACGAAGCTACTCAACGCCAAGAGCCAGAGGACTGGCATACTCTTCGAGGACTGGATGAGGCTCTTCAAGCAAGCCACGGGTTATGACCCAAATAAACTTAAGGAGCTTAAGAAGTTGGTAGAGGAGTACGGCCTAGGCGTGTCTAGCGTCAATTACGACGCGCTCATATTTTCAGTACACACCTACTACGCATTGATAATGAAACTCCTGGCCGCCGAGGTGGCTTACCTATATGGCAGCGGCAGGTTCTACAGGTCGTACGTTGCGGAGCTTGACGATGCATATGTCAAACATGGCGTTGAAGGAGTGGCTACCGTGTTAAAGGAACTGGAGGACGGCGGAATCTTCAGAAGGCTCCTGAATATCGAGAACTTCCTAGAGGGCGACTACTTCTCTTGGTACCTAGAGGAGATAGATAGAGATTTGGCCGATGCCATCGCCGAAATTGCGAGGAGGCTCTCGGATTACGAGATAGCGACGCCACAGCTGGAGCCCGAGTCCGCCAGGGACTTGCTGAAGAGGCTCTATCAAAATCTCATGCCGAGGGATATAAGGCATAGCCTAGGTGAGTACTACACGCCCGACTGGCTCGCTGAGCTGATGCTCGACGAGGTTGGGTTAAGCCTAGAAAACCTAAACAAGATGGGCGAGAACGACCCACTAAAACCTCTCAAGGTCAAGATCCTGGACCCAGCCTGCGGCTCAGGCACATTCCTAGTGCTATACATCAGCAGGCTCAGAAGATACGCCGAAGAACACTTCCTAGTCGATGCTTTACCGAATTACGTACTTGAGAACGTTGTCGGCTATGACCTAAACCCACTGGCCGTGCTATCAGCAAGGACGAATTACCTACTAGCCATCGCCGACCTACTTGCATATATTAGGGGGACCGTCGAAATTCCAATCTATCTAGCCGACTCAATAATGATAGAAGAGAGGTACGAGCTTAAAGGCGGCAAAGACGTATATGTGCTAAGAACCGTAGCCGGCGAATTCAGGATACCAAAAGATATTACGAGAAATCCCGACCTACTAAGGAAAGTACTGGACGAAATAAGAACATGCCTAGAAAACATGTGCAACCCCTCCGACTTCTCTCAAAGGCTAAAACTGTATAACTTAGACCATACTGACGTTGAAATACTACTTGATCTCTACAATAAGCTATTGAACCTCGAGAGACAAGGTAAAGATAAGGTGTGGGTATCAATCCTCAGAAACGCCTTCGCGCCGATACTCAAGGGCAAATTCGACATAGTTGTCGGCAACCCGCCCTGGGTTAACTGGGAAAACCTCCCTGAACAATACAGGGAAATCAGTAAGGGCCTATGGATAAAGTATGGATTGACAAAGACAATAAGCACCGGCGGATTCAAGAGAGACCTAGCCATGTTATTCCTAGTGAGAAGCTTTGATCGCTACCTGAGGGAAGGCGGTAAACTGGGATTCCTAATAACATTCACTGTGTTTAAGACCCAAGCCGGAGCTGGCTTCAGGAACTTCCTGGCCAAGAGCGCAAAAATACACGTCATCCATGACCTGGTAACCCTAATGCCGTTCGAAGGCGCAACAAACAGGACAGGTGCCATTGTTATTGAGAAGGTATATGACCTAGATAAGATCAATGACTGCAAGTGTAATGCATTCGCTGAGACACAGAAGGCAAACATGGGCGGCGTTAAACACGTGGTATGGGTCGGCAGACAGGTAGACCCAGACACGCCGCTAGAGGAGGTTCTCAAGACAACGAAGCGTTATGAGTTGGTTATGGTTCCGCTAGTGCCCAACGACCCAGCATCACCGTGGATGCAAGTCACGACCAATATTGTATATGCTGTTAGGAAAGTATTAGGCGGAAGTCTATATTACGAGGCGCATGCAGGGGTATATACAAGCCTTAATCAAGTATATTTTGTTAAAATAGTCAGGATGGCACCTGACGGTATGTTAATTGTAACGAATCCACCCGAGAGTGGGCAGAAGAAAAAGGTCAAACAGGTTGAGGCTAAGGTTGAGCCTGACCTCATATATCCGTTAATTAGGGGTGAGGATGTGGATAAATGGTACGTGGAGTTTAAAGATAGATACGTGATAGTACCGCATAACCCACGCACTGGCCAACCATATAGATTGAATGAAATGATTACAAGGTTCCCCAACGCCTTTAGCTATCTTAATGAATATAGAGACGAGCTAAAAAAGAGAAGCATAAAGCCATTTCTCTCATTAAGAAATAAGATTAAGAAGACCAAATCCCAAGCCGATAAGGAGAGGGCCGAGGAAGAACTTAATAAGAATTTCTACATACTTGATAACATAGGCACATATACATTCGCACCTTATAAGGTTGTGTGGAAAGAAGTTTCTGCGAGGATGATAGTTGGGGGTTTTCATGTGGCTGTTGTAGAGCAGTTGCCAGATAAATACTTGGGGGAGAAAACGGTAGTTCCGGATCACACTGTAGTGTTGATACCTGTTGAGAATAGAGATGAGGCGTATTACTTAGCTGGGATTCTTAATTCTTTGATTGTAACATTTGCTTTGCAGTATACTGTTGTTGAGAGCATAAGTAATCTCAGAATACCTAAGTTTGATCCAAGCGATGATTTGCACAGGAGAATTGCCGAGCTTTCTAAGAGGGCTCATGAGTTGGCTAGGTGTGTTTACGCCAGTAGTAAGCCTAATTATTGTGCGGGCATCGATGCCGAGGATGAACTTGGGAAGGTTGAGGATGAACTTGATCTGGCTGTTGCTAAGCTGTACGGGGTTTTCGAGGGGGAGCTTAAGGAGTTTAGGAGGTTGATGGCTATGCTTTCAAGCGGGGAGGTTCCTGTTGAGGAAGTAGAGGTTCCAAAGGATCCGGTTGTTAATATCCTCAACACATTGCTTAAACCTAACGTTGAATCCTACATTGAAGTTGATGTGACTAATCTGTCAGGTGAGGAGGTGGAGGTCACATATGAGTTTCCTTGGGGCAAGGGCTCCTTTAGGGTTGCTGAGGGGAAGTTTAGGATTAATATTCCACCGCTTAAGCCAGGTAAGTATAGGGGGGTCGTTAGGTGGGTTTGGCGCGGCAGGGAGTATAGTAGGGAAGTCGAGGTGGAGGTTTCTGAGCTAGTGGGTCCCAGGAGGCCTAGGACTTTGTTGGACATTTAGGTTGCATGAGCGAGCTTAATAATAAGGTTCAGAGGTGTTTTGGTGATTATGCGGTGGATAAGAGGCTTGCCTATGAGCTTGAGTTGACTAAATTGCCGCGGTACGTGGCCGAGTACCTAATCTCTGAGTTCTTATCCAGCGGCGGTGATTGGCAGGGCAAGTTGAGGAGGTTTGTTGAGGAGTATTACCATGAGCCTGAGGAGAAGGAGGTTGTTAAGCACAGGCTCGTGACCGAGGGCTCGGTGAAGGTTATTGACGAGCTGAGGGTTTATGTCGACGTGGCCACCGGCATCCACGTCGGCGTTCTTCAGTCGCTTGACATATGGGTTGATGTGCCGGTGGACATCGTTGGGAGGAATAGAGCTATGCTCGTTAACGGGATGTGGGGGTTAATTACGCTGAAGAGGATTAGCCCAATCGAGGTTTGGGGTAGAGAGGTTTCAGTTGCAGTAACAGAGTTTAGGCCGTTCCAGGCGCCGGAAACCGACTCTGGCATTATTAAAGAGGCTAGGAGCTGTTTCACGCTCGACGAGTGGATTAACGTCTTAGTGACTACAGTGGGCCTGGATCCAGGCGTGTATAGCCCTAGGCAGAGGTTGCTCTTGTTGTCACGTCTAGTGCCTCTTGTTGAGGGCAATGTTAACATGATGGAGTTTGGCCCAAGGCAAACCGGCAAGACCTACCTATATAGAAATGTGAGTAATTATGTTAGGATAATATCTGGTGGGACGGTGACTCCAGCAACGCTTTTCTACAACTTGAGGACTCGTGTGCCGGGCGAGTTGGCTGTGAAGGATGTTGTGGTGTTCGACGAGGTTAGTAAGGTTAGGTTTCCTAATCCTGATGAGATAATGGGGAAGCTTAAGGATTTTATGGAGAGCGGACAGTATGAGAGGGGCGATAAGAAGGCCACGTCTGATGCGTCTCTGGTCTTCATGGGCAATGTTGAGGTTGAGAGAACCAACACAGTTGAGGAGAGTTACATACCTGTGGAGGACTTGACATATGTACTCCCCATGCCGATGAGAGACTCGGCCTTTATCGACAGGATCCACGGCCTACTGCCTGGGTGGGAGTTGCCCAAGATATCCCAATCGAAGATACACCTAGCCAAGGGATATGGCGTGGCCTCAGACTACTTTTCAGAGGCCATCCACACGATGAGAAAAACATCTCTAATGGGCGAGGTGAGTAGATATGTTGAATTCTCAAGCGAATTCAAGATTAGAGATGAGAAAGCTGTTAAGAAAATAATGAGTGGACTTATGAAACTCCTACTTCCAAATATGCAGTTTGACAAAAATGAACTTGAATCTGTGGCGAGACTGGCCCTAGAGTATAGGCAAAGGGTCAGGGATTGGCTCCACATACTAAGTCCAGGCGAATACCTAAAAGAGAAGCTAAACCTAGAGGTAAAAGCTTAGACGTAGCACAGGAAGAACAGCCTAGTCCGGCTTATTGACATCGCATCGATGCTGGTGAAGAAGTGGAAGGAGGCGGCAGAAGGCGCCGAGGAAGGCGGGTAACGCGCCGCAAAATTCCACGGTGGTAGACTCCGCCTCCCGCACCGGTATATCGCCTACACAGACGGCAACGAATGCGTGGAGCTGACCTGCCAGCACTTCGCCCAGTTCCAAAAGGAGTGGACGCTTGAGACAGTCCGCGGCATAGAGTACAAATACAACGCCAGGAAAAGGCAAGGCTCCTAGGCAAATTGCTACGCATTGTTGCCGCAACTGCAAGCGTCGAGCTGTAAGGCGGTGGAACCCAGCCGGCTCAAGACGCGATACATAACCATGGCTACAACTTATCAACTCTGCAAATCTCCGGGTTTGGCGGTGGAAACTCAAGGAAATAAAAAGCTACGAGATTGTTATCAGCTTGGCATAGAGATCGGACTAATACTTTAGCTTCTCCGCCTTCTCTCCCTCTGGGATTAGATAAACCAGGTGGCCCCCGGTGTTGGTGACAGGCGCGACGCTACTTCCTAAGTCAAGATATACAACTGCACCTTCTACAACCTCTTAGCGGGTTGTAATATCAATTTTAAGCTGGTTGCTGGATGTGTGACTTTATAGCTCTTGTTAGCGCTGGTTGCAAGCACTGGCATAGAGAGTTCGAGGAGCCGCCTCTTTGCCTCATTCTCTGCGTTTTTAATCGTCATATTGACGAGAACAAGCTTTATGCCCTCAGGCGCGCCGTAGTAACTTCGCCGTATTTGATGTATTTAATCTCTACAGGTTCGATTTGCGCCGCCACTACGACTGCGAGGACTGCTAGAGAGAAAACCGCCAAAACTACCCCTAAGACCAGAGGGAGGATCCTCCCGCCTCTTTTAACCGCCATGTATATGCCGACGGCCAACGCCGCGGCGGCCATGATGTAGCCGAGAACTACAGTAACCACAAAAGCCGCTAAAAAGGCCATAAACACGAGAAAGAGACCAAGCAGAAACAACGCTACTGCCGTACCTGTGGACACGTTATGTCTGCTTTGGGTTTTAATAAATTTTCTCCTATCTCAACTTAAGGGTGTGCTTAAGCATGTCGAGAGGTAAGACGGGGTTTACAGCGACGGTTGCTCTGTTGGCCTGGCCGATCAGCGTTGACGGCTATGCCGGATTCGTCGCTCTGCTAAGTGCCGCTTGTAGTGGCAAGATTTATAAGTTTACTGACATATTTGTACGTGAGCTTGGTTGAGGAGATCAAGCGGGTTTTGTTGGAGCATCCGGAGATTCTAGTGGAGGTCCTCACGGCTAAGCCGGAGATCGTCTACGAGGCGCTGGCTAAGTTGATGCCTTGGCAAAACCTAGCCACCAAGGACGACTTGAGGAGAGTCGAGGAAAGTATTGGCAAATTAGAGGAAAGGGTTGAGGGATTGGAGGAGAGGTTAGGCATGGTTGAGGAGAAGATGGCCACCAAGGATGAGCTGAAAAGGGTCGAGACTGCCCTTAGGGAGGACTTGAGGAGGATTGAGCTTGCGCTGAACGCCCTGGGCGCCAGGTGGGGGGTTCTTAGCGAGGATGCGTTTAGGAGCGGCGTGAGGGAGCTTCTTAGGGATGCGGGGTATGCCGTGGAGAGGTGGATTTACTACGACGATAGGGGGTACGTCTACGGCTACCCAAGCGAGGTGGAGCTAGACATAATAATTAGGGACGGTAGGACGTTCGCCGTTGAGATAACGTCGGCTCTGAAGAGGGGCGACTTGCAACAGATAAAGAGGAAGGTGGAGCTGTTCAGCGCCGTTACCGGCAGAAAGGTAGACGCTGTCTACGTAATTACGCCGTTTATTCACGACAGAAACCCCGACGCGGTGATCGCCGTCGCCAACGCCATGGGCATCAACGTAGTGTGGCCTAGGCCGTGACGCGGCCGACCTCCAGGTAGGTTGCGCTCCGCCAGTTAGGTGAAGGCGACGCGCGTAGCCTTATCGGCTCGGCGAAATGCGCCTATGAAGCCGGCGGCAATACGGAAAGGTTTTTATCAACAGATTTTGAATCTCCAGTAGGGTAGAGAGCGTCGGTAAAGGCGTTGGGGTATTTGGTGAATTCATTCTGACGAGGGCCCGCGGCCTTAGGGGTGCGCCGGGGGCTCTGCATTGCGTGTAATCTCCGCCTTGGCGTTCCGCCGCGGCGTCTGCTGTCGGTCGGCGGCGCGATCGGCCTTTATCGAGCCGTCTGCGGTCTAGGCGGCGGGTTGGGTCCGTCTCCGTGCGGAGGAGAAAATATATAAAGTGGGACGGACATGTGGGACGTGATGAGGAAGGTGGACGGCAAGGGGAGGCTGTTCCTCGGCAGAAACTACGCGGGGAAGACGGTCTATGTCGTAGAGGTTGGGGGCGGCTTGGTGGTGACGCTGGATAGGGACTTAGCCGAGAGGGCGAGGGCCCTCGGCGTCAAGGCGCTTCTAGAGGTCTACTACAGACTGCTTGACCTAGTCGGCGAGCCTGCTACAGAGGATGTCGAGAGGGCGGTGGAGGAGGCCATATGGAGAGATGTGTCGTCGACACCTCGGTCTTGATCTCTAAGCGGCTAGACGCGGTGCTCCAATGCGCAGAGCGGTACGTGACTTCGGTGGTTCTGCTGGAGTACATGACGTGGGCTAGGAGGTCGGCCGAGGAGGCGGCGGAGCCGAGGAGGCGCGGCTACCTTAGGTTGCTACAGCTGTTGCCCAGCCTCCTCCGCCAGCTTGACATAAGAGTTGTGGATGGGGTCGCGGTGGAAGATGTGGATATCGCCGTCAAGTGGGTTCTCGAAAGAGGTGTGAATCCCGGCGATGCCCTGATATCGGCCGTTGCCCGGAGGCTGGACGCCGTGGTGATCACTAGGGACAGAGACTGGGAGAGGTTGCCTGAGGTCAAGAGTGTAATTCTGCCTTAGCCGCCGGCGCGACATCCCCGCCACGGCGACGTGTCGCTGACAGCGTCCACGGCGTGCACCCCTTGCATCTCTATAGCCGGAGGTCTCGTGGACAGCCGCGTCCAACCGCCCATCAAGGACCTGCTCCTCGGGGCTCTGCGCCAGTTCGATCTTGTGTCGAGTCTTGACGCAGGCCGTCTACGCGATTTCCTCGCCACGAGTAGCGGCGCCTCCCGTCTTCTACGTGTTTCATCAGCCTCGCTAGGTCGCGGTCCGCGACTTTTATCAACCCGACCTCGGAGAAAGACACTATCCTGATCAACATCTTCGCACCTGCCGTTACCCCGATGTCAGGCGCAGGACCTGTGGGCGTTGTCGAGTCTTTAAACAGGTCGGCGAGGGCCACCGGCTGTGCTCAACTTTATATTTTGGGTGATCAACCTTTATAGATGTCTTTCTTTTCGGAGCTTATGAACGATGTGTTGGTGGTGGTTGTCGGTACCAGCGACGTGTCTTTGATACCTGGCATCTCCATTGCTGGCCCGTCGCCTGAGGCCACTCACTACACGCCTTCGCTGGACGTGGAGTACCTCCTCGCTGGGCGGCCTATTACGCTCGACGTGGTGCCAGCGACGCCGGAGGGCGTCCCCACGCCGGCTCTCGTCACTAGGGCGTTGACCAGCGACGTGCCTAAGCTGGTGGTGGACGCCGGGGCGCGGGTCCAGCCGCAGGTGCCGCGGGTGGTGCTGGGCGGCGTGCCTGGGGGCGACATAAGGAGGGGGGCCTTGCCGCGGGAGGCGGCGGAGAGGATTGTAAAAAACGGCGTGTTGCTGGGCCGCCAGCTGTCGGGGCTTGGGCGGGTGGTGCTCGGCGAGTCTATTCCAGGCGGCACCACCACGGCGATGGCGGTGCTGGTGGCGCTGGGCTACGACGCGTGGGGTAGGACCAGCAGCGCCGCCCCCAGCAACCCCAAGGAGCTCAAGACGGCGGTGGTCAAGGAGGCGGTCTCCCGGCTCAAGCCGCCGGTGGACGCCGTGACTGCCGCCAGTGAGGTGGGCGACCCGGTCCACCTGGCCCTGGCGGCAATAGCGTTGGGCGTGGTGGCGGCGGGGGGCGAGGTTCTGCTGGCCGGCGGCACGCAGATGGCGGCCGCCGCGGCGCTTTTTAAGGCCCTCGGCGGCGACCCGGGGCGTCTCGCCGTGGTCACCACCCGCTGGATCGTGGAGGACAGCTCTGCCGACTTTCTGGGCTTGATGAGGGAGGTGGGGGTGGGCCGGGTGTACCACTCCAAGTCTTCCTTCGCCGATTCGCGGTGCCGGGGTCTTAGGGCGTACGAGGAGGGCTACGTGAAGGAGGGGGTGGCGATGGGCTACGCGCTGTGGCGGGCCGAGGCGGCTGGCGTAGACGTCTTGAGGAGGGTGGAGGAGGAGTACGTGCGCGTCGTCGGCCCCT
>Ga0079996_122740_pt1 | contig 12656 bp, 11 predicted proteins | sample PerSpoAPS_AMetaG_FD_69199 | JGI IMG/M metagenome (GOLD analysis project Ga0079996, IMG submission 69199) | Thermal spring microbial communities from Yellowstone National Park, Wyoming, USA - Perpetual Spouter A (PS_A) MetaG (SPADES assembly)... | ecosystem: Environmental > Aquatic > Thermal... | reverse complement strand
CCCTCTGCAACACATCGGGCGCGGTATGTACATGAAGGTCGACAACTCCCTCAAGAAGTCCCGAGTACTCCTTAACCTCTCGGCTGAGGGTCAGATGGTGGCTGAACAACTCGTGATTCCGCTGATGGGATTTGTTATTAAACCTTACAGTATGGACAGGTACCAACAAGTTTTACTTGAACCTTTTGGGACTGATCTCTGGCCATGATTCACGTCATCGATGTCGTACTGGACTCTTTCTCCAATCTATTTCGATCCCACAATTACTCTCCTCTCGAGAAGCTCTATTCTAACATACTCTTCATGGCAAACATTAGCTTAACGTGAACTCGAAGGAGTTGAAGAGTTTAGAAGAGGTAACTGCAATTGCAGCGATGTACAACGTCATCAGGGCAGGAGAAGGAGAGGTAATACCAACTTGTCGGTACCCATAGTGGCAGAAAGCAACTTTAAATACCACAAAGTAGAAAAGATAGAATGGTGCTTTCCAACATCGAGCGGTCTGCCGCGCTTGAAATACTGCTAAGGTTGTCGAGAACACCCCTAGGAATCAAATTTGTGACAACATCAACTGATGAATCATCATATCCTCCTAAGGCATCGTTTACACCCCCTTCTAGCTGTGCCTTTTGGACACAAGGGGTAAACGAGCCATTCTCAACGGAACCCGAACATCATATGAACTGCAGTGTCGGAGCCTTCGTACATGGGTTTAAAACGCTTGAAGGGATTGGGCCAGGATGCGGCTGTGAGGACGTAGAGTTTCTCTTGAAAATAGGACGATTTGATAGGCAAGCGTCAACCTTCTTTTAGGATTCGTCAACCTTCTTTTAATTCTAAGCTTTGTAGGATGTCTTTTATTCTGTAGACAAGTGCCATATTTCTCACACTGTCTGTGACAATTTATTACAGCCCTAGGTTCAACATCACCTTCATCGTCAACGCTCCAGACGCCTACAAAGCCATCTGTAGTCCATGGGACAGGTTGAACTTGAGCCCTTCCAGGAATGCATTTATCGAGTTTGAAACATCGTACACTCTTTTGGTTGCCCACCGCCACAAAGACATGTCCATAAAAGACCTGTAATCCCCATGGGCGGCTTTTAATCCCGGTTTTAGGCCCAGAAATTATTTTAAGCGGCTCCACATTCCCGTTCGCGTCTATGTCGAAGAAGTATATTCCTGTCTTTGCTCCTGGAACTCTGCCAGCTGTACTTGCGACGACCAATAACTTCCTCTCATGATCTACATCCACACCCACAACATGATCTAACCCTGTTTTAGGTCCTAAGATGGACCTTTTCGGACTTACGTTTCCATTGGCTGTTATGTCGAAGATCGTTACAGCGCCTCTACCTGGGTCTCCGACGAGGATCTCTTGCCTTTTTACATCAATGGCTGCCACATGGGGGAATATGAGGTTCGTCTTCGGCCCTTGAATTATCCTTACTGGCTGGTCCTCTCCGTCGGCCCCTCCTTTAAAGATAAGGATCGCTGCTGCAAGGGGTGCAGGGACTATCAGCTCATCCCTGACGGGGTTATAGGCGATCCCGTGCATTGTCCGTGTCAGCCTGGTCTTCTGGCCGTCTATGAGCCTCTTGGGGGTTCCTGATCCGCTGAAGCTGGTGTCGAACGTGTATATTCGTGGCTGGGTTACGCAGTTCGCTATTATCCACTCGTCCCTCTTAGAGTCGTATGTAGCCGCCATTGGGTTCGTAAATCCTATTAAAGGAGTACCGATTGGAGCTGTCCTTAATACTCTTTTTGGAGGAACATTGCCTTCAACATCTTTGTCGAAGACCAGTATAGAGTAGTCACCGAAGTTAGCGACCCATAGCTCATCGTTTGACTCATCTACAAAAACGCCTACAGGTCTCTTTATCCCTGTTTTATCACCCCTAATGACCCTTGTAGGTGCCGCATCGCCATTCGCATTCCTTTTGAAGAAAACGACCGAATCGTCTCCGTTGTTTGCAACGACTATCTCGTCGCTCTTCGAATCCATATGTATCCCCATAGGCCAGTTGAGGCTTGTAGAAGGTCCAGCTATCGCCCTTATCGGTGAAACATCACCGCTGGCATCTATTGGATAGATGTTTATCGAAGGTGGCAGATACCTCCCGCCATAACTCAACTGAACCTCCCAGCCTACGTCCGTGGAGGCCGACATATCGTATTGGTTCCCCTCTTGGTTCCAATTTCCGTGGTTCGCCACGATGATTTCTCCGTGCTTTTCGTCCACGTAAATTCCGTGCGGGTCCGCCATCCCTGAGTTGATGCCTAGGATGCTCCTCTTCGGCTCCGGACAACCCGTTGCATCCCTAGGGAATACGACCAGGCCGAACGTCTGTACTGTGATGAATATCTCGTCCTCAGTGACAGCTATTCCCCACGCCCGGTGGGGCACCATCATTACTTTCTTTGGCTTTACATTTCCGTCGTCTTCGTAATCGAAAACGACCATGGAGTCCTCTATATCGTTATTGACCACGAAAATTTCTCCGGTGTTTGGGTCCAGTGCAACGCCTGCCACATAGCCTATGTAGTTGTCAAGGGACCCTATGATATAGCGCTTCGGTTTAGCTACCTCATTTACATCTGTTTTGATGGATCTGTCAAACATCATTATGCCTTTTTTGTTGACGTCGGTCACGACTACTAGGTCGTTCTCAGGATCTACAGCAATACCGTTGATGATAGGATATGGATCTAAAATTATTTTTGCCGGTCTTATGTCGCCACCAAGCACACATGGTTACTAGATATACTATGATATAAAGTTAGTGTCCCCAAAAAAAGGCCTGAATTGGTCTATTTGGTCAAAAAAGGTTTCAGAGAGCAGGATTGTTAAGGAGCAGGATAAAAGCGTTCAGTACCGACATCAGGGGCACTGTCAAGTTGGTATTACCTCCTCTCCTCCTGCCCTGATGATGTTATGCATCGTTGCAATCGCAGTTACTAACTTTTCCAGGCTCTTCAGGTACTGACAAGTTTTACTTAAGCCTTTTTGGGTCTCTGGACGAACAGGCCTTAGCTAAAGGTAGATGTAGAGGTTCTATAACAAAATATTTTGATAAATTAAAATTGTGCACAACGTCATCAAGGCAGGAGGAGATGAGGTAATACCAACTTGACAGTACCTGGCCAGAGAGTCTAAAGACTTAAGTAAAGTTGTAGATTCCTCGGATTAATTTTATATACTACTTTTTGAGTTCTTCAATTTGTGAAGAGTGGTGTTTCGCGTAAAGTTATGCTGGGTGTAGCTCACATAGGTTTTCTTCTGTCGCTCTTACTTATAGTAGATTATTTGATTGCATTGGGTTACGTAAGCGAATTTTCGATTCCTAGGCTACAACGTTTTATTTCAGCCTTCTTAAATTATCCTACAAACCCGGATATTCCAGCTGGTTTTTGGTCGCATCTAACCACAACACTATACGAACTGGGGGTTGCTTGTTTAATAGTTATAGGCATAGTGCTGCCACTGGCTTTTGTAATCGGTATAAAGCGGACAGTGAAAGAGGGGGTGCTACCCTGGTTACTAGCCTTCTTTGCAATACCTCCAATCTTACTTTACCCTATAATATATCTGCTGTTGGGTATTGGCCCGTCTTCAAAGATCGCATTGGGCGCTTTATTAGGTTCCAAATATTTATTTCTCTACGTGGTGTCAGCTGTTTATTACATAAACTGGGATCTCTTGAAAATGGGGAGGGTTTTTACGAATTCTCAGGTTCGACTTTTTTGGAAGGTAGGGCTCCCCAGCATACTTCCTATTTTGGTGTCAGCAATACAGATTGGAGTCTCACATACCATTGTTGGGGTTATAGTCGGAGAGATCATTGCTTCATCTACTGGTTTGGGATTCCTAGTCTCATGGGCCGAAACCACAATTAGAGTTCCAGAACTATATGCTATTATAGCAATTGCGATTATTTTCTCCCTAGCATTTATCATCTCACTTAATCTGCTTGAATGGCGCATTAAGGGAAGGTGGAAGACTATATGAGTAGGTGGAATTTGTCAAGATCTGTACTTTTTATTGGACGAGTAATTGGTATATTAGGAATTTTCTTCATAATATGGGAACTACTTGTGACTACAAATATTCTTAATGAATTTTTCGTTCCACGGCCTATTCGCATAATAGAAGCCATATTTGGTATATTCACAACAGGTAAATACAGCGAGCACATCTTTTTGACTCTACGAAACTTCGCGCTAGGACTCTTATTAGGTTCGTCTTTTGGACTTTTTATTGGTTTTGTGATAGGAGGAATTTGGTTCCTAAGATCCTTTTTTATGTTGTATATATTTGTTATTCTCTCCATACCTAAAATCTTATTTGCTCCTATCTTATTTAAGATATTTGTTCAACCCTTCTGGTTTAAAGTAGCATTCGTGGCACTTCATGCTTTCCTCTTCGTTATAATAGGTGTGGTAGCTTCTCTTAAGAACTTAGATGCCTCCTTGATTATGATGGCAAAGACTTATGGTTGCACTGGCTTCAGGCTTTACAGTAAAATCTTCTGGCCTGCCGCCTATTTCTCACTACTCGCAAGCCTTAGGTCGGCGACACTCTCTTCGTTTGTCAGCTCAATATTGGCTGATATGCTGGTGGCTCCCGGAGTCGGATACGTTGCCAATCAATTGGCGCATAGCTTCAAGGTGTCAGAACTTTACGCGTTAATAGCAATATTAGCTTTGTTTGCCATAGCGATAAACTTCGCCTTGCTTAAGATAGAAGAGAGGAGCATAAAACTTCTCAGAATATAAAGAGTTTCCCACGCATTTACAGGAAATCCGTTGTGTACCATTTTTCTATTGGCGGTGGGTTTTTGACGATTCCAGTCTGTTTAGACCAGTAATCGATGTTTTCCAACGCAGCCTTGACAGGTGCCCCGAAATAGTTGGGGATGTATAAGTCGTAATATTTTTCTGCGACTTTACGGCTCAAACCGAGGCCTTCAGGTGGGTCCTTCGTCAACAAGGCGATAGCCTTATCCCTGTTAAGCATGTAGTACCTCACAACATCTCTCCAGTAGTTAATGAACCGCCTTATCATCTCAGGATTTTTCTTTATAACATCCTCTGTAGTAGCAACAGACAATTCATGCCAATTTGTTCCGAAATAATCGCTGAAGAAGAAGAGGATCCTCCCTAGGCCCTTCTCCTCGAGATCTAGAGTCCGGCTAACTGACCATGGAAATCCGTCTATCTCTCCTCGCGTGAGCGCAGCGACTAACGCTTCAAATTCCCCTATGCTAACAGCCTCGATTCCTTCTCCAACCTTAGTTCCAAGAATCCTCGCCAGCATTAAGACATAGGTGTGGGAGAGGGATCCGGGCCTTGAAAATCCTAGCTTTATTTTCTTGCCCTCTGCGATAACCTTTCGCAAATCATCAAGCGATTTATAGGGTGTGTTTGAACCGACTACTAAGGTGACGTACAGTCCGAAGTCGGTGAAATAAACTATCTTGATACTCGGATTTTGCTCCATAACGGGCACTAGTCCAGCTACTGATACATGCGCGATTATATCAGCCCTTCCATCGACAAGTTCTCTTACGGCCTCACCAGTACCTCTCACAACTTTATACTCTATCTTCAGTGCATGTCGTTCAGCAATCTCCTTTACATTCTCAGCTACAAGAGAAGCAGGCGCGAGCCCCACACCGCCCTGCGTGTTCGTCCACCTGATAGTGATTGGTTCCAGCTTGGGTGCCACGGTCTGCGTTACCGTTACCATCTCCCTAATCCTCTCAGTAACCGTTGTGGCAACCCTCTCAACCGCACGAGTTGTTGCTGAACCAGCGAAATATCCACCGACACCGGCGACTACAGCTGTCCCTACTGCTGTCGCAATAAATGATCTACGCGAAACACTTTTCACAAATTGAATATCTTAAAAAGTAGTATATAAAATTAATCCGGTGAATCTACAACTTTACTTAAGCCTTTTTGGGTCTCTGGACGAACAGGCCTTAGCTAAAGGTAGATGTAGAGGTTCTATAACAAAATATTTTGATAAATTAAAATTATGCACAACGTAATCAGGGCAGGAGGAGGGGAGGTAATACCAACTTGACAGTACCGGTCCCGTGGATGAGCATAATAGCAGACGTTTCAAAGAGATAATGGATGGCATAAGGATCAGTCTATAACTCCAACGCCAATCATCCCAAAGCCTCCTTTGGCTCTTGCAGCATAGAAGTCTATTGCCAGATCGGTTAAACCGTCTTCAAGGTTGCCATAATTAGTATGCAGCAGGCATAACTAGACTCAAAATAATTTCTTCAAAATCATGATGTTTGCTGTTTATACCTCCTATCAATAATACGTGTAACCTTATTAGTGAGCAGCATTTTCTTATACTCGGGATAGTTTTTCAGTTCTCCGAAAGGCCATAACCTTACTTTACAGCTCACGCCTAGCGACGCGTGCAGAGCTTCTGATACACTATTCTTTAACATTTCTATATCCTCCACCCTATCCGCATAATACTCCAAGTTAACAGTTATACTGTCTAGCACCCCCTCTTTATCAACTTCAATAAAATATTCATTACTAAGCTCTTTGAATTTTTTTATTACATTTTCGACGGTAGCCTGTGGATTTATAGAGACGCCTTTCACCTTTATCATATGGTCGACCCTTCCTTTGATGGAGAGAATCCTCTTAAAAGTTCTACCGCACCTACAGGGTTCTTCTGTAAAAGCAGCGATATCGCCCATGCAGTATCTTACTAATGGCATAGCCTCCTTCCACAAAGTGGTAACTACTAGTACTCCTTCATTTCTTCCCTGTACAGGCTCATAGGTTACCGGATCTACGAATTCAAAAATAAATGAGTCCTCGAAGATATGCATCCCAGCCTGCTCTACGCACTCAAACGTTGCTGAACCTGTTTCTACGCTCCCCCAACTATTATAGGCTTTGCACCCCCAAACATCCTCTATTCTCCTCCTCATCTCCTCTGTTAATGGTTCGGCTGCCGTGCTCACAATTCGAACCTTAAAATCTTTTCTAGGATCCATGAATGTTTTTTGAGCTACTTCTCCAAGATGTAGAATATATGAGGGGGTTCCGCATAGCACGGTTGTCCCCAAATCCTTCATGATCTCTAATTGCCGCTCGGTCGGAGTAACAGCACCGCTACCGGCTGGAATCGCGAGACAGCCAAGTCTCATCGCGGCTTCAAAGTGGATCCAACCCGCTATAAACAATGAAAACGCGTAAGTTATTTGAACTCTATCCCCTGGCCTTACACCCTGCGCGTACAAACGTCTAGCAGTCAGATTTACCACGTTATCCCAGTCATTTCTTGTAAAAAATATGTATGTCGTCTTTCCTGTCGTTCCGCTACTACCCTGCACCCTTATTAAAGGAACGTCTGCAACGATATCACCAAATGGAGGATTTTCCCTAATACTTCTCTCAATGTCGCTTTTAAATACTATAGGAAGTTTTCTTAAATCCTCGAGCTCTTTAATCTCTTCAGGTTTTTTAATGCCTGCGTTACTCCACAACTTCCGGTAAAAAGGGATGTTATCCCAAACTTTTCTAACTAAATTTCGCAACCGCTCGGTTTGAAACTCCTCTATTTCCGACCTTGAAGCAGTTTCTAAGGTTGAACCTTTTTGAATGAAGGGTAAACCACTCATGCCGATTAGGTTTATTGTATTATTTCAATTTAAAGTTTTTGCTTTGTGACTGGGGGGTACTGACAAGTTTTACTTAAGCCTTTTGGGTCTTTGGTCAGGTGCTGTCAAGTTGGTATTACCCCCTCTCCTCCTGCCCTTATGATGTTATGCACCATTGCAATTGCAGTCACTAACTCTTCCATGCTCTTCAACTTCTTCGAGTTCACGTTGTTGTAGAACCTCTTAGTCCTGTTCTTCAATTCCCTGAACCACCTCTCTATTTTGTTCCTATTTCCGAAGGTCTCATGGAAGTAAGTTATCCCAAGTCTCTCCAATGCCCATCTGTACCAAGGTCCTCTATCAACAACTACGATCAGTTTACCGTCGCACGATCTTAGGACCATTTTGAGGAACTTAATCGCATTCGGAATCCCTCTTCCCCTTGAAGCTTGTAAAGCCAATATCTCGTTGGTATCGACGTCTATTGCGGCCCACAGATAACAGGTCTGACCGTTAACCTTCAGTACAGTCTCGTCTACTGCTACTAGCCTTCTAGCTCTCTTTGATGGTCTGAACAACGATGAGGACCTGTGAGCCCATATTCTCACCGATTCCCTTGAAGCGAATGTCAGACAGAACCTTTCTGAGACGTCCCTTAGACTCAATCCTGCGATGAACAGAATCACAGAATAGGGTTTCTCTAAAGGAGAGTACCTGTGATGTCTGAAGAGCCTGGTGAATGAGTCCAGTACAACATCGATGACGTGCATCATGGCCAGAGACCCTAAAGGCTTAAGTAAAACTTGTCAGTACCCGGGAATGAGAGCAAAGAGTTTAAATTCAAGTGTAAAAACATAAGTAGTGTACGAGGTGGAAGCGCATATGCCGTTTAAAGATCTGCGGGAATACCTTTCAACTCTAGAGAAACTGAATATGCTCGTGCGGGTGAAGAAAAAGATAACGGATCCACACGAAATATTTACTATAGTGTGGGAGCTAAATGATAGAGGAGGTGACCCTGCAGTAATCTTTGAGAATGTAATGGATTATGAAATACCGGTGGTCTCAAATATCTTTGGGAGTGAGCCGAATAGGTGGGGGCTATCAATTAATCTACCCATGGGCCTTTCAGTTAAGGAACTCAGAAATCACTATATAAAAATGCTGGACGACAAGAGCATGTGGAAGAAGCCAGTTATTGTGGAGAAGAGCTCGGCCCCTTGCAAAGAAGTCATTCTAAAAGGGGACGACATCAATTTATATAAGTTTCCTATTCTACAGTGGCATCCATTGGACGGGGGAGCATTTATAACTTTGGGCCTATGCATAACCAAAGATCCGGAATTCGGAAGGAATGTTGGAATATATAGGATGAAGGTCCTTGATAAAGACAAAACTACATTGCTATGTTCACCACACCAACACATAGGTATAATGTTAGACAAAGCCAGGAAGGCTGGAAAGAAATCAGTAGAATGCGCTGTTGCAATAGGGACGGATCCAGCCCTCCTAGTTGCTGGATGGACTAAGTTGAGAATAAGAGAAGACGAGTTCGAGTTTGCAGCAGCCCTTAGAGGTGGGCAACCCGTAGAGCTGGTTAAATGCGAGACCGTCGATCTGGAGGTCCCAGCAACGGCAGAAATAGTCCTCGAGGGTGAAATATCAACCGAGGAAATAGTTCCAGAAGGAACCTTCGGGGAGTGGATGGGCTATCATGAGGAACAGGCAGAGGCACCTGTATTCAAAATAAAGTGTATAACCCACAGGAAGGATCCGCTATACGTGACTACTATAGTTTCTCATCCTCGTGCAGACGGGGAGGCATTCTTCCGAAGCGTATCTCAAAATGCACACTTTTACCGACAGGTGAGGGACGCACGAGTACCAGGTTTTGTAGACGCTTGGCTACCTCTATCCGGGCATGGATTCATGGGAATTGTCTCGATAAAGAAAATATATCCAGGCTGGGGTCGGCAAGTTATCTATCAGCTTTTTGGAATACCATTCGTAGCAGCGACGATGAATATAGTGATCGTCGTAGATGATGATATAGATCCATCCAATTTGGAGCAAGTAATTTGGGCTCTCTCGACACGTGTGGATCCGAAACGTGACGTCGTCATAATAGATCCATTACCTATGTATGGGTTGAACCCCGCTGCCAGTAAAAGGATAAAGATTCCAGGCAGTACAGGTGAGATTACAATATGCTCAAGGATGGGCATCGATGCTACATTAAAGACACGAGAAGACCTTTATGAGAGGCCCACGCCCATACCAGTAAGGCCGCAACCCGAAATGTTGAAAAAGGTTAGAGAACACTGGTCTGAATACGGCTTCAAATAATGTTTTGTGGCTTAGGGATGTGTCCGACAGTTATTTAATGCTTTCCCTCTCTTCTATTTATGCTTTTTGTAGGCGGATGTGGGTACTGTCACGTTGGTATTACCTCCTCTCCTCCTGCCCTGATGACGTTATGCATCGCTGTAGCTAAGACCTGCTATGAAGAGAAACACGGAACAGAATTTCTCGAGAGGAGAGTATCTGTGGGATCGAAACAGATTAGAGAAAGAGTCCAGTACGACATCGATGACGTGAATCATGGCCAGAGATCTTAAAGGCCTTAAGTAAAACTTGACAGTACCCAAAAAGGCTTAAGTAAAACTTATCAGTACCAATTAAAAGCGATATTAGGTTTATGTAATATGTGATTATTCGTTAAAATAAGGTATGCGGCTGATTGTTGGGGTGTCGGGTGGTAGTGGTGTTATCTATGCTATTCGTCTTTTGGAGGTTTTGAAACAGAAGGATGTGGAGACGCATCTCGTAATGACGCCTGCTGCACGAGAGACCATTGTGTTAGAGACTGATTACGAGGTTGGTTATGTGGAGTCTCTCGCAACAATTACCTATAGGTACAAGGATCTTTCAGCAACGATTGCAAGCGGTTCTTATCAAACTGATGGGATGGTTGTGGTGCCATGCAGCATGAAGACCTTGGCAGGCATAGCCCATGGATATGAAGAAAATCTTTTGATTAGGGCTGCGTTAGTAACTCTTAAGGAGAGGAGACCGCTTGTTCTTGTTCCTCGTGAAACACCCCTAGCAATACCCCACATTAAAAATATGCTACTAGCGGCGGAGGCTGGGGCAATAATCCTACCAGCGATGCCAGGCTTCTACCACAAACCAAAAACAGTGGACGACATAGTCAACCACATAGTTGGAAAGATACTCGACGTTTTAGGTGTGGAACACGACCTATACCGGAGATGGATCGGGCCGAAAAGAAATAGAACACCCTAAGCGATATTCTAATAATTAGATTTAATGTAGGTTCGCAGCTTAGCTCAGCGGTCTCAATATATAGTAGGCACAGGCCAAGTCATTTGAATACTGCCTAAGAAAATTTATGAAGCTTGTCATATACTTTCTCGCCGTCAAGTCTGTAAAGATTTTGTGAGCAGTTTTAACAATGCCGATAATGGTCTCCAACGGTTCAACTCTTAAGTCGTCCCAAAACTTATTCGCCAAACCAATAGTCCGAACACCCCCCTCTAAGACCTCAAGCCTTATCACATGAAACAATTTTAACCATGCATCAACATGCATAAAGCTAGCATCCCTACCGAAAATGGACATGAGGACTTCTCTCTTATCATTGGGTACATTGTGACGAAGCCATGAAAGCTCTAAAACACCTATACGCTTCGCTGACGAAACATACATGGATAAAATATCTAATTTATTTGGTAGAAAACTCAGAATAGACTCGTAGAAAACAAATTCTGGAAGTATTTTGCTCAGAAAGTCCTTATCAGTAATGTGTATGAAGTCCACTCTATCTGTCATGTTTTCATCCTTGGCTTTCTTTTTTGAGTATTGAACAAGGAAACGATCCTTCTCAACACCTACCACATAACATCCAAAACGCTTAGCCGCATGAAGCGCCGTCAAACCCATACCTGAACCAAACAACACCAGTAGAGAACCTTTCTGAACACCTAAACGACCGAGTATTTCCAGAGGCAATGAATACCCATAGACCCATTTCGCAATCATGTACCTATACAAAGAGTCCTGCTTCAGCCCCACACACATCCCCATACCCTCAGACCACCTAACTCTCCTAAAAAGCTTAGTGTCAGAAGCTTGATCCTGTTGCCAGTAATTAGGATTTAGACCAGCAACATAAAACATAGCAGAAAAGACATTCTCATCCAACGAGTAGCTGTTAAACCTGAACAACCTAGACAACCCATCCACGATATATGATCCAAAGACACGCATAAGAATATAAACAGAGACTGGGCCATAAACATAGATAAAATCGACTTAAGCTATTTTCTTATATCCCGCCCCTATTTAAACGGTCGATATTGAGATAGTGGCATGACGCTGGTACTGTTCCTCTCCCTTTCGACACTTTTTTTACAGAAGAATCGGCAAGTAGCAACCCCTTGACCAAGAACCGCTCTTCTAACGATAGCTAAGCTAAAACTCTAACGATACCACTTGGTGGTACCGACAAGTTAGTATTACCTCCTCTCCTCCAGCCCTGATGATGTTATGCATTACTGTAATTGCAATTGCAGTTACCAACTCTTCTAGGCACTTCAACTTCTTCGAGTTCGCATTGTTATAGAACCTCCTAGTTCTCTCCTTCATTTCCTCAAGCTGAGGCCTACTGTGAAGAGAAAGACGGAACAGATTTTCTCAAGAGGATGGTACCTGTGGGATCGAAATAGATTAGAGAAAGAGTCCAGTACAGCATCGATGACGTGCGTCATGGCCAGAGACCGTCCCAAAAGGCTTAAGTAAAACTTGTCAGTACCCATTGCCATCTCAGATATCTTTATATTCTTCTTAATAGTGAGTAATTATGCATGTTAGGTGGCGACATAAGACCGGCAAAAATAATTTTAGATCCATATCCTATCATCAACGGTATTGCTGTAGATCCTGAGAACGACCTAGTAGTCGTGACCGACGTCAACAAAAAAGGCATAATGA
>Ga0079996_114904_pt1 | contig 12671 bp, 5 predicted proteins | sample PerSpoAPS_AMetaG_FD_69199 | JGI IMG/M metagenome (GOLD analysis project Ga0079996, IMG submission 69199) | Thermal spring microbial communities from Yellowstone National Park, Wyoming, USA - Perpetual Spouter A (PS_A) MetaG (SPADES assembly)... | ecosystem: Environmental > Aquatic > Thermal... | reverse complement strand
ACTCCCGCCAGGCCGGCATCGTGGCAATTAGACAACACGTCCCCATCCCCCCACAGATATACGCCGAATTCATCCACAAAGTCCTAGACTGGGCCGAGGAGAATAAGGTAAAGCTGGTGGCCTGCCTATCCGCCATGCCCGCCGTTGGGGACAAGGAAAGCGACAAAGTCTACTTCGTCACCGAGGAAGGCCTCGTGGAGAAGTTCAAACAATACGGCTTCGAGCCCATAAAAGAAGCCACAGTGGCCGGACTAGAGGGCGCCTACCTAGACGCGGTGCTAGACAGAAGCATAGACGGCGTCCTCCTAATCGCCGAATCCAAGCTCCTCACCGCCATCAAAAGACTCGTAGACAGCGGCAAAGTCGCAAGCCACAGAGACGTAATGCTCATACTAAACGACCTCGTCGGCCGCGTAGGCCCCGACGTCGGCGCCGCCCTCAAGCTAGTAGACGCCGTAGCCAAGCTGGCGGAGACCCAAATAGACACCTCAAAACTCCAAGAACACGCCTCCAAATACGCATTCCTCGTAGAAAAAAACATAGAGGCACTATTCAAACCACCCGCCGAAGCAGTCGCCCAGACAAGAAAAGAAATACCACTAGTTTTCTGAACACCAGGCCGCAAAGCGCAGGCACCAAACCTTCCACGGCCCGTCGTCCCGAGCCGCCTCGCTACGGCGCCAGCGAGCTCTATATATAGCGCATGTAGCATACGACCCCTATCCTGCCGCCCCTTCTGCGGCACGTCTCTTGACGTCTGCCTCCTATCCCAGGAGCATCAGCCGCGTTTTGACACGCGCCCCTAAAAGTCATCGTATAATCGGCGTGTCTGTCGATTGGAACTGGAGCTTGTTGTTGCGCAGATATACGTTGTAGTTAACGCCGGCGCCGCCCCTCCACAGCGGCCTTGAGCGGATCATCGCCTCCCCCTCCATCTAGTGCGCCTCCACGCCCGCTGCTCAAGAAGCTGTTTGACGAAGGTGGCCTTCCCGGCGCCGGGCGGCCCCATCACGACCACAGAGCCCAGCCGCCTCCTCAGCCCTAAGCTCGTAGAGACGGCGGAAAAGCAAGACCACAAAACTACACGGAGACATGGTAAAAAGATTACGCCAACGACCAGCCCCTCACCCCGCCGGGGAGGTGCTTTCAGTCGAATAAAACATACGTCTCGTCCTCAGAGACGTCAGGCCGATTGACGCGGCTGAGCGCAATCGGCGCGGGGGGTCTAACCTGTGTCGGCCAGCAACGGGAAGCAGAGAAGGTAACGGCGGCCGGAGACTTTTTGTCAACGCCGTACAGGTACATGCACAAACTCTCAGCGAAGTTTTACACAGCAGTGGCGGCGGTCATTGCGCACGTCAAGACTTCGCCAGAGATGTGTTGGCAAACTATGGAGACTAAAAGTACCTTTTGGCCTCGGGCTTGAGGACACTGAAACCCCCACCTGAAGACATGGCCGCTAACTCAGGCATAGAATTTTAATACTAAAATAATACTACTGTACGTGAATGTTGCGTTTGACGCTTATAAGGCTGATCTGATTCGGTATGTACTGCGGCGTGGGCCTATGGCCCGCACTAAGCTCATGAAGCTTCTGTTCCTCATCGACAGGGAACTATATCGGAGGTTTGGCTCTACGGTGTTCCGCTGGAAGATGTATAAATACGGCCCCTTCTCCCGCGAGGTGCTGGACGTCCTCGACGACATGGAGATAGACGGCTTCTTGGTGGCCAGAGCCGAAGAAGACGCCATAATCTACGAACTCGTCTCAACCGCCCCCGCCGAGTTGCCGCAGGGCGTGAAGGAGGTAGCCGACCAGATCCTCGAGACATGGACACGCCGAAGCCTCGACGAACTCCTCACGTATGTATACAACCTAGATGATGTGAAGGAGACATGGCCGGGGAAGCCGCTGTTGCGGTAGGACTCGGCGCCTTTGTGGAGGAGTACTCGACGCAACGCGTCAACGAGCTCATCCATCTGTACCGAAGGTTGCAGGAGCTCAGACGGAGGATACTGCAGGAGGTTGAGGAGAAAACGGGGGCGGACGTTGCCGAAGTAATCCCCAACATCGCCACAGCAATACGGCGGTACGCGACGGAGATAGAGGAGGTCCTGGCGGAGCTCAGGCGGCTAGGCGCAGACCCCATGAAGGCCAGTCTCGAAAGCGTCGTGGAGGAGTACGCCGAGGTTCTGCGGCTAGACATACCAGTCGGCGGCGGCAAAACTCTAGAGGATCTCCTCTACGAAAGCCGGGACGAGGTTTTGGACAAGCTCCACGAGATAATGATGGCGCTGTTCATGGAATACGTAGAGATAAACGAGACGTGCGACCGCGGGTGTCCCCCAGAGGCGGCACAGAAGCTGGAGAAACTAGCGACGCTGGAGCTAGCTACGTACATCATCTACAAGCTATTCCAAAGACAGAAAATCGACAAGAAAACCGCCGTTGCAGCACTTAACGAAATAGTGGACGAGATACTCTCTGAATGATCAAACTTCTAGACGTTGGATATCTTATAAACTGCAGACACAAAATAAAGCAGGCGGACAAGCTAGTTGTTACAAGCTGCGTTTTAAAAGTGATAAGGCACAAAATCAAAAAAGGATTACACCTTTTCCTTGAAAAATTTGAAATAATAAGAGATTTCGTCAAAAATTACTACTCGACTAAAACCGGCAAAAGGCGGCGAAGAAGCCCGAAGAAAATAGCCGAAGAGATGGTCCAGCTCCTAGAGCTCAAGGGCTACGCCGACGTCGCGTTTCTATTTAGGGTCATCACCCAGTATCACATAAGGGACCTAGAAGAACACGCCGAAAAGACATTGCTACAGCTATCGTCTAAAGTATCGCCAATAAACTACATAGTCTACCTACGCAACTATTTTAAAAAGCAGAGAAACTACTCAGTATTCCCAGATAAAGTAGTAGATTCAATAAGAAAAGAACTACAACAAAACAATATAGAGATCGCAGAAATAGACGATAGAGAACTATGGCTAGACCTAGATTCAGGAACCGACAGGGAGGACAGATACCAACTGCTCTGCATAGAAAAGTACATGCGAAACAACGTCATCCCCGAGGCCCGCTTCCTCACAACAGACCACAGACTACCTGATACGGCGCAATCCTTCGAAAACATCAAAGTCGAGGTAGTCGACTGCCAAGCTTAGTTTGTCACAACTGCAAGCATGATATGTTCTAACCGACCCCTCACTTACGCGGGGTCCCCTTTGGGCAGAAAGACACCATCACCCGACCCTCAACGGCTTGAGGTCATGGAGCTACCCGGGTTAGCACCGCGTGTTATCCACCCCCAGCAGGTGCTATCGCAGAAACGCCTATCTTTTAAAACACCCGACCTGAAAGGTGAGGCTTTCGCTTGCCGAAACTGATGTTGATGACGCAACAAGTTGCTATAATCCATGTAATGCTGTCTCTACAACCGGTAACACGTCTCGATTAGGTCAAGATGTGAACATCTCTCGCTGAGGATAACTACACTTTAATTTCTTTCATAAAATTTTATTTCACTATTCTTTATGGACCTCTCACTTGTTATCATTTGCTCGGGGTAGGTTAAGGGCGGTCTCTTCACTCGTTAACGCTCAATATCTACGTCAATTCACCACCCAGCTACAACCTCGACTACACAGCTATGTCAACTAGACAATGAAGTAGACCAGAACCCCCGAGGCTGACTCCTCAGAATTAAACGTGGTAGAAGAATAGTTTTGCGATGGCGCGCCTAAACTCCTCATTATTCGTGTCACAACACGCCCCGTAAGCCTCAAGGAACAACCTCACGGGTAACTTATCAGCAAAGATCATAGCCCCCGCGAGTGCATGCGCCTTGGCTAGCTTCTCATTACCATTGATTAATGCATAAAGCATGTAGGCTAAATGGTACAATGAGCAACTTAGTTGTTCATGTTCATAACAGTAACTAAAACTAATTACCGATTGTAGGGATTTACCACTAAGCTCATGTGTCAATCTCTTAAGTTCGTCATTCAATGACTCAGCGTCAAGGCCAAGCTTCTCAAGCAAATCCAACACCGCCCTTTTCGAAATCCACCTCTGAAAACTATCGATTAACACTTGACTTAAATTACCTTCCTGCTGAAATAATTCCTTGATATTAGCTGTTAAAACAATACCCACACAATGATCATACATTGTGCGGTCATTAATCTCTTCACATAACCTTGTTTCGTCTCCAAGCTCTATCGTACCATAAGTGGCCTTCAACGCGGGCAGAGAATTAATATCTATATATCCGAGCCCAAGAGCCACAATAATCTCCCCAGGTTTGACAACAAGCCTATCCTTAAGCTTGCTACTTAACTCAGCCCTTGGGCTGAGTAGAGCGTTGAGCACCAGCCTCGTCAGGATCGGCTCTGGCGCATGGTATCCAAGCACTTGCCACTGCTCCTTAAGCAACTCCTCAATTCTCCTAATCTCCTTATCACCACCCGTTAGGGCCAGGGACACGAGGTACCCGCCAAGTATATCTCTCAATATAATCTCCCATAGAGTACCGTTGTATGGAGACGCGGACATAAGACACTTAGCATCGACTGCCTCCTCGTACAGTTGCCTAAACCCATGAACCAACTTAACCAAGTCATCGCCAGCCAACGGGCTCTTAATTGCCTCAACACGCAACGCCCAACGACGTCTATATAGGTAGTTTACATAAACGCCGATCTCCTTACTCTCCACAGCCACTTCATTAAATAGTCTCTCCGCCTCATCAAGCTCGTCATTATTAAGCTTGTACTGAGCCAATGCGTACTTAAGAATTGATGTCTCCTCAAGGATTACTCTCTTAGCCGCCTTCTCATCAGCTTCTGCGAGCCAGGACTTAACAAAACCCATGAAGACCTGATCCCTTGCCAGTTCCTGAACACTCCCCTTCAATCCGCTTAGTTCCCCAGCAACCTCTTTAGCCTTATTAACCACATCGATGCCTAACACGCGCTCCATAAGCGCCTTTACACACTTATTCTTTAACGCCGGTTGTAACGCTCGCGACCAAGCAATGATGTCTAGGCTGGGGTTCAACCTGTTTATCTTATCTAGCAAACCAGCAACCCTACTAACCACATGCTCAAGCTTAATACGGAAAGACGCATTCACATACTCAAACGTATAATCATCACAATGTACTAGGCAATTATAGAGTGAGTAAGTTAAGGCGCTTATCGCAGGAATGAGAGTCCAAGCGTATTCCTTTGCTCCATCCCCGTACTTGTTTAATATATAATCAAACTCGTTAAGTATGTTCATCACTGTGTCCCAGTCGGGACACAAAAACGGTGGAGAGACTTTATTCAATGCTAAGGCTAGTACTTCAAGGTACCTCTGAGGCGCCTTATCACGCAAAGGCGCCAAGGCGCTTAGTATTTGTAAAATGTGATGTGTCGATCGAACGTGTGACATGGCGAATGACGCTATGTGCAATGCCGCATCAGCATCACTGGGTCCAACGGGCATGCCTGACTCAGCGGCGTTGGCGATTATTGAGGCCAGCCCAAGACCATAAAAAGCTTCACCACTTCTTAGATTACCCCTCTTTCTGGCGATGTTAAGGACTCTCCTCACCTCGTCAATAGTCTCATTGTACTTATCGATGAATGCCTCGGTCAAGGCACGCGTATTGAGGACTAGGTTCATTATTAATGGTGGGATTTCGTTATCAACGAGGAGTAGGTCATCAACACCACATCTATTTAAGGCATTACCAAGGGACTTAACAACATCTTTCCTCAAGTTCTCATCTTTCCTCAAGTCCTCAATCCTAGGTATTAAATCAATTCCAGCCGAGGCGAGTCCGATGATTAATGCGGTTCTTTTCCAGCAGTTTGCATATGGTTTTAGGGCGTTTTTGAGTCTCTCGCTAACGAAAATCAATAAGTTGGTCACAACTTCTTCGGGCTTTACCTCACGGCCTAATCCTCCAACCTTTTCATAACCCCATTTCAAAGCCTCAATGAGGTTCCTAAGTCCATGGTCGATGTAGTACTTCCTCGCCTCCTCATCCTGTAACCCAACCAACTCCTTAAGGGTTTCCTCGATCAAGTCCTCGTGACTTGTTGAGAGCCACTTGGCTATTGGCTCTAGATCATCCTCCCTCAAGTCCTCCAACTTCAATTTAGCTAAGTTATCCCTATCAATGAGTTTCCAAGCCCCACCCTCATTCACAGCCTTCGTTATGTACGTTATTCCCTCGGGTATTGGTCCGAAGGTTGCGTGGAGGATTAATGGTACAGAAACCTTCTTAGCCAAGTCCATTTTCTTCCCGAGTATTGTGCCCCATATGTAGTTTGCGAAGAATAACTTGGGCTCACCAGCACTCTCCCTCAACGCCTTATCGACATCCTCAACCCCGCACCCCCTCTCGCGTAGCCAGATACCGGCGTACTTAGCAACAAAGGTGTAGGAGTTGAAGTTCATGACCCTCCTAACCAAGTCGTTACTCACGTTATCACACCCAGAGTACCTCTTAATGATCTCCCTGAGGAACACCTCATCCCCAAGGTTTACCGTAACCACATCCCTCTCCAGGTTATCGAGGACTTGCCTAAGGTCAACATCCTCCTCCCTACCCCTCTGAACCTGCTCGTAAAGCTCCCTCGGGAGGATTATGACAACCCACGCATTCCTAACCTCCATTAGTTCCTTCAGCGTGTTCTTCACGCTCTCGATTAGTTTCCTCAGCTTGGTGTTCTCGTCGCTCTTGGTGCCATGCTTCACCACTTGCATGGCCTCGGGCTTGTAATAGGCTTCGATTGGTGATGGGTCGTAAATTACTATGAACCTCCTACCAGCGGTCTTAATTAGGTTGTTTAGCTCTAATGCATCTCCAGGGTTTAACGAGTCAACACGTATCACGGCGTCCATCGGCTTATCAAGAACCATATTATCCAAACCACCGAGGAGTGATCTCCAAGCCACGTATGTGGCTAACGTCGACTTACCAATCCCCCTAGGGCCAATAAGTACGACCCTACCGTCCTTAACCAACCTACTGAAGACTTCCTCAGCAACCTTACGGAACGTACCGACATCGACAAGGTCGGTCATTAGATTATCTTTGGCCGTGCCCACCCAGGTTATAATCTTCGGGACCCCGCCCTCAACAATGAAGTTACCGTAGAGTAAGCCGTTCTCGACATCGTATATGTAGAAGACCTTTGTATCAACCAACATGCCCTCCACCTTGGTCTTTACCTCGTTCAACTCCTTCGCAATGCTCTCCAGATTATCGTTGATTATTTTCTTTATGTCTTCGTCGGTTAATTGTTTTGCGGCGATGTTGGCTATGTTTTTTATGGTGTTTGTAAACTCCTCAATACTTAACCCCCACTCGTAGGCAACCTCATCGACAACGGCCTCGAACCGCTCATCATCTAGGTAATTCCTAACCTCCCTAGCCACACTAACAAGCCTAACAAGACCCCCAAGCACCTCATCCTTATTCTTCCTCCACTTACCCACCACCGACTCAAGGAACCTGCCCGCTAACGAACCAGCCAGGCCAACAGCAACACCAGCCCCAAATAGGAATGACAACCCAAGGGTTATTGCCTGGGTTCCGGCGACACTTATTGGTGCCTTCTTCAGGAAGTCCCTGACCAAATCCCTCAAACCAAGCCTACCAGGGCTTAGTTTACGGATTGACTCCACAACCTCGCTAGGCACGCCCTCCCTCAACATGCTTGGTGATACGCCCTCACCAAGCCCCTCATGCCTAACCCCAGCAACCTCAGGGACATCCCCACTAAGCGCCTCCTTGGCGGCATCCTTGTAGTACTTGGGTAGGTAGATCACCTCGGCATTGCCGAGAAGATCCCTCAACCTAACCGCATCCGTGGTGCTTCTAGCAACAACGGCGACACGCCCATCAACACTACCCAATTTACCAACGAGATCATCAACCCTGCCGAACTCAATAACCCTGCCCCTAACATCATCACCAACCTTACTCCCAAACCCACCGTAGGCATAGACTACATCAACCAAACCACGCCTAAGCAACACAGTGACCAAACGACCCCTTGAACAACCGGGTGATGCCAGGATGAAGATGCCGGGTTTATTCAAACGCCTCTCCAATTTAGTAGCAATATCATTAACCAGCCCATCCAAATCGATTCGACCACTCACACAATCACTAAACAACGCCATGTTTATTATAAATTTTACTCCAGCATTCTACTTCTTAATGCTCGACACGGGCGAGGTTAGGCGTTTTGTGGAGTTGTTTATTAGGATGGGTTTGGTTAGGGTGAAGGTGGTGATTACCTGCCGGCGTGCCCCGTGTTGAGTACCTCGATGGGTTGTTGGGTGACGGTAGGGGTGGTGTCCTTGGCTTCATAGCGTTCATGTGTCTCGTGTGTGAGTTACTCAATGACGTGTCCGTGGACACGAACATGGCTTAACAAATTGAGACACGTAACGTTGAGGGAGACCGGCCACGGGGGCGTTGCTAGTAGTGTAAGTAGTACAACTTCAACAAAGCCAATTTGCAACACCTGCTGTTAAGTCGCCGCAGTTCTCGTAGAGAGCGGAAAAGCCGCCGAGGTAGGGGCTCCTAAACTTCTCGGAGCCCCCAGGCCGTGTAGCTTAACCGCGTCTGCCCTACCCTCCACAGCCGCCATCAACATGAAGACAAGCTGTGCCGCAGGCGTTATGGGCGCCAGAATCTCCACAAGTGTTTTGCCGTCCGCCACCTCTAATGAGGGAGCATCTCCGGCGCCTCCCTCTCTATTTCCGATTTCAATCCCTCGACGGCTTCTTGATCACCTGCGGCGGCCGTCACGTCATTGACGCACTTTTTTTGACTCTGGAAAAGGCGTCAACGCCGTCTTCTGCTTCGGATAATTGGTTGTATTCTATTAGGGCCTTGTCTATCTGCAGATGGCCAGCCAGCATCAATAAAGCCGGCCAACGCTTCGGTGAAAGCTACAGCTCAAATACATCTACGACTTCATGCTTCGCCCCTCCCCAATGCCAAAAAGCCTAAACATAAGCCGAATAGTCACCGAGACCTCCGGGTCGTAGTCCAGAAGCCACCGTTGCTCTCTCAGCAACTTCTCAGCCCATCCTCATCGCCGGAGGCCGCCAAGTAGACTAGACACTGGCCGAATGTGAGGGCCGCCGCTAATTACCAGGCAGTTGGCTTAAAGTACTCCGCCGCCTTCTCCCACAGCGTGCAGAAGCCCTTGGACTTCCCGAGAAGCCTCTCTCAGCTTTTTGCGGCGAGGACGCGGGCCCTATGAGCAAGACCGCGGACGGTGAGGCAACCTCCCCATTGCTTCAGCGTTACGCACGCTTCCCCCGCTTTTTTGAACGCTTCTGCGACTTCTTCCTATCCTTCTTGTCTGACATACATACCTCGCAGAGGGCGGGATACTGTTCGTAGAAGCTCAGCACATGCTTCTTGATCCGTTTGATCAGTTTTACGGCGTCGTCTATGGAACCGAGGAGTTTTACCCACTCTGCTAAGTCCGCGTCGCTTTCCATGATTCTTTTCAACTCCTCTGGATGGGCCACCGTCTCGTTCAACACCTTCTTCACAGCTTCGGTCTCCTTTACGAGGTCGCCGAAGTACCTCTGCACGTGCCGCACCAGTTCGTTGCTGTGTAGCGTTGCGGCCAGCACGTAAGCCCTAACTATGGCATCGAGCAGACATTGCGCCGAGAGACCGCCCCCCGGTGCCGCCTCGCCGCAACGCTCACTAACCTTGCGGTACAGGTGCAACATATCATCCACCGCGTCCTCCAGGCGACCCTTGATGTGATCCCGATGTTTTGTAAGCAGAGTTGAGTATGCGCGGATGGCCTCCACCAGAGGCCAGAGTCGCTCCGTCTTCTGGAGGCGGTCTTTGAGTTGTTGCAAGGCGTCGTAGATGTACTCCACGGTTTCTGGATCCAGCGTCCTCAGCTCTGAGGCGGCGGCCAGCAGAGAGACGTATATATGCGGCGCCTTCTCGCCCAGAGGACGCAACGCCGCCAAGATTAACCACACAACTGCCGGATGAGTCACCCGTTTAACCGCGGCAAACGCCACTCGTAATAACAAGTCGACCGTCTCTTCGTCCACTTCACCGACAGCCGCCAACGCCGCAAGACCCAAGAAGTAAATGACCTCGGCCAACTTGACGCCCCTTTTTCTCCACTTCGCCATAAGCTCCTTTGCTGTTTCCCTAGCGGTCATTATGATCACGGGGGATGCGAGGGGGGTAAGAACGCTAGACTCTTGCTTAATCCCCCGAGTCTGCGAAAGATCTCTGGCGTGCCGCGTCTCAACGCAACGTAGAAACAAAATTGTATATGTCAAAAGTCTCGGTATCTTGTCGTCTATCATCAAATACTTATCCGCGTCCCTCTTGAAAACGTCGGTAAGTCTCCTGCCGACATAGGCCAGCAGAGCCGCCCATCCCCGGTTCTTCTCGGGTACGCCGAGCTTGGCAAAGATTTTGTTGCACACCTTTAATGTCTCCTTGGGGATGCCAAACTCGGTGAGGATTTTGTCGCCTTCTTTAAGCACTTCGTCGCGGCCCCAGTCCAGCGCCTTGATTAAGTCGCTTAAGGTCTCTCTGTATTGCTCTCTCGCCTCTTCGCCGTTTAGGCCGGCTAGATCCCTCAGCGTCTCTTCCACGAGGTCTTCATGCTTTTGAGCTAGCCATTTGGCTATGGGCTCCAATGCGTCTTCCTTTAAGGACTCCAGGCTGGCGCCTTTCAGCTCCTCCGGCGTCAAAAGACGCCACACGCCTCCCTCATACACCGCCTTCGTGACGTACGTCACGCCGACCGGAACCGGGCCGAAGACGGCGTGGAGTAGGAGCGGCACAGCAACCTTCCTAGCCAAGTCGCCGTTGCCGCGAAGCAACACGTGCCAGATGTAGTGGGCGAAGAAGAGCTTCGGCTTCTGCTTAGCCTCCTCCATAGCCCTCTCCACGTCACCTGCATCGCATCCGCGTCCCCTCAGCCAGAGGCCGGCGTATTTGGCCACCAGCGTGTACCCGCCGTCTAATTGCGCCATCTTCTCTGCCAGCTCTTTGTAGCCGTCGCCGCAGCCGGAGTACCGCCTTACGACCTCGTGGAGGAACTCCACATCGTTTAAAACGGCCTTTACGACGTATTTCTCCAAAGCTTCTTTCGCCTCAGGCGGCAGGCCCCGGTACAGCTCATCCGGCAAAACCACAAGCGCCTTTACGCCGCTCCCAGCCGCGGAGAGAGCCTCCTCCACCGCCCGCCTCACCCTTTCCTTTTCTTTCTCAGCCTCCTCCCCCACGGCGCGGGGCTCGTAATACGCCGTGACAGGCACCGGATCGTAGAGAAGTAGAAACCTCCTTCCCGTGTCCTTCTGCAGATTCTCCAGGGCGGAGGCGAAGCCCGTCTTTACCTCCCCGGCGGAGACCACGGCGTCGGCCGCGCCGCGCCAAAGAGCAAGCCAAGCTACGTAGGCCGCCAGCGTAGACTTGCCAACGCCGCGCGGCCCCACCAAAACCACCAACCCGTCCCTTCTCAGCCTCTCCAAAACCTCCCCCGCCAGCCTCCCAAAGACGCCCCCAGTCACCACATCCACAACCACATCGCCCTGCCCCCCGGCCGCGCGCGTCTTCACCCTAGGCGCCCCGCCCACCACCACGAAGTTGTGGTAGAGAAGCCCCACCTCCACGTCGCCCACAAACGCCACCTTGACCCCGGCCAGAAGGCCGGAGACCTGCGTCTTAACCTCCTTTAGGGCGTCCTCCACCTTCTTAAACACGCCCTCCACCTCCCGCCTCACCACCTCTTCCAGCCTCTCTAGGTCCCGCCCGGCGGCTTTGTCCTTGGGTATATATGTACGGTATAGAGGTCCAGCGACTCTGAAATCGGCGGCTATATATGTACTGTATAGCGGCCTAGCGGCTCTGTATTCGGCTAGGGCGGCTAGGTTTATCACCAAGGCCTTGAAGGTTTTGACGTCTATGCCCCACTCCAGCGCCACCTGATCTACAACCGCCTCATAGCGGTCGTCGTCTATGTACGGCTCGGCCTCGAGGACTCTCCTCACGAGCTTGGCGAAGCCGGCGACGACCTCATCCTGCGGCTCTCTCCTCCCGGCGAAGAGCTCCAGGAGGCGGGCGGCGAAGTCCTCCAGCGCCTCCTTACCCACCCCCACCGCTGCCCCTACCAACGCCGCGAGAAACGCGGCGCCGGGGGCCGCCGCCTGGAGGACCGCATAGACGGCGAGAGCCGGGGCGAGGAGCTCCGCCAGCAACGCCGAGGCGGTTTTGAAGGGAAACCTCCCGAAGGTCTCCCCAGCTATGTCTCTAAGCCCCACGGCGCCTGGGCTTAGGGCGAGGAGGGCGTTTCGACCTCTCTTGAGCTCCTTGTCCCCCGGCCTGAGGAGCTTCGGCGAGATGCCCTCGCCGAGCCCCCTGTGCTCCACCTCGGCCGTCCGCAGTAGCTCCTTGTCGACGTCTTTGGCCGCCTCTTTGAAGTACTTGGGCAGGTATATCAGCTCGGCCCTCTTCCCCAGCTTCTCCTTCAGCTCCACAGCCTGGAGGGAGCTCTCCACAGCCACGACGACGCGTCTATCGGCGCCTCTCTTCAGCTCCTCGGCGCTGGGCAGATCCCCCACGTCCAGGTCTCTGGCCCTCAGCTCCTCCG
>Ga0079996_114903_pt1 | contig 12763 bp, 10 predicted proteins | sample PerSpoAPS_AMetaG_FD_69199 | JGI IMG/M metagenome (GOLD analysis project Ga0079996, IMG submission 69199) | Thermal spring microbial communities from Yellowstone National Park, Wyoming, USA - Perpetual Spouter A (PS_A) MetaG (SPADES assembly)... | ecosystem: Environmental > Aquatic > Thermal... | reverse complement strand
GCCCAGTGGTGGGCAAGAGGACCTGGGGCGGCACCGTGGGCATAGACACCCGCTACAAGCTGGTCGACGGCACCATAATAACCCAGCCCAAATACGCCTTCTGGGCCGACGACCTGGGGCCAGGCATAGAGGGACGCGGCGTGGAGCCCGACGTAGAGGTGGAGATAGCCCCCCAAGACTACCGCGAAGGACGCGACCCCCAGCTAGACACGGCCATAGAGATGGTTAAGAATTTCACAAAAGGATAGACATAACCGCATCAATATTTAAAAATACGCCTGTATTATACTCAAATGGCCAGGTTAAGAGGTCTCTCCAGGGTGCCGTTGTAGGCATTGTGGTTGTGCTCCTGGTAATCGCGCTGGCCGCCGTATTTATGGCACAACAGAGACCTGCCCCTTCCACCCCCACCACACCCACGACGACACAGACAGCCACGGCATCGAGCCCCACGACCACCGCCGTTACCACTTCGCCAACTCCCACAGCTACTGTCACTGCTACTTCGCCGACTCCCACTCCTACCGCCACTTCGCCGAGTCCTACGACCACTACGCCTTCAACGACCGCCGCGGCGCCGCAGAAGGTGTTTCATAAGTATGTAATATACATCATTAACAACGACGCCACTGCCCGCATCCAGATGTACAAGACCGGCACCGTCGACGTGGCGGCAATACCTCTAGATAGGCTTAACGAGGTGGTGGGCACGAAGATGGGCAACTACATGATTGAGCTTAAGGAGGATCCCAACCTCCTCACTCTCACTATTGAATATATAGTCCTCAACGCCCGTAAGGCGCCTTTCAACAACAGCCTCGTGAGGCAGGCACTGGCGTGGGCTGTGCCGTACGACGCCATACTGGGCAGAGTCTACGCCAACAGGTTTGCCAGGCTCTACAGCGTCATCCCCAAGGGCCTTCCAGGCTACACCGAAACCGGAATAACTAGGTACAGCTACAACCTCACCAAGGCGCGGGAGTTGATAAAGAAGAGCGGCATAGACCCCACCAAGTACACCATTGTGATCGACTTCAACCTCGGAAACGACCAGCGGGCCCAGACCGCCGCCCTCCTCGCCAATACCTGGGGCCAGTTGGGCTTTAAAGTGACCACAGAGCCGCTTAATTGGCCCACTCTGCTGAGTAAGACCGAGAAAGGCGACTTCGACGTCTACATCATCGGCTGGCTCCCCGACTACCTGGATCCCGACGACTACGCCAGCCCGCTCTTCTACGGCGGCACTCAGTTCAAAACTCTAAACGTGGTAGAGGCCTCTGCGGCGCAAATATCTAGCCTCCTCTCCTCGGCTAGGGTCTTCGACGTGGGCGACGCCGTGGTGGTGGTCGGCCCTAAGGGCACCGGCGCCAACGTTAACGTGCCCTCCGGCAAGAAGATATACGTGGTGCAGTACGAGGTAGATACAGAGAAGACCAAGCCTGTGGAGCAGAGCACAGGCTTCGTCGACATCAACCCGGCGTTTTACAGAAACTACGACGTAGACGCGTTGATAGTGGCGGCGAGGACGCACTTCGACCCTACGCTGAGGGAGGCTTTGTATAAAGCCGTATCTATAGCCAGCAACAACGACCCCGCCATCATTTGGCTCGGCCAGGCGAAGTTCTTCATGCATAACTGGAATTGGGTCAAGGGACGTTATTACACTCCTCTAGCGCTTTATCGCTATGATTTGGTGTGGGAGACGCCGGACGCGCCGGTTGTAAGCATAGGCGTGAAGGACTATAAGAACGGACCTGACGCCTACGTCATCGGGACCATAGGCTGGCCGCAGAGCTTCGACCCCGCCGCGAGTTACGAATCGTTTGGATGGGATATCTTTACGCAGACGGGCACGACGCTGGTGACCTTCTGGCGTGAGAACACTGAGTACGTGGTGCCTGCAGGCGCCGTGGCTTGGGCTCACGACCAGGATGGCACCACTTGGTACTTCGTCATTAGGGGCGGCATGAAGGCGTATGACCCGTGGAATAACAAGGTCTACGATATAAACGCGGTGGATGTCCTCTTCTCCATATGGAGAATCGCCAGGCTGTATCTAGACCCCAGCTGGATGATCACCACGTATGTAGACGTAAACGCCAGCTCTGTGTTGTCCGAGGACGAGTTTAAGCAGATCCTCGCCAAGGGCCTTGTGACTGAGTACGCCGGTAAGTCGTACGACGTGAAGAGTTGGGACGAATTGATGAAGGTGTTTGGCTACTCAGGACCCACGGCCGGCGTGGTCAAGCTGAAGCTGACCCAGCCCTACCCCGCCATCTTGTCCATCTTAGCGGCGCCCTTCACTATGACTATTTCGATGCAGTACGCGCTAGGCGACAAGTATCAACAAGCCCTAGCTGACTCCAACAACGGGAAGAACCCAGCGACGTGGGCTAAGTACGTGATTTCGGGCGAAGACGACGCCACGCATAAGCTACTCCACGAGAAGCCCATATCCACAGGCCCATACTACGTCGCCGACTACCAGCAGGACTCCTACATAGTGCTCCGGTACAATCCATACTACTGGAACGCCACCCTGTGGCAACAGCTGTACGGATTTAAACCCTAGACTTTTTCCTTCCATGTCCTCTTTTAGGAAGTTTCTCCTCAGGCGTTTTCTCACCTTTATACCGACTATTTTTGGTGTGGTCTTTATTACGTATTTAATAGCCTATGCCATACCGGCAGACCCCGTGAGGGCTTGGGCTGGGGGCGAGAAGGCGAAGCCGGAGGTCATTGAAAGAGTAAAACAATATTACTACTTCGACAGGCCTTGGTACGAGCAGTTCTACTACTTTCTTGTTAGGCTTTTTGAGGGGACTCTCATAAGTCCGAGGACTGGCAACAACGTCTTCGCAGATGTGGCGGCGCGGTTCTCCGTCACGTTTCAATTGGCGCTGTTTTCTATATTTTTCTCAGTGGTCATAGGACTTCCGCTGGGGTTGGTCGCCGCCTATAAGAGAGATACGAAAATAGACACTGCTGTCAGAATCTTCGCCTTGATTGGGGTCTCCATGCCCGCCTTCCTGCTGGCGTATCTCTTCATACTTCTTTTCTTTGTCCAGTTTAGAGCCATAACACTAGCCGGGGTGCCCACTTCTAAAGTCACAATAACCGGCGTCCCGCTGATAGACGCCTTGATCACCGGCGACTTTGAAAACTTGGCGCAAATAGTGGCGAGGTACTGGTTGCCTGGATTCGTGCTGGGGTTCGCAGGCGCCGGAATCATAGCGAGGTTTGTCAGAAACTCCACGGTGGAGGCGTTGGGGGCCGATTTCGTGGAGTATCTACACGCAAAGGGCCTGCCGGTGGGGTGGGTGAGGAGGCACGTGTTTAAGAACTCCCTCGTCCCAATAGTGACAATTATAGGCCTAGAGTTCGGCGCATCGTTGAGCGGCGCCCCCATCACGGAGACCATTTTCGGCCTGCCCGGCCTGGGGTATTACGCAGTACAGTCCATATATTACCTCGACTTCCCGGCGATCATAGCCACCACCTTTGTCTTCGCCATCATATACGTGGTGACGAATTTTGTGGTAGACGTGCTATACGCCTTCATAGACCCCAGGGTGAGGTATTAACATGATTTTGGATAAGGCCGCCGACGGTCTCCTTTGGCTTTTGGTGAAGTTAATCATGTTGATAAGACGGGATTGGTACGCCAAGAACAAGGCACGGGTGGAGGAGTGGCGCCTCACTCTTTATGCCCTCAACAGGTCTCCCACGGGCGTCATCGGCCTCTTTCTTTCGTTGGGGTTCGTGGTTGTAGGCGTCGTGGGACCTCTCGTGGCTCCGTATAGCTACAACCAATTCCTCTATTTGGAACGACCAGAGCTCTACTTGACGCCGCCGGGGGAGTACGGCATGCCCCTCGGCACAGATATATACGGGAGAGACGTCCTCAGCCTCATGTTATACGGCGCCCGGGTGTCGCTTGTAATATCCGTGGTAACCATCGCCTTGGGGGTCCCCCTGGGCATTTTACTTGGCCTACTTGCTGGCTACTACGGCGGAAAGACAGACGAAGCAATTATGAGAGTTACAGATATCTTCTTGGCGTTTCCCGCCTTAGTGCTGGCGTTGGCGCTGGCGGCAACCTTGCCGCAGCGCATCCGGGAGTTTCTCATAGATCAACCCATGTTCGCCTCCTTCATGGCGGCCATCTTCGGCGTGAGCGCGGAAGACGCCATACATCTCGCGCCGCTTATCTCTATCTTCACCGCTTTGATTATCGTGTGGTGGCCCTCATACGCCCGGGTAGTCCGCGGCATGGTGCTGGTGGAGAAGGAGAAGACGTACGTGGAGGCGGCCAGGGCGCTGGGGTTCTCCACCTGGCGCATAATGACGCGGCACGTACTGCCCAATATAATGTCGCCGATCATCGTCTTGGTGACCTTCGACTTCGCCACGGTGAACCTCCTCGCGGCTGGCCTCAGCTTCCTGGGCCTCGGCGCCCAGCCCCCTATCGTCGACTGGGGCTCTTTAATAAACATGGGCGGGAGCCGCTTCCCCACGGCGTGGTGGCTGGTGTTCTTCCCAGGGGTCGCCATATTCTTAACGGCGCTTGGGTGGAATCTGCTGGGGGACGCCTTGAGGGACGTCTTCGACCCCAAGTTCAGGAGGAGGATAGAGTTCAGGATATGAAGATCCTAGAGGTCCGCAACTTGACGGTCTATTTCTACACCTATGCCGGCGTTGTGAAGGCGGTGGAAAACGTCTCCTTCGACCTCTACCGGGGCGAGGTGCTGGCGATAGTGGGCGAGACGGGCAGCGGCAAGAGCGTCACGACCCGCGCCATCACGAGGCTGATACAGCCGCCGGGCAAGATAATCTCCGGCTCAGCCATCTACCGACGCGACGGCGAGGAGGTAGACCTGTTGAGGTTGCCGGAGGAGGAGCTCCGTAGAATCCGGGGTTCAGAAATTGCGTATGTGTTTCAAGACCCCTCCTCAGCCCTCGACCCGCTGTACACAGTGGGGTATCAAATAGGCGAGACCATGGCGGCGCATAGAGGCGGTAAGGTAAAACAGTACCTCTCAGAGGCCGTGAACTTGCTCCGCACGGTCTTGATCCCAGACCCCGAGAGCAGGTCGAGGTCTTTCCAGCATCAGCTCTCCGGCGGGATGAAGCAGAGGTCTGTCATAGCCATGGCGATTAGCAACAAGCCGCGTATATTGATCGCAGACGAGCCCACCACAGCCGTCGACGTGACGGTGCAGGCCCAGATACTGCACCTATTTAAACAGCTAAAGGAGCAGTTAGGCATGTCTATAATCTTCATTACACACAACATGGGTCTGGTGGCCGAGTTTGCCGACAGAGTCGCCGTCATGTACGGCGGGAAGATCGTAGAGGAGGCCCCGGTGGAGGAGCTTTTCCAAAACCCTAAGCACCCCTACACACAGGGGCTTCTAAACGCCGTGATAAACCCGCTTAATCCCCAGGAGAGACTCAAGCCGATACCCGGCACCATACCGAACTTAATCAACCCGCCTGCCGGCTGCCGCTTCCACCCCCGCTGTCCGTACATAATCAGAGGCAAATGCGAAAAAGAAGAACCGCCGTTGCTGGGCGACAGACACAAGGTGGCGTGTTGGCTGTACCCATGAAGCCTCTGATAAAGACCGAGAAGTTAAGTAAGTACTTCCCAGTAGGCGGCCTTCTGAGGCCCAGGGGATACGTCAAGGCCGTAGACGGCGTAGATCTGGAGATCTACGAAGGCGAGACGCTGGGACTTGTTGGCGAGACTGGTAGCGGCAAAACCACCCTAGGCCGGCTTATCCTCCGGCTTATAGAGCCCACCTCTGGACGCATATACTTTGACGGCGAAGATGTAACCAAGGCCTCTGGGAGCAAGTTGAGGGAGTTTAGGCGGAGGGCCCAGATGATTTTCCAAGACCCCTACATGTCTCTCAACCCCCGCCTCACCGTCTATCAAACACTTCTAGAGGTGATAAAGGTGCATAAACTCCCAATACAAGACCCGGAGGAGTACATAGGCAAGATGCTGGAGCTCGTCGGGCTTGAGAGGGGTCAGCTCCATAGATACCCCCATGAGTTCAGCGGGGGTCAGCGTCAAAGGATAGCCATCCTCCGGGCTTTGATACTTGAGCCTAAGTTTCTCGTCCTCGACGAGCCGACCTCGGCACTTGACGTCTCGGTGCAGGCCCAGATACTCAACATGTTAAAAGATCTGCAGAAGCGCCTTAACCTCACCTACCTCTTCATCAGCCACGACATAGGCGCAGTCCGCTATATGAGCGACAGAATCGCGGTTATGTACATGGGGAAGATTGTGGAGCTCGGCCCAGCCGACGCCGTGATAAAAGAGCCGTTGCACCCATACACACAGGCCTTAATTTCGGCTCTGCCGGTGCCGGACCCCAAGACGGCGAGAAGCCGAAAAGTCCTCCTACTGCAGGGCGAGCCCCCCAGCCCCATAAACCCGCCTGCCGGCTGCCGCTTCCACCCCCGCTGTCCGTACGTAATCAGAGGCAAATGCGAAAAAGAAGAACCGCCACTTATAGAGGCGAGACGGGGCCACTACGTGGCTTGTCACCTATACACCTAAGGCGCGTAGTACGCCCCTATTGAGCGCGGATAGCCGAACACGTCGAATACGAGACGTGGCCTGTCCACTTCCTCGGCTACGCCAGAAGCCCCGTCTCTCGTAGATCCGCCTTCCGGCGTCTCTCTTTTAAGCGACTTTAAATAATCTTGAGAGCCCGTCCTAGAGGTGAAGATTTGATATAACGCCGTCTGGGGGACTTCCTCAACAGCTCGGTCTAGCCGATGCGTCTCCTGAAAGCGGCTGACGTAAGGAGACTACGCCGAGATGATGAAGCGCGTTAAGTAGCTTAAAGACCGCGTCGCGCGGGGCGTCGAGCTTGAAAAGGCGTTGCAAATTCACAACGCTCAAGCCAGTCTTCTTCACGTCACTCATGCATGTGGCCGGGTAGTGGAAGGAGGCGGTGCCGCAAGGTGCTACTGACGACGGAGCGGGCTGTGCTCCAGCACGCAGTGCTTTACGTCTCGAAAAACACGTCGTCTCTACGTCTTGTTTTTCAGATATCCGCTTTTTATTTCGTGTATCACCTGGGGCATGTCTATGTCCATGGGGCAGACCTCTTTGCAGTTTCCCGCGTGGACGCACTTCAGCGCGTGGGGGCCCGCCGCCTCTATCCCCCTCGTCACGGCGGTCCACATGACGCCCATGGGGCCCGTGTAGGGGGGCTCGCCGAAATCCCTCCCCAACGCCCGGTATACCGGACAGTGGAGGTGGCACCGTCCGCATCTAATGCATAGAAGTGCCTCCCACAGCACCGGGTCTCTCGCTGCCGCCCTCCTCCCGTTGTCCACAAGCACCACGTGGTACTCCTTAGGCCCCTGGGCTGGCGACACCCTATGCATCTCGATGTCGGCCGTGGAGCTTGGGCCCGCAGAGACGTTGATATACGTGGGGGGATAGAGCCCGGCGTACGCCGCCTGGACGCTGGCGACGTAGAGGGCGTGTATCAACGTCGGCACTATCTTCTCCACGCCGTCGTACACTATGTGGACAGGCGGAAACGCAGACGTGAGGCGTATATTGGCCTCGTTCTCCACCAGCACCACGGCGCCCGTGTCGGCGGCCAAGGCGTTGGCGCCCGTAATGCCCACGTCGGCCTTCATGAACTTCTCCCGGAGGAACTCCCTAACCCTCTGCGCTATGGCCACAGGGTCGGGAGGCACCGCGATCCCCAGCTTCTCCCTGAGTAGCTCGGCGGCCCGCTCGCGCGTCACATGTAAGGCTGGCGCTGTTATGTGGGACCCCTCCTCACCGCTGAGCTGGACGAGGAACGCCCCCAGGTCGGTCTCCCACACCTCGTTGCCCTCCTCCTCCAGCCTTTTATGGAGCTTGGTCTCGCTCGCCACGTTGTTCTTGCCCATCACCACCACCTTCCCTCTGCCCACTATCTTAGCCGCGGCGTCTGCCGCCTCCCTCCCATCTCCCGCCAGGTAGAACCTGCCGCCAATCCTCTCAACCGACTTCCGGAACTCCTCTATGTAGAAGTCGAGGTTCCTCACCACCTCCTCCTTGGCCTTCCTGACCTCTCTGCGCAGATCCTGGAGATATCCGTAGCGCGCAAGCGCGTCGTATGTCCTCGGCATTATCGAGCTTCTAGCCCGCTCAATAGCTACATCCCAGCTCATACACCTCTCAAAGACCTTAGCATATATCTATTGTCCTATTCATTGGCCCTCCTCGGTAACGAAATGGCGATGCTCCCCCTTGATGTCCGGCATAGATCCCACCAGGCCTACCGAGTCTTCAACATGGGCATGGTGGTCTATACCGACAGAGACAACCTAGAACATGTCCTAGCTCCTCTGTAACCCCTCAACCCCAAGCCCATCGGCGAGGTAAAGGAAAGAGAGCTTGCATTTGTGCGGAGTTAGGGGAACTGTGAGTGCGGACCGCGGGATCGGGACTCAGAAGAAGGAGCTGTTGAAGGAGTTGTTCGCAACAAAAAACCAAGGGAAATACAGTTTCATACAATTTAATGGTTCAGATAAAAGAGGTGTTCGATCCATACAACATATTTAATCCGGGAAAGATACTGTAGCTATGTCCATTGAGTGGATCTCCCAACTCCGCGAGATCGTTGTCGACAGCTTGGAGAAGTCTTGGCTTCCTTTCCCTGTCAAGGAAGACCTATGTGAAAGCTGGAAGAAGGACCTGCATGTCGGCCTCAGCTCCACTATTCTATACACCTCCTGTATGTACCACATAGCTCCGGTGATTGAGAAGGCCGTTGAGAACCTGGAGAAGTTCGGAGTGACGAAGGGCGGCGTGATGGCGCGGCTTGCCGCCGTGGGGACGAAGGCGTTTGGCGGATTCCTCCTAAGGCCTGAGGAGGCGGAGGTGAAGAGGGCCGACGCGATAGTGAGGAGGATCTACGAGCTCCTGAGGAGGGCCGGGGTGGAGTTCGGCCTTCTGGACAGGGAGATATACTCCGGCGCTCTTCTCTACGAGCTGGGCCTCGTCGACGACTTTGCCAGATACGCGAGGCGCGCGGCCGAGTACTTCAAGAAGCGCGGCGTAAGGAGGATAATTACGGTGGATCCCCATACCCAGCACGTGCTGGAGAAGATCTACCCCAAGTACGTGGAGGGGTTCGACATCGAGGTGGTGAGCTATCTGGACCTCATAAAGCCAGGCGGGGTTTCCATCAACGGCTTCGCCATCCACGACTCTTGTCTCTACGCCAGGTTTCTAGGGAAGTACGAGAGGGTTAGGCAGCTTCTGGCGGCCGGCAAGCCCGTGGAGGATCCCTACATAACCGGGAAAGATACGGCGGGGTGTTGCGGAGGGCCTATAGAGTCCACCTTTCCCGGCGTCGCGAAGCAGATAGCCAAGGCGAGGGTCAGGGATCTCGCCAAGCTCTCGAGGAAGGTGGTGGTGCAGTGCCCAATTTGCTACGTCAACCTCAAGCGCGTGTCTGAGGGCGAGGTGGAGCTGTACCACATGGCTGAGGTGCTCCTATGAACCTAGCCGAGCTGAGGGCAGAGGCTTCCAAGTGCCAGTTCTGCGGATTCTGCGAATACGCATGCCCCACGTATAAGACCATGAGGATGAGGCACTTCGGGCCTAGAGGCCGCATTAACTTGATAAAGAACTTCGACGGGGGGCTCTCCGAGGCTGCGTATATAGGCATCATGACATGTCTAGTATGCAGAGCTTGCGATGTGCAATGTCCTGCTGGTATAAAAATTGCTGAAGTTATTCACGACTTTAAGGCATATATCCTCGAGGGGAAGATATATAAGAACAAGAGGTAGAATTATTAATGTCCTCAAGACTTGCCGATTTGAGGAAAACACTCGGCGAAGATAAGGTCGTCACGGACCCCGACATACTCCGTATCTACGCCCGCGACCCGGCCTCGTTCGAGTTCGAGCTACCGCTTGCGGTGGTCTACGCGGAATCCGCCGACGACGTAGTCGACGTGGTCAACTACGCAATAAAGAACAAGCTGTACATCACGCCCGTCTTCCACTCCACGAGCCTCTCAGGCAACGCGTCCACCGTTGCGAAGAACACCATAGTGCTGTCTTCGGAGCGTATGAACAAGATCCTGGAGGTGTCCGACGTAGATTGGCTCGCCGTGGTCCAGCCTGGCATAAAGATCGACGAGTTCAACCTGGAGCTTATGCGCTACGGCCTGCAGTGGCCGGTCGACCCCGCGTCGTCGAAGACGGCGTCTGTCGGCGGCTCCATAATAAACGGCGGCGGCGGGGTCAAGGGCGCCAAGTACGGCCCGGCCCCGCATTGGGTCCTCGCCTTAGAGGTGGTAATAGGCACCGGCGAGAGGATAAGGGTGGGTTGCCGCACCCTTAAGTGCAGAGAGGGCTACGATCTGCTTCACCTCTTCGTGGGGAGCGAGGGCACGCTCGGCGTCATAACAGAGGCCACGGTGAGGCTGGCCCCGCTTCCAGAGGCCTTTGTGGGGATAGTCGCCCAGTACGACGACATAGTGGATCTCGCAAACACGGTGGTTGAGGCGAGGCGTAGAAGGCTTTGGCTGATGGTGGCGGAGTTCATGGACGACGACGGGTCGGACCTGGTGGGGCTGGGTAGGAAATACACGTTGTGGATGGGCGCGGACATAAGCGCGGGCTCGGAGGAGGCGGTGTTGACGCGCCTTAGGGAGGTGGCCGAGGGGAGCCGCGGCAAGGTGGTCGCCGAGGCCGCCAAATGGGGGGATTTCTTCAAGCTGCTGGAGCCCAGGAGGCTTCTTTATCCAGCCCCGGTGAAACGCGCGGTGGAGTCGTACGGCGGAAACGCGGTCATAATGATGGCCGACGTGGCGGTGCCCACGTCCAAACTCCCTGAGGCCATGCGCGAGGTTAAAGACGCCGTGCGGCTCTACGGGATCCCGACTATAACCGGCGGCCACGTGGGCGACGGGAATATCCACCCGACGCTTTGGTTCGACAAGAGCAACGAGGAACAGAAGAAGAAGGCGATTGAGCTCTTCGAGCACTTCGGCAAGATAGCCATAAAGTATGATGGAACTATAAGCGCCGAGCACGGCATAGGGGTACACAAGAGGGAGATGCTGAAGACGGCTCTAGGGGCGAGAGGGTCGACCGCGGCGCTTAGGATATATAGAGAAATTAAACGTATATTTGATCCTCATGGGATTTTTAACCCAGGTAAGATCTTTGAGTAACACTTAAAAGGCTTGGTTTTTTAAGAATACAATGATTGAAATAAGCCAGAAGGTTTTGAGGGAGTTTAATGATTTATTAGGTGAGAAAGTTGTAAATGGACGGAGGGTGGTAGTGGAGGAGTTGATCGAGGAGATGGCGAGGAGGTTCCAGGGAGAGATAAGCAAGGCGGTGAGGGCTAGGCGGGAGTGGCTTGAGGACAGGAGGCCGGTGAGGGAGAAGGCGGCGTTTCCCCAGTGGGGCGACAAGTTCGTCGACGCCGACGGCAACGTCCGGACGTTTAGAGAGATTGTACAAGGCCTCATAGACAACTTCCTGGGCAGAGACACGCCGCTTAGGTGGGGGCTTAACTGGAACACGCCGGTGCCCCGGGACCTCCACCCGCTGAAGAACCCCGGCCTCGAGATAACGGGGCCGTGGTACCCCATGAGCCGGGCCATCCACCAGATAAACGCCGACGTCGCCTCGATGATGGAGGACGAGGAGGACGCAAGCCCCGCCTGGTACGTGCCGTGGGGCTCCGGAAGAGCCGTGGCGGCGGTGTGGGAGGCTCGGAGAATAGTGAAGCGTGTTCTACGAGGCGACGTGCCCGATCCGTATCATGAAGGGGGCAAGGTCTACAGGATGCAGAAGGAGAGGTCTAGGTGGCCTACGTTGATACACAGGGTGCCCGGCCTCCACATACTTGACTTCGACATCAGGTTAGACGGGCGGCCGATACCGGCCATAATAACCTCCGTGGTGATATACACGGTCAACAACTACGACGAGTTGAAGAGGGCCGGGTCCGGAGTCTACTTCTACGTCCCGAAGGTGCAGACCCCCGGCGAGGCTCTCGTAATAGAGAAAATGCTTAGGTTCCTCGAAGACAGGCTGGGGCTTAGGAGGGGGGAGCTGAAGATAGCCATGCTCTACGAGGAGGCGATGGCCGGCAGGTTTTTGCCCGTCATCTTCTGGATCTGGCGGGAGCGGCTGGTGAAGAGCAACAACGGGAGGTGGGACTACCTGGGCTCCCTCATCGAGATGTGGAAGGACGAGGCCGTGTATCCAGACCCCCAGAACATCACCATGACGCACCCCATTATGATGGCGTATCAGAGGTACAACGCCTTGATGTGCCTCATGGCGGGTCTTGGGAAAGACGGCGAGCTCAACGCCGGGCCGGTCGGGGGGATGGCCGCCGTGATGCTCTACAGGCCAGACGACCCCTACCGCCGCCACAGATACAACGCCAGAGCGCTCAGAGCCATCTGGCTAGACAAGCTGAGGGAGAGGCTGATAGGCCTTGTATTCGTGACGCAGGAGCCCGTTAAGAAGGTGACCTTAAGGGAGGTGTTAGAGGGCAAGGTACATGGGAGGCTTTTCGACTTGTTCCGCCAGAGCTGGGTGGCGTCCCCGGAGGAGTCCTACGTCAAGGCCGGCAATGAGCCTCTCCGGGCGTCGCTGGAGGAGCTCCAAGGCCTCATAAACAGGCCGGTTAAGTACGTGGAGGTAGACGGCGTTAAGATACCCGCCGTAGACAGCGGCTTGACTGAGCAGGAGAGGC
>Ga0079996_114902_pt1 | contig 12768 bp, 13 predicted proteins | sample PerSpoAPS_AMetaG_FD_69199 | JGI IMG/M metagenome (GOLD analysis project Ga0079996, IMG submission 69199) | Thermal spring microbial communities from Yellowstone National Park, Wyoming, USA - Perpetual Spouter A (PS_A) MetaG (SPADES assembly)... | ecosystem: Environmental > Aquatic > Thermal... | reverse complement strand
CGACCTCCTCAAGACGCCTCACTGCAGACGCCCTCTCCAGACTATCTACCGCCACAACCCTAAACCCCCTCTCCGCTAGATACGCCGCCACGTGGCTGCCGATAAACCCCGCGCCGCCAGTTATGACGACTCTCATTTTTTGACGGCGCTTGCAACGGCCACTGCTATTAGTATGGTGGCGATGATCTCCAGGAGTATCGTTGATGTAGTGTAGGTTAGCCTGATGTATCTAGTCGCGTTGAAGAGCAGTATTACGTAGGTGAATAGGGCCGCCGACGTGGCTAGGGCGGCTATCCCCAACGCCAAGGTCCGCCTTGGCTTCTCGGTGAGCCACGTCCATATTATTGTCCACAGCACGGATAGCCCGTGGGCGACTGGGGATTCCGAGGACGTCCCCTCTTTATATCTAACAGTGGTTGGAACCTCTTCGATGCGTAGCTTCCTGCGGCTTGCTATATACACGGTCTGGGAAGAGATGCCCATCCACGTCTCCTCCAGCTCCCTTACCAAGACTTCGAGGGCTCTTCTATTGAAGGCTCTGAAGCCGTTCTCCGGGTCGCCTATTTTCACCCCGAAGAGCCGCAGCACAAGTCTGATTATCTGTATGCCAACCTTCCTGTAGGTGGGTACCTTGCTCGTCTTGAACCTATTGCCTATGACCACGTCAGCCCCCTCTTTTAGTTTCTCAAGAAACTTGGGTATGTCGGCTGGGTCGTGCTGGCCGTCGGCATCTAGGAGGACCGCATATTGGGCGCCGGTAGATAAGGCCGCTCTCATCAGAGTCCTTACCGTAGCTCCATACCCCATGTTATAGGGGTGTCGCACTACTACCGCGTCTGCCTCTTCGGCCTCTTTTGCTGTGCTGTCGGTAGAGCCGTCGTCTGCCACTATTACGAGATCTACGTATTTCTTTGCTTCTCGGACGACCTGTGCTATGGACTTTTCTTCGTTGTAGGCTGGGATTAGGGCTACTGTTGTGGCCCTGGGTAGTTGCGGGAGTGGCGGCTCTGGATAGCCTCTGCGTGAGGCCACGTAGGCGACTACGCCTGTTATTAGTAGTGTGTGTCCCAGCGCGAGTGTGAGGAAAGCGGAAATGGTGTGAAGCAGATCTAGTTTTCGGGTGTCGTTATACCTGTCTATGAGGAGCCAGAGGAGGAAACCTGCGAGAAGAAGTAGAAACGCCCCAGCGGTGGCAAAGTAGGTTAATGAATGACGGCCCAGGCGAGAGAGATCGGCCACGGGGGGCCTCTTTCCTTTAGTCTTTAAAGTTTTACAAAGCTAAGAAGCAACCTGACCCACTAATTCTCCGGCGGTTGCCGGAAGTTATCTCAGCTTATGTGTACAGCTTCTTGATTGGCTAAAGAGATGACGCGCATTGCAACTACAGGAACTCCCATCAGCAACGCCTCATATACGGCGTAGGGCATGAGTGGCACAAATGGCTTACTGTACTGCATAGCCACGAGCCGATAGCCAGGTGACTATCAAATGCCTCAGCAACATGGCCGCTAAATATTATTATTGCCCGCCGGAGACATAGTATTATACATCAGTGTGTTATGATATTGGCCTTGAGCTCGGACCTCATGTGATATAAAAACCGATCGAAATCAGCGGCAAGCGTTGTAGCAATTTGGGCTTAGGTCTTCAGAGAGTTAGGTCCTGAACCCATGTGTTTTTCGATGCGTCAGGATTTCTAGCGTTTCTCGGCTTGTGTTTATGTAGAAGGACGGCTTCAAGAGACTTTAAGTCCTTGGCGGCCGCTGGGATGTTAAGAGATTCCAATATTTCTCTTCTTATATGTATGGCTTCTTGCTTGGTTAAGGAGGCGGCGCGTATTGTGGCTTTTATGAAGGCTTTTGCCGATGTGTCTTCTGCCATGAACTGGGCGGAGGGTGTTTGGCTTATTAGCTCCGCCTGTCCGCCAATTGGGAAGGCGACGACTGGGACTCCCATCAGCAACGCCTCATATACGGCGTATCCAAAAGGCTCTTCCCAACATGAGGGGAATAGAAGGGCCCAGGCACTTGCCATCAGCCGCAGTACGGCGGGTCGAGGGGCGCCTCTCGGCTCGATAAGCGGCATGCCTGCGGCGCGTGCGGCGGCGCGGGCGAGGTGGGGGCACTTGTGCCTCTGCTCTCCCCCCAGGTACACGAAGTAGCGGCGTGGGGGCTGGGGTGGGGGGAGGTCGTCGGGTGGGGGGTTCGGCACATATATGGGCCTGTACCGCGCCAGCTTCTGGCAGTGGGTTTTCGACACGCATATGACGGCGTCTGCGCGTCTGAGCCAGCGGTCTACGGCCTTCTCGACGGGGCCATGCGCAACGGCGGCATAGAGCTTCGCGGCGCCTTTCTCCAGCTTCCAGTCGCCGGGTATGCCGAGGGATTTGTAGGTGGGGTAGCCGTGCATGTGCACCACCCCGGGCACGCCGACGGCGTGCGCCACGTCGACCATGGGGTAGGCGTAGCGCGGTATATACACAACGTCGTGCTCCTCGGCGAGCTTCTGGAGCCACTTCCGTCTTTTGGCTATCCAGAGCCATAGGGCGGGGCGGGCGGTGGGTAGCTCCGCCTTTATCAGCCTGGCGCCGGGGGGCGCGGCTGGGCCTACTACCGTCACCTCGGCGCCTCCCTGGACCAGCCTCTTGAGGTGTAGGTAGGTGGCCAGGGACCCCCCGCTACTGTCTGTGGGCCAGATGAGTTCAACTATGGCCAGTACCTTCATAGAGAGCGGTCTCGCCCCACCTGGCTACTTCCCTGCCGGGTGGTGGTCCGGCGGCTAGGGTGCAGGACATGTACCACTGCCGGGGGTCGGGGGGCGTGTAGATGTAGTACTGGGCGGGGGTCCACGTGCACCACACCGCCGTCACGTTTAGGTCGGGTCTTTGGGCTTTGGCTAGGGGCATCAGCCAGAGGTCTAGTTGCCACATGACTTGGACGTTGCTGTGGGGGGGCAGGGCCTCTAGGGCCTGTTGGTATGCGTGGAGCTTGTCGGGGGTGAGGCGGTTGACGTATGCGTATAGGCTGTCTAGGTGGCCTGTGGCCCATGCCCATCCCGCGGCGGCGGGCCCGGCTAGGTATGTGGCTAGGACCAGCGCCGCGGCTCTGCCGTACCTCGCCTCGAGCAACCCTCCGACGGCGGCGGCTGGGAGCATTAGGGAGGCTATCCTCATGAGCCTTTCGCCGTATTGGGGGGACGCGAGTCCTGCGGCGAGGACGATAAGGGCGGCTAGGGCTAGGGGGGCCGTCTTCTTGGTCTTTAGGGCGGCGTATGCCGCGGCGGCGGCTAGCAACGGAGCTGAGGGGCCGTAGAAGGCGTAGACAAGCCCCTGTAGGGAGTCCCAGGGGGCGGGGGGCGGCTGGGCGGCGTAGGCCGCCAGCTGCAGGACGGCGGTGAGCTTGTGGGTGAGGAGGGCGGCGCCGGCTAGGGCTAGGGCTACCAGCGCGATTCTTGCCCACGTGCCGCCGTATATGGCATATGCGGCGGCTAGGGCGGCGGCGTAGGCGAGCCCGAGGTAGTTTATGAAGGCGGCCGGCGCCAGGGCAACTACGGCGGCGGCTGGGCGGCCTTTGGCGTATAGGAGTAGGGAGAGGGGGACGACGACGAGGAGCACGGTCTTGTCTGCTATTTGTCCGTCTGTTATGCTTGCGAGGGTTCTGACGGAGCCCACGACAACTGCAACCCCGGCGAGGGCGGCGGCCCTCCTGCCGGTGGCCTGCGCGAAGTAGGCGGCGTATAGGAGGGCGCCGGCGGCTATCAGCAGGGCGCCGTATGCGGCGTAGATCCTGCCGAGGGCGAGAGGGTCGGATGTGAGGAGGCCGAGGAGGTGGACGAGGGATGGGTACTCGCCGGGCGTCGTGGCGATGGCGAGGGGGTTTTCTCTGGCTTGTAGGGCGAAGTAGACGTGCATGGGGTAGTCATCACCGGGGGGTGTGTGGAGGTTTTGGGCGAGGTGGTGGGCGTATAACGCGAGGTAAGGTATTAATAAGGCGGCGGCTGTTATGTATATGGCGCGGGGGTGGAGCATCGCCTTTGCGACGGCGGCGGCGTTCATACTGGCGGCTTACCTAGCGGTGTTTTTGCCGCCGGTGGATTTTCTGGAGAAGGCGCGGTCTGGGGTGTACACGGCGTATTTCCCGTGGGGGGTGGTGTCGGCGGATGGGAGCCACGCCTATGGGGAGCTGGGCGGGTACAGGTTCGCCGTTAACCTGTGGCGGGTGGCCGTGTGCGACCCCTCCGGCGTCTGTGTGCGGGAGGGCGTGAACCTCGTCGCTCTGTACCTCCAGCTGAGGGCCTCCGGCGCCCTCTCCATAGACGGCGGGGGGCCCTGCTACGATGTGCAGCTTAGGGAGGTGAGGCTGGCGGGGCACGTCTTCTCCTTCTCGGGCAGGGTGTGCTTCGCGGGGGACGGCTCGCCGAGCCGGATAGACGGCGTGGCTGAGGTAGACGGGAGGAGGTTTGAGCTGTCGGGGAGCCCCCTCAAAGTGGAGAGGCGCTTCCTCTTCGAAAATTACATGGAGGTGCACGGGGGGTAGCGACGGGCTGATTCAGCCTTGCGCCTGCCCGAGAATCTCCTCCAGCGTGACAACTTCTTTCTTGCTTTCGATGAGCCACACCTTGAGCTCCCTTGCTCTCTGGACGGCGGGGGGCTCTGCCAGCAGCGTGTAGAGGACTGGGACGAGTTTTCCGGAGATTTTGTCGGGTTGTCTGCGTGACAGCTCCTGCGCCCTTTCAACAGCCTTCTCTACGTCGCGGCCGCTGGCCCTCACCTTGGCCTCTCCCACTGCGGTGACGGCGCCGGCGTTGCAGTAGATGTCTAGCTCGTAGTCGGCGTCTAGACGCAAACTCTCCGCCGTGCATTTATGGCCCCTCTGCTCAAGCAGATACTGAACCATCTCACGCCCACTATCCTCCACGCTGATGGTTATAGACTCGATCTGCTCCTTAGTGGCCATTCTGTTCTCGATACGCCTAATCTCAGCTCTTAGCTGTTCCACTGCAGTCTCTAAGTCTTGCTTCGTGGCGTATTGCTTCAGGTCCTCCTTAGTGGCCATCTTGTCCTCTAGCCGTTTTATGTCTTGTTTTGTGGCTAACTGCTTGAGGTCTTCTTTTGTCGCCACGTTGAGGGGTATGGCGACGCTTTCGGCCACGGCTTGCGCCAGCCTCAGCTTTGCCTCCGGGTGCTTCGTGAAGAGGTCCAACAGCGCCTCGGCGATGCGGCCGTCGGACCTCAGCGCGTCTAAAAAGAGATCTCTAAAGAATGTGGGCTCCCGCTCCACCAGCTCTCTCAACGCCTTCTTCAACAACTCAACATCCACGTCATAACCTCAACTCTTTTTAAAAAGCTTAAGGTCTGCGGTGGATTGCCGTGTCGGCGAGTAGTGTGAGGACGGCTCCGGCTAGGGCGTAGTAGGCCCACTGGGCTAGTTTGTTGGCTGTATTTACGTCGCCTATGCCGAGGTAGTAGGCGGCTGTGGCCAGCAACACAGTGAAGGCTATGACTAGCCCCTGCGCCGCCCTCTCCAGAGCTGTGGGGGGCGGCTCCTCGGGCTTCTGCGGCGCCGGGGGTGGTGGATGGGGCGGCATGGGTGGGAGGCACTCTGTGGGAGGTTCGTGGCGCCTTGCGGTTCGCGCTACTGCGGCTTGTAGCCTGACTAGGGCGGTTGCGAGGGGGAGGAGGGCTATGGAGACGCCTCCCAGCAGTATCAGTATTATGGCGAGGGTGCCCAGTAGGTAGTGGGGCACTCCTTGGTAGAAGAAGCGGTAGGCTACCCATCCTGCAAGGGCGGCGCCGGGGGCGGTGAGGAGGGCGCCTGCGAGGGTGAGGGGGAGGGTGGGGTTGAGGCGGTAGGTGAGGGAGATCATCTTGGATGCTGTGGAGGCGCCGTGCCAGGGCTTGAGCTTTTTCTTGCCGATGCGCTGTCTGTACTGTATGGGGACTTCGGCGACGCGGGCGCCGTTGGCCACGGCCTTGGCTAGTATGTCTACCTCTATGTCGAAGTGGCGGGCTTCCAGCGCCGCCTCTCTCAGCACGTCGGTGCGCGCCGCGTACATTCCTGTGAGGGGGTCTGTGATGTCTGTGCCGAAGAGTAGGCGGAAGAACCAGGCCAGCGCTTTGTTGCCGAGCTTGTATATAAACGGCATGGGGCCTTGCCTGGCGCCGAGCACTAAGTCGTAGTGGCGGAGGTAGGGGAGGAGCTTGTCCAGCTCGGCGGGGGGGTAGCTGTAATCGGCGTCTATCACGGCGACGTAGGGCGTGTCGACGTACATAAGCGCGGTTCTCAGCGCCATCCCCTTGCCTTTGCCTATCTGCATCACCGCGGCGACGCCGAGCTCCTTCGCCTTCTCCAGGGTGCCGTCGGTGGAGCCCCCGTCGACGACTAGTATCTTGTCGTATCCCGCCGCCCTGAGCTCCTCAACGACCTTGGGCAGGGCCTCGGCTTCGTTCAGCGTCGGTAGCACAACGGTTATGCACACGTCGCCTCGATCCGCGGCCTTTTTATAGATGTCACCCATACAGGGCGCGGTAGGCCGCCTCTATGGGGCCCTGTATCGGCGTCCCCCCTGCGAAGGCCTCCCAGTACTTCACGGCCCAGTCCCAGGTCAGGCCGAAGTACCAGACCTGGATCGCGTAGGGGATTGTGGCGAGGGCGGCCGCCGCCGTGTATGCCCGCTTCCCCAGCCCAGAGAAGGGGAGGGCGGCTAGGAAGTGCCTGTAGGCGAATCCGGCGAACTCCTCCGGCGCGTTTGCGGCTAGAGCCGCGGCGGCTAGGCCGGCGTAGGCAAGGGCCCCCGCGCGTCCCGCCGTAAGCGCCGCGGCGGCCAGCACTGCCGCCTCGAGTCCGACTTTCGCCAGCCAGATGGGGGCTCTGTCTGTGAGGAGGGCCAGCTTGCTGAGGGGGTCGACGCCGGGTATTCTGGCAATGAGGTCACCTAAGATCCAGCTCTGGGGCGTCAGGAGCGCCAGAGGCGCGATAAGCAACAGCTGGGGCGCTCCGTAGAGGGCGGCGTATATGAGCGCCAGGACTCCGCCGTATATGTGGAAGCCCGCGGCTAGGGCGGCCGCCAGGAGGGCTACGTATGGCTTTTCCCTCATGGCGAAGTAGGCCGCGGTCCACACGAGGGGTAAGGACAGCGCGAAGTGGCCGAACCAGAGAGGCTCGGGGGCCAGGAGGGGCCAGAGCACGGCCCTTTTCCCTATCCTCTCGGCGAGGGCCCTCGAGGCCAGGGCAGAGGCTCCTGCCGCGTATATCGTCCCCTCCAGCGCCAGCTGGGGCGGTGGCTCATTGGGGAGGTAGGCGAGGGGCGCGTATGTGCGCCACGCCGGGATCACCTCAGCGGCGTACCACAGGGCCTCGTAGTAGGGTATGGGGCGGCCTAGGGCGTAGGGCACTAGCAGGAATTTGGCGTAGGCTGCGGCCAGCGCATATACGGTGAGCCTGTCGTCGGCGATGCCCCGGGCGTATGCCAGCAGGGCGGCGGTGGCGGCGACGCCTAGGGGGGTCCACAGCCCGTAGGCGACGTACAGAAGGGCGGCGGCCACGACGCCGTATGCTGGGCCCCACCTCTTGGCGGCGGCCAGCCCGCCGATGAGGGCGAGGAAGATCACCTCTTGAGGGCCGTCCTGGCCAAGGCCGCGTAGTCACCGGCCTTGAATACGCCCGCTAGGTGCATGGCCGCGATGGATGCCAGCACGGCTACGGCTGTGCCGAGGGACCCCGTGTAGAGGGCGGCGGGGCCGAGGGCGGCGACGGCGGCGAGGGAGGCGAGGAAGGGCTTTCTGGGGACGGCGCGGAGGGAGAGGAGGAACGGCGGGGTGAGGCCCAGCGTTATGGCGAGGCCCGGCCCGGCGGGCCCCATCCCGCCGACTAGGGCCACCGCGGCGGCCGTAGAGGCGGTTCCGGCGAGGCCTACGGCGGCTATGGAGCCCCACCTCCTCTCCACGTTGTAGACGGCGGTGGCGAGGGACACAGCGGCGAGCATGACGACGGCGGGGGCCGCGGCGGCTAGGGCTGGGTAGTCCGCCTCGTACTGCCTGCCGAGGAGGGCCATCAGGAGGGGCGAGAGGCCAGAGGCGGCGACGGCTATGGGCGTGTTCACCCCGGCGGCTATTCTGGCCCCCTTCTCGGCCAGCGAGGTCCCGCCTTCCACCATGACCGGCACGCTGGCGGTGGCCACGGCCGTGGAAACGGTGGCGAGCGCCATGGCGGCCGTGGCCACGAGGTAGAGGACGCCGGCCTGCCCGACCCCGCCGACGACCCCCGCGACCACTACGCCGAGCGATGTGGCTAGGGAGAAGGAGAAGTTGAGCGCGTAGTTGCTGACGCCAGCGGCGAGGAAGGTTCCCCAGTTCCCCGGCTTGTCTAGGCCGACCTTCCACAGGGCGTAGGCCGTCGTGAGGACGGCCGCTATCGCCGTAGCGGCGGCGAAGGCGGCGGCGGGGGGCATGACAGCGAGGAGGCCTATCTTTGCGGCAGAGGCGGCGGCCGTCGCGGCGAAGTAGGCCTTGGAGGCGCCGGCCGCTATCAAGGCGCCTGTGGAGGGGGCCGTCAGCAACGTCGATGCGGCTATGAGGGGGGCCCACCGCATGCCCGCGGCGTACAACGCGGCCGCCGCCACGGCGGCGAGGAGCGCCGCGGCCAGGAGGGCGGCGGCTAGTGCCTTCCCCCGCTCAGTCTTGACGAAGCGTAAGGTGTACTGCGGGAGGCCGAGGTTCAGGAGGGCGGCGGCTGTGTTCGCCGCGGCTATCTCGTAGGCGGCGGCGCCGAGCCCCTCCTTGCCTGCCAGCGCCGCCGCGGCGGCCCAGAAGAACACGCCTGAAGCCGTGGCGGCGAGGCTGGCGGCGGTTATCCACACGGCGCTTTCCACCGCCTTGTCTAGATCCGCCGTCATGGGCGGTAGAGGTCTAGGTATTTCTGCAGGACATCGCGCCAGGCGGGAACCGCGGCGCGGACGGCGACCACTAGGCCGTCTCCGATGGGCCTCTGCTCAGCGGCGAGGTTCTCGGCCACCTCCGGCGTGATGACCGCGGGTACTCCCATGGCGAGGGCCTCTGCGGCGAATATGCTGTAGGTCTCTTGCCTGCTGGGGTTGACGGCGTATCTGGCGCCTGTGAGTAGGCGCAGGTAGTCGGGGCGGGGCTGGGGGTCTAGGAGTTCGAGGGAGACGCCGCGGCGCCTGGCGTACCTCCTCAGCTTCTCCCGGTGAGACCCCCTCCCCACTACCAACAGCCTCAGCCCCAGCTTCCTCGCCAGATCCACCGCCACCTCCAGCCGCTTGTACTTCTCGACCCTCCCGGCGTACATCATGTAGTCGCTGTCTGCGCCCTGCCACCTGTGGTTGAATACGTCCTCCTCTACGCCGTTTGGGATGACCACGATCTTGCCGCGGGACTGCGGGTAGTGGCTTTCGACCAGCCCAGCTTCGCGGGGACTTGCGGCGTGTATCGCGTCGGCCACCTCGACCGCACGTGCCACATACCTCCTCCAGGGGATCCAGAGGAGCCTCCTCAGGGTGCTGTGTCCCGTGCCGTGGTAATGCGGCGTGAAGACTATCCGTACATCTGGATTTATCCTCCGCGCCGCCGCAAGGGCCCACACCGTGAGAACCGCATGCGCGCTGTGTATGTGGACCGCGTCTGCGTCGTTGAGGAGCTTCTGGAGGAGGTTTCTCAGCTGGTTTCTCTTCTTGGGTATGTGGTAGGCGCCGCTGGGCGCCCAGGTGGGCCACCGGATTACGTGTACGCCGTTTATCTCCTCTTCGCGGGGTTTGTCGGCCTTCGGGTCACCTGTCACCACGGTTGTTTTGTGTCCTAGCGCGGCGAGTCTTTCCGCTATCGACTTGACTACGTACTCCACCCCGCCTATGTTGGGGTAGTAGCTTGGCGTGGCTAGGAGTATCCTCATTTATCCTGCTTCTCCCACACCAATTCCTTATCCCAGAGGTTTTTGACTGCGGCGGCCATCAGGTAGAGCTGGGCGGCGGTCCACGTGCGGTACGGCTTGAGGGCCAGTGCGGCCGCTCCGGCGGCTAGCAGGGCGAGGGCGGGGGGTGTGGCGGCCGCGGCGAGGGCGGCTACGGCGGCTGGGAGTAGCCAGGGGTTGGCGAGGTGGATGTACTTCTCGGCGAGGAGGATGGGCCGCATGGGGGGCGGGGCCTCCGCCGCGGGGGTCTTCAGGAGGTGCTGCAGCAGGTGCTGGGCGCGCCTTATGCGCCACCTGTGGTAGCCGCTGCTGGGCACGGCTTCGACGCACCAGAGGTCCTCCGCCGCGACTGCTCGGTACCCCATGGCGGCTATTTTCGCGGCTGTGTGGCTGTCGTCGGCGCCTATGTCGAGGGGGAACCCGCCGATTTTGCGCAGTAGCTCTGTCCTGTAGGCGGCGAGTTCGCCGTGAAAGATGGGGGTGGCCCACTTCTTGCTTTCGGCGAGTCTGAGGACGTTGTAGTGGCCGCGGTAGCCGGCTTCGACGCCGGCGGGCCCGTCGGCGGCGGGCTTTTTTAGGCATGTGACGGCGCCTACTGTGGGGTCGGCGAGCCAGCTGACGGCTCTCCTGAGGGCGTCTCTCTGGGGCCAGCGGCAGTCGGCCTCTGTGATGACGAAGACCTCTCCCCGGGCCGTGGCCAGCGCGGCGTTTAGGGCCGACGCCTTGCCGCGCCTCTGGAGCTCCTCCACGACCTTAACGTCCGCGTCGGGGTGTGCGGCCGCCCACCTTCTCGCCTTCTCCGCCGTGCTGTCGCTACTGGCGGAGTCGACGACGATTATCTCGAGCCTGTCTCGGGGGTAGTCCTGTCTGTAGATTTCATCCAACTTCTCCTCGATGTGTTTGGTCTCGTTATAGGTGGGTATGGCGACTGTGACAGTGGGCGTGTGTTGAAGGTCTCTCTTCACGTCCCAAGGTCTCTTCAGCCATCTCTTAGCCTCCACGTAATACGCCAGCGGCGCGCCGAAGTGGACAGCGACAAGGACCAGGGCAACGGCTAGGGGGTCCACGGCGTCGGCGGGCGCCTTACTGCGGGGGCCTCCCTGTCTCGATCGTTGTCACGAGAGCCGCCGTCAGCCGTCTGCACGACAGACGGCGTAGATCCGGCGCCGCGTTTCCTGGCCACCGTTTATATATCGGCGCTACGGCTCAGTCGGCGCCCTCTTATGTCTCTATGAGCAACGGGGTGCGCCTGGGGCATTCTTCCTGTGGCGATCACTGAGTCTCTCCCCGACGGCGATTCGAGCCGGCTTCTCCCCATGTCGTTTAGGCTCTCCCCATCCTCTGGCTTTGAGACACTTTGTCTGTTGTTCACATGTGAGTTGAGGGCTCTAACCTGCTTTTCCATTTTCTCGGCGTGTTTAGCCACTGCAGGCCTAGGGCTACTGCCCTCTCCTCATCTACCTCTACGCCGAGTCGTCTGGCCACGGTGTAGCCCACGGCTTTGGCCAACACGCGTATCGGCGAGACCATGCGGAGAACCTCCTCGGCGGCTTTCCTTAGGGCCTCGGCGAGGGCTGGCGACTTTATGCGGCCGCCGGCCCTGAGGTAGAGTATGGCGGCGTCGATGAGCGCCCTGGCGGCGGGGCCGACCCTAAACCATGCTCCTTTGCGCAAGGCGCGGCTTTTAAGCGCCGAAAGCGACACAAGCGAAGGCACAAACCCCGCCGCCAGAAGCATGGCGACAAACAGCCACAGATATATAAGCATTATAACTTAAAAACAGCACAAAACGCAGACACATGAATAGGGATAGGGCAATCGGCGTTGGTCTTATGGCTGTGGGTGTGATTGGGATTTTGCTGTACGGCTGGCTTGTGTTTTTCTCGCCGTGGCAGGTCCTTATTCTCCAACTGACGGCGTTTGTGGCGGTGGCCGCCGTCTTCGGCATACTGGCCTGGGTAGGATACGCCCTAGCCACCACACCCCCACCGAAGCCCATCGAGGAAATAGAAAAAGAAGTCCAGAAAGCCTTGGAAGAAATCGAAAAGACCACGCAACACAACCCCTAGCCGCCGACGCCGAGAACAGCCGCGAGAAACAAGGCGAGGAGCGCCGCGGCGGGCAACGCCAGCCTCCAATCTCTACACCACAACGCCGCCGAGACGGCGGCGACCACAAGCGCCGAGGAGAAAACCCGCACTCCGCCACGCCCACGACAGAGAGAAAAACGCCAGCCGCCGCCACCGTCAACAAGACGCCCCCGTAAAGCCTACCGCAGATCACGGCGCCAGCAGATTAGCCGCGGCGAGAAGCAAAACCCCCAAAACCACCAGCCCCACGACCCGCACCAAAACCCGCGCCCCAGCCCCCACACAGCCCCCACCTGCGTCGACACCAAGAAGTCCGGCCTAAACCTCGCCGAGAGGTACGTCGCCGCCGCGTCCCCAAGCGCGATGGTAGCCTCAGAACAAGCCACCTTAAGAGGAAGCCCCATCACCAGGTTAAACACTGGAACCAGCGCCCCACCCACCCCAAAGACGCCGCTCACAAGCCCAACCCCAAACACAGCCCCAGCCCCCACGCCGTCCGCCCAGCGCCGCACCTCACCACAGACCCCAACGACTCCTACTCACCCACAAACCCAAGCCGGACAGCGAGCCCGTCGACACGCCGCGGAGGCCACTCCACCCTCCTACCCAACAAGACAAAAACCACCAAGAGGAGGAGAACCCCCAGCCCCATCTCCACAGCCACCTGCCCCCCTCAACCCCCGCCAGAAACAAGCCGAGGCGGGCCCCCAGAAACGCGCCCAGCGACACAGCCGCCCCCGCCTAAGACTCAGATT
>Ga0079996_112867_pt1 | contig 12796 bp, 12 predicted proteins | sample PerSpoAPS_AMetaG_FD_69199 | JGI IMG/M metagenome (GOLD analysis project Ga0079996, IMG submission 69199) | Thermal spring microbial communities from Yellowstone National Park, Wyoming, USA - Perpetual Spouter A (PS_A) MetaG (SPADES assembly)... | ecosystem: Environmental > Aquatic > Thermal... | reverse complement strand
CCTGGGCCGGATTGATCTACGCCGCCGGGGGCCCGGTGACCCTTCAAGCCCCGCAAGCGGAGTCCGACCGCGGGGCGATCTATGGGAAGGACCTCTCCCTGGGCTGGGGGACCTTCCGCCTGGTCTCGGATCCGACGGTGTGCCCCGCGGGGGTGACCCGGGTGGAGTTGCGGCGATGAGCGGGGCGATCCTCCTCGGCGTCCTCCTCCTGCTCCTCCTCGGCGCGCTGCTTGCTCTTTTCCGGATGGAGGATGAGGAGGAGTGGGAGGCGGAGGAGCCGGAGCGACCGTCGGAGCGGGAGCGGCTCGCCCGCTGGCTGTCGGAGCGGTGGGCGAGGGCGAAAGAATGGCATCGCCGGGGGGAGCGGGCCCTCCGCCGGCGCCTGGCCGAGGCGGATCTCCCCTGGCGCCCGGTCGAGTTCATCGGGCTGGTCCTGGGGGCGACAGCCCTCGGGACGTGGATCGGCCTGGCCGTCTACCGATTGCCCGGGCTGGTTCTTCTCGGCGCGGCCGCGGGAGCGGCTCTCCCGTTCCTGTTCCTCCGCCACCGCCGGGAGGCCCGGCGCCGTCGCCTGGAAGGGCAGCTGGCGGACGCCCTGTTCCTCATCGCGGGGGTCCTGCGGACCGGGGGGAGCCTGTATCGGGCCCTGGAGGAGGCAGCCGGGAGGCTCCCTCCGCCCCTCGCCGACGAGTTCCGCCGGGTCCTGATCGAAGTCCAGCTGGGTTTCTCCCTCGCCGAGGCCCTGGAGCACATGCGGGCGCGGGTGCCCAGCGAGGAGCTCGCCCTGGCCCTCACCGCCATCCAGATCAACCAGCAGGTGGGCGGGAATCTCGCGGAGTTCCTGGAGCGGGTGGCGATGCGCATCCACGAGCGGGTTTATCTCCAGAACGAGATCCGGACCCTCACCGCGGCCTATCGTCTCAGCGCCCAGATCCTCGCGGCGCTCCCGCTGGCCCTCTGGCTGATCCTCTTCCCGCTCAACCGCCGGTATATGATGCGTTTCTTCACCAGCGGGGTCGCCGGCTACGCCCTGCTGGGCCTGATGCTGATGCTGGTCCTCCTTGGCTTTTTGGTCATCCGCCGTATGACCCGGCTCTCCGTGTAAGGCGTCGGGGCGATCGACGGCGAATCGTTCTTTTTGGTAGGAGGGGCTTTCGCCCCGAACTTTCCGTCTTCGAGACCCCAAAGGCCACGGATGAAGGCGCCCCCTGCAGCCCTGAACCCTCCGCCTTCGATGACGCAAGGGTCGCGGCTAAAGCCGCTCCTACCAAAAGACATCGTTCTTTTTGGTAGGAGGGGCTTCAGCCCCGAACCCCTGCCCTCAAGATCCCAAATGCCACGGATGAAGCCGCCCCTCACAATCCCGAACCTTCCGCCTTCGATGGCGCAAGGGTCGCGGCTGAAGCCGCTCCTACCAAAACACATCGTTCTTTTTGTAGGAGGGGCTTTCGCCCCGAACCTCCTGCCTTCAAGATCCCCAAGGCCACGGATGAAGCCGCCCCTCACAATCCCGAACCTTCCGCCTTCGATGGCGCAAGGGTCGCGGCTAAAGCCGCTCCTACCAAAGACATCGTTCTTTTTGGTAGGAGGGGCTTCAGCCCCGAATCTCCTGCCTTCAAGATCCCAAAGGCCACGGATGAAGGCGCCCCCTGCAATCCCAAACCTTCCGCCTTCGATGGCGCAAGGGTCGCGGCTGAAGCCGCTCCTACCAAAAGACATCGTTCTTTTTGGTAGGAGGGGCTTCAGCCCCGAACTCCTATCTTCGATGAGGTAAAAGATCCCGGTGGAGATCGCCCCCTGTCACCCTAAACCTCCGTCTTCTCGATCCCGCGGGGTGGCGGCGGAGGCCGCTCCTGTTGTCCCGCGAAATGTTGCCCGCCGTCCGGGCCTCCCTATAATCCGGGGAAGGGAGGCCGGAGGGCCCTGCGAAACCTGGGGAAGGGAGGTGCGATCGGCGATGGCGTTCCCGATGGGCTGGGAGGAGCCCAGGAGTCCGTTCTGCCGGCTGCTGAAGGATCGGATCGATCTCTACCACGTGCCCTTCAGCGAACGGTCCTCGCGCATGATGGTGTTCGCCGAGGACCTGCGCCCGGGGGTGCCCGGGTTGTTCATCAGGCTGGCCGAGCGCTGGGAGAAGCAGCAGGAGAAGTTCGGCGATTACCGCCAGCGCCGTCCCATCGTGGAGCGCATGGTCTTCATCGGCCCCGATGGCGAGCCGTTGCCCGTCTCCTTCACCGCTTACCCCCATGCGGTGTTCTTCCATACCCCCCGCGGGACCATCGGGATGACCTTCAACGATCCGGAGGCCCTCTACTTCTCCCTTCCTCCGGAGTCCATCGGCTTCCAGTTCGTCGCCCAGGCGGAGACCGCCCGCGCCGATCGCCGGGGCGGGATCCTGCGAGGGGTGCGCAACCTCGCCTATACGACGAACGCCCGCCTGCGCCTCAATCAAATCGAGTCCGCCGGCCCCGGCCTCTTCCGGATCACGTTCCGGGTCGAGCCCACCCCGGACGCCGCCGTCCTGCTGAACATCACCCCTCGCCTCGGATTCAACCGCAGCCTGCGGCCGGCCCTTCCCGTTTTTCAGGAGGCCGAGGCCCGTTGGCACGAGTGGTTCGCCGCCGCCCCGCCGGTCCACGAAGCCCTGGCCCCTCAGTATTACTACGCCTGGTGGGTGATGCGGGCCGGGCTGATCTCCCCCCGCTTCTACATGACCCGCGAGGGGATGACCCCCAGCAAGATCCACTACGTGGGCGTCTGGCAGTGGGACGCCTGCTTCCACGCCCTGGCTTATCGCTACGTGGACCTCAAGCTGGCGGAGGATCAGATCCGCCTGGTCCTGGATCACCAGCGGGAGGACGGGATGATCCCCGATGCGGTGCACGATGAAGGCCGGGTCACCCATCTTCCGCTGCCGGTGGACGCGGACGTGACCAAGCCGCCGATCACCGCCTGGGCGGCCTGGAAGATCTACGAGATGGGGGGCGATCGGGATTTCCTGGATGAGATCTACGAGCCTCTGGTGCGCTGGAACCGGTGGTGGTTCGAACGGAACGACGACGACCGGGATGGCCTGTGCCAGTATAACCACCCTTATTCCTCCGGCTGGGACGATTCCCCGGTGTGGGATGGGGGGATGCCGGTGGAGTCGCCGGACCTCAACACCTACCTGGTGATCCAGATGGAGCATCTCGCCCGCATCGCTGAGGTGATCGGAGAGACGGAGGACGCGGCGCGCTGGCGGGCCGAGGCGGAGGCCCTCACCCAGCGCATGATCGCGGCGATGTGGGATGAGGAGGCCGGCCTGTTCTGGCCGTTGCGGCGGGAGCAGCCGGTGCGCATCAAGACCCCCCTCAGCCTCTACCCCCTGCTCACCGGACGCCTCCCCCGGCCCATCGTGGAGCGGCTGGTGGCCCATCTGCAGGATCCGCACGCCTTCTGGCCGCGCTATCCCATCCCCACCGTGGCCCTGGACGATCCGCACTATAATCCGGAGCAGATGTGGCGCGGCCCCACCTGGCTGAACATCAACCGCCTCTTCATCGAGGGGCTGTTCCGGTGCGGATACCCGGAGCTGGCCCGAGAGCTGCGGCGGCGCACCCTCCGGCTGGCCATGGGCCATCGCGATCTCTACGAGTATTACCATCCGGAGACCGGCGGACGGCCGCCCCGCGCCGCTCCCATCTTCGGCTGGACCTCAGCGGTGTTCATCGAGCTGGCCATCGAGGCCAGCCGGGAGCCCGACCTGGATCTCTGATCCCCGCGATTTCGGGAACAGCGCCATGCGGGGGCGGAGGGATCGCACCTGCGGCAGGGAACCTGGGGATGACGCGGATCCGGTTGACCCTGGAACAGATCGCCCACGGCGGCGAGGCCATCGGCCGCCATGAGGGCAAGGTGATCTTCGTCCCCTTCGGGATCCCCGGGGAGCAGGTGGAGATCGAGGTGGTGGAGGACCACCGCTCGTATGCCCGGGGACGGATCCTCCGGGTGCTCCGCCCGGCGCCGGAGCGGGTCGATCCGCCGTGCCCCCATTTCGGGACCTGCGGGGGGTGTCATTTCCAGCACATCGCCTATGAGGCCCAGCTGCGCCTCAAAGAGGCCGTCGTCCGGGATGCCTTGCGCCGCATCGGGAAGATCGAGGACCCGCCGGTGCGTCCGATGATCCCCAGCCCCGACCCCTTCGGCTACCGGAACCAGGTCCAGTTCTCCGTCTCCGCCGACGGGCGCCTGGGCTTCCAGGCCATGCGCTCCCACCGGGTGATCCCGATCACCCGATGCTGGATCGCCCATCCCATGCTCCAGGAGCTCTACGAGGCCCTGGAGATCGAAGGGCTGCCCCTGCGCCGCCTCACCCTTCGTTGCGGCGTCCGCACCGGGGACCGCATGGTGATCTTCGAGACGGAAGGGGACGAGCCCCCTCTCCTGGAGACCGATCTGCGGGTCTCCCTGGTCCTGCTCACGCAGGAGGAGAAGGCCGTCCCGCTCATCGGCCTGGATTACCTTACGGAGGAGGTGGACGGGTTCCGTTTCCGCATCTCCGCGCCCAGCTTCTTCCAGACGAACACCGCGGTGGCGGAAGCCCTCGTTCGCCGGGTTCGGGAGTGGGCGGACCTGCGCGGGACGGAGGCCGTCCTGGATGCGTATGGCGGGGTCGGGCTGTTCGCAGCCCATCTCGCGCCCTTCGCCCGGCGGGTGGTGCTGATCGAGGCGCACCCCGCGGCCGCCGCCGACGCCCGCTTCAATCTCTCCGGGTTCCCCCACGTGGAGATCCGGATGGGAACGGTGGAGGAGGTGGCGCCGGGGCTGGAGGGCCCTTTCGATGTGGTCGTGGTGGACCCGCCGCGGACCGGGTGTTCGCCGGAGGCCCTGGAGGCGCTGCAAGCCCTGCGCCCCTCCCGCTGGATCTACGTCTCCTGCGACCCGGCCACCCTGGCCCGGGACGCCCGGCGCCTGATCGATGCCGGGTATCGCCTGGTGGAAGTCCAGCCGTTCGACATGTTCCCGCAGACCTATCACATCGAGACGGTCTCGCTGTTCGTGCGGGCGTAGCGACGCCGAATGAATTCGGCCTTCGAAGGCCTTCGGCCGATGGTCGGCCTTGAGCGTCGAATGAATTCGACCTGGAGAGGCCTTCGGCCAATGGTCGGCCTGCGCCGACCGAAAAGGATATCCTTTGCGTCGGCGGAGGCCGACGCTTGGCGCGGAGCGCCTGGAGAGGCCGATTTCAATCGGCGGGAGGGCCTTCGGCCGACGGTCGGCCTGTGCGCCGAATGAATTCGGCCTTCGAAGGCCTTCGGCCGACGGTCGGCCTTAAGCGTCAAATGAATTCGACCTGGAGAGGCCTTCGGCCAATGGTCGGCCTGCGCCGACCGAAAAGGATATCCTTTGCGTCGGCGGAGGCCGACGCTTGGCGCGGAGCGCCTGGAGAGGCCGATTTCAATCGGCGGGAGGGCCTTCGGCCGACGGTCGGCCTGCGCCGACCGGGAAAGTGTTCTTTGCGTCGGCGGAGGCCAACGCTTGGCGCGGAGCGCCCGGAGAGGCCGATTTCAATCGGCGGGAGGGCCTTCGGCCGATGGTTGGCCTGTGCGCCGAATGAATTCGGCCTTCGAAGGCCTTCGGCCATCGGTCGGCCTGCGCCGACCGGGGAGGTGTCTTCTGCGTCGGCGAAGGCCGACGCCTGGCGCGGAGCGCCTTGGAAGGCCGATTTCAATCGGCGTGAGAGCCTTCGGCCGATGGTCGGCCTGCGCTGACCGGAAAGGCATTCTTTGCGTCGGCGAAGGCCGACGCTTGGCGCGCAGCGCCTCAGAAGGCCGATTTCCAATCGGCGTGAAAGCCTGCGCCGACCGGGAAGGTATCTTCTGCGTCGGCGGAGGCCGACGCTTGGCGCGGAGCGCCTGAGAAGGCCGATTTCAATCGGCGGGAAAGCGACGAGGAGGCCCTATGCCGTTCTTGCGACTGGATGCGGGCTACCTGCTGGCCCTGGCGGTGATCTTCCTGTTCGCCCTGCCGTTCCACGAGCTCGCCCACGCCTGGGTGGCGGAGCGCCTGGGGGATCCCACCCCCCGGCGCGCCGGGCGGGTCACCCTTAATCCCATGGCCCATCTGGATCCCATCGGCGCCCTGATGCTGGTGCTGGCCGGGTTCGGGTGGGCCCGTCCGGTGCCGGTGAACCCCCTCTATCTCCGGTATGGGCCGCGGGTGGGCATGGCCCTGGTGGGCGGGGCGGGACCGGCGGCCAACCTCCTCCTGGCCGGGCTGGGGATCCTGGTCTATCGGGCGGCTCCGGAGCTTCTGCTGGCGACCCCTCTGGCCTTCGCCTTCTTACGGGCCTGGATCTTCATCAACGTCGGGCTGGCGGTGTTCAACATGCTGCCGCTGCCGCCCCTGGACGGCTTCCGTGTGCTGCAGGGATTGTTGCCGCCGGACATGGCCTACGCCTACGCCCGGCTGGAAGCCTACGGTCCGCTCCCCCTTCTCTTGTTCCTGATCCTGGATCGCCAGCTGGGGCTCCTTTCCTCCATCCTCCAGCCGGTGTATCGTCTGGTCTCTCTGTTGATGCGTTTCTGAAACAAGCCCCTGCGACGGCCGCTCCTACCCCAGGCGCATGCGCCGGAAGGCCTCCGCGTAACGCAGGCCGACGGCGCGCCCCTCCTCGGCCGCCCAGGCCCGCAGCATGGGACCGGGATCCCAATCCCCGATCTGGGAGCGGTGACAGCGCAGGGCCTCGATCTTGAGCGCGAGGGTCTCCTCGATGTCGATCCACAGGTTGGGCTGGGCGGCCCCGTAGATGTAGACCTCCTGCACCCGATGGGGCGGCAGGCCCAGCTCGGGGAAGACCAGCGGCATCCCGGCGGCCGGGAAGACCGCTTCCAGGGCCGCCTGCGCCGCAGCGCGGTGATCCGGATGGTTGATGTAGTCCTCTCCGTAGAAATAAACCGAAGGATCTCCGCAGACCAGAACCTGGGGGCGGAAGCGGCGGATCTCCCGCACCAGCTCCCGCCGCAGCTCCAGCGTCGGCTGCAGCAGGCCATCCGGGTGACGAAGGAAGATCACCTCCTCCAGGCCCAGGACGCGGGCCGCTGCTCGTTGTTCCTCCTCCCGGATGCGCGCCACCTCCTCCCGGGAGCGGCCCGCCTCCTCCGTCCCGGCGTCGCCGCTGGTGCACAGCACCAGGGCAATCCGGCATCCCCGACGGGCCCACTTGGCCAGCGTGCCCGCGCAGGTGAACTCCACGTCATCGGGATGCGCCGCCACCACCAGAGCGCGCTCCGGCGTCGCCGGCTCCTCCATGGATCCCTCCTGAGGACCACGGGTTCGAGCGAGCCTGAAAACGCCCGCTCCCTTCAAGAGCCCGACTATACCCCGCTCCTCCACCCGGCGAAAGCCCCCCCTCCGGCAAGCTCCCTCGATCTACCCAGGATCATTCATCGATAATTATCGATTTATCGAAATTCGTAGATGAATGATATTCACCGAAATCTCACGGAACCTACACGTTTTCTTAACGCATGGGAAGGCGTGCATGGAGTAAAATCCCGCTCGTGGGAGGGGAAGCATGGCCCTTCCCGGAGCATCCTGTATCCGGAGGCGGGAGGAGATGGAGGAGCGGAAGCGCCTGGAGGAGGAGCCCCCTGGTGGGAAGCGGCGCAGCCCGCGGGCGCCGATCTGGCGGGATGTGCCCGATGCACTCTGGGATGATTGGCGCTGGCAGCTCACCCATCGCTTGAACTCGGTGGAACAGCTCAAGCAGATCATCCGTCTCACCCCTGAGGAGGAGGCCGGTGCGGCGGCGACCCACCGGTTCCGCATGGACATCACCCCTTATTTCGCCTCCCTGATCGACCCGGATGATCCGAACTGCCCCATCCGGCGTCAGGTGATCCCCACGGCGAGGGAGCTGGAGCCGACGCCGGGCCTGATGGAGGATTCCCTCGCCGAGGACCAGCACTCCCCGGTCCCCGGGCTGGTTCATCGTTATCCGGACCGGGTGCTGATGCTGGTGACCACCCAGTGCGCCAGCTACTGCCGGTTCTGCACCCGCAGCCGCATCGTGGGCGATCCCCATGCCAACTTCGGGCGGCGGGATTACGACCGGCAGATCGAATACATCGCCCGCACGCCTCAAATCCGGGACGTGCTGCTCTCCGGGGGCGACCCGCTGATCCTCCCCCAGCCGATCCTGGAGGACCTGTTGCGCCGGCTGCGGGAGATCCCCCATGTGGAGATCATCCGCATCGGGACGCGGGTGCCCATCTTCCTGCCGCAGCGGATCACCGAGGACCTGGTGGCCATGCTGCGCAAGTATCATCCGCTCTGGATGAACATCCACGTCAACCATCCCAAGGAGCTCACCCCCGAGGTCACCGAGGCCCTGGCGAAGCTGGCCGACGCGGGCATCCCTCTGGGCAGCCAGACGGTGCTCCTGGCCGGGGTCAACGACTGCCCTCACATCATCCGCGCCCTGGTCCACGAGCTGGTCAAACGCCGGGTCCGGCCCTATTACCTCTATCAATGCGATCTGGTGGAGGGGGCCGGGCACTTCCGCACGCCGGTCTCGAAGGGGCTGGAGATCATGGAGGCCCTGCGGGGCCACACCAGCGGCTACGCCATCCCCACGTATGTGATCGACCTGCCGGGCGGGGGCGGCAAGGTGCCGGTGATGCCCAACTACCTGCTGGCCATGAACGAGCGCCGGGTGGTGCTGCGCAACTTCGAGGGCTTCATCAGCACCTACGAGCAGCCTACTGATTACACGCCCCACGACTCGAGCCGGTGCGAATACTGCCGGAACCAGCGCCCCGAGCCCGGCCAGCGCGGGATCTTCGGGCTGCTCCAGGGCGACGCCATGACCATCGCCCCGGAGGGCTTCCAGGCCGTGCACCGGCGGCTCCAGACGGGGGGCACCGAAACCATGCCCCTGATCATCGGGGAGCCCCTCCCGGTCGTCAACGGGGAGGTGCTGTGATGCGCGTGGCGGTCCTGGCCAACCTCAAGCGGAACGCCCCGAAGGGGCCGGACGATCCGCCGGATGCCTGGGCGGAGCTGGACTCGGAGGAGACGGTGGAGGGGATCGCCCGGGCTCTGGAGGCCGCGGGCCACACCACGGCCATCTTCGAGGGCAACCTGGAGCTCCCGGAGGCCCTCCGCCGGTTCCGGCCGGACATCTGCTTCAACATCTGCGAGGGCTACTGGGGGGACTCCCGGGAGGCCCATGTCCCGGCCATGCTGGAGATGATGCGCATCCCCTACACGGGCTCCCGGGTCCTGGCCCTGGCCATCTCCCTGGACAAGGCGATGACCAAGCGGGTGTGGGTCGCGGAGGGCCTGCCCACGCCGCCCTTCCAGGTTTTCCGTCGTCCCGATGAGCCCCTGGATCCCCGCCTCTCCTTCCCCCTCTTCGTTAAGCCGAACCGGGAGGGAAGCGGGATGGGGATCTCGGCGAAGTCGGTGGTGACGAACGAGGCGGAGTTGCGGGAGCAGGTGGCCTATATCCTGCGGACCTACCGGCAGGAGGCCCTGGTGGAGGCGTTCATCGACGGCCCGGAGCTCACCGTGGGCCTCATCGGGAACGTGGAGGGGGATGCGGCGTGGCTCCGGCCTCCGGGCGGATGGGCCACCGAGGAGGGACTGGACCTGGGGGGTGTTCACGTCTTCCCGCCGATGATGGTGGATCTCAGCGTATGCCCTCCGGATCAGCGGGGGCTTTACACGTCGTTCATCAAGTCGGAGATGCCCCTGGGCCCCCGCTATCTCTGCCCGGCGCCGCTGGACCGGGCGTTGTTGCGGGAGGCCCAGCGGCTGGCCTTCGAGGCCTTCCGGGCCATCGGGGCCTGCGACGTGAGCCGGGTGGATATGCGGATCGATGCGGCCACGGGGCGGATCTATTTGCTGGAGATCAACACGCTGCCCGGGCTGAATCCGCATTACAGCGACATGGTGCTCAACGCCCGGGCCGATGGGATGTCTTACGAGCTCCTGATCCTTCGGATCCTGGAGGCGGCCTGCCGTCGCTACGGCCTGTCCCCGGAGCCGGTGGTCCCCGCGGCCGTGGCGGCGGGCGCGGAGTGAATCCGCCTGTTGAGGGAGCGACCGATGCGCCGTCGTTCGGCGATGCCGGGTCGCGTGCTGATCCTGTATAGCGTGGTGGAGCGGCTCCCGCGGGGGGAGCCCCGCGATGGGATCGCGGACGAGGAGGTGCTCTGGACGGCGCAGGCGATGGCGGAGGCCCTTGCCGAGCGCGGATGGCCCGTGGAGGCGCGGGGGATCCGGGACCTGGAGTCTCTCCACCGGGCGCTGGATTCCTTCGATCCTCGGGAAACCCTGGTGATCAATCTGTGCGAGACTCTGGAGGGCCGCCCTCAGGGGGAGGCGGTGGTGCCGGTGGCCCTGGAGGCCCGGGGTTTCGTTTACACCGGCTCTTCCGGCGCGACCCTGTCCCTCTGTCTGGACAAGGCGCGGGCGAAGGCCCGCCTGCGGGCGGCCGGCCTGCCAACGCCCCCGGCTCAGGTGTTCCACAACTCCGACGAGCCCCTCCGGATCCCCCTCCCGGCCATCGTGAAGCCCTTGATGGAGGACGCCAGCCACGGGATCGATCGGGAGGCGGTGGTGACGGAGGAGAGGACCTTGCGGGCGCGGGTGGCTTACGTCCTGGGGGTCTACCGCCAGCCCGCTCTGGTGGAAACCTTCATCGATGGGCGGGAGTTCAACGTGGCCCTCTGGGGCGGGCGGAACCCGGAGGTTCTTCCCCTGGCGGAGGTGGATTACTCCCGCATCCCCAACCCCCTGTGGCGGGTGTGCACCTACGCGGCCAAGTGGCTGCCGGGCTCGGAGGAATACGAGCTGACCCCCGTGCGCTGCCCGGCGGAGCTGGAGGAGGAACGGGCGGCGCGGGTGCGGGAGGTGGCCCTGCGGGCCTTCCGGGCGGTCCGCTGTCGGGATTACGCCCGGGTGGACATCCGGCTGCAGGGGGAGACGCCGTATGTGCTGGAGGTCAACCCGAACCCCAGCCTGGCGCCGAACAGCGGCTTCGTGAACGCCGCGCGGGCGGCGGGCTATTCCTACGGCATGCTGGCCGAGCGGCTGATCCGCCTGGCGTGGGAGCGGCGGTATCGACGGCGGGAGGTGCCGCGGCTTCAACCTGTCCCGACGGGGGATGTCGATGTCGCCTATTCGCTGGCCCCGAGCGGATGAGGAGGCGGCCATCCGGGCGCTGGCCGAGCGGTGTGGGGTGTTCCGGCCGGAGGAAATCGAGACGCTGATCGAGATCTTCCGGGAGGCCTGTCGCAGAGGCTTCGAGGAGAGCGGCTATCACTTCCGGGTGTGGGCGGAGGAGCGGGATGGGGAGATCCGGGGGCTGATCTGTTACGGGCGGCGGCCCCTCACCCGCTGGTCGTGGGATCTCTACTGGCTGCTGGTGGATCCTTCGGCCCAGCGGCGGGGCATCGGGACCGCCCTGCTGCGCGCGATGGAGGCGCACGTGGGGCGGGAGGGCGGGCGGTGGATCCTGGTGGAGACGGCGACCACCCCGGCCTACGCGCCGGCCCGTTGTTTCTATGAGCGGCATGGGTTCCGGCTCCTCGCGGTGGTGGAGGATTTCTACGAGGCCGGCGAGGGGCTGGCCCTGTATCTGAAGGGTCTGGGGCCTTCGTCGGAGGCGAGCGCGCCGGCGGCGGAGGCGAGGACCCGGTCTCTGGAGGAGGGAGGATGTCCCGGCGTCCATGGAGCCTGAGGACCGTGCGTCAGGTGATCCTGCTTTACAACATGGATGGCGCATGGCCTCCGGAAGATCAGGCGTATGCCCGGGAGTGCGTCTGCAGACTGCAGGAGGGGATGGAAGCCCATGGGCTCACCGTTCGTCCCGTCGAGGTCCGTCGGGACGTGCGGGGCGCGTTGCAGGGCTTTGATCCCGAGGAGTGGGTGGTGTTCAACTGGTGCGAGGCCCTGGAGGGGGATCCCTACGGGGAGCCCCGGGTGGCCCGCGCCCTGGAGGCCCTGGGCTTCCTGTATACGGGGTCCGGCCCGTGGGCGCTGACCGTGGCAGGCCACAAAGCCCTGATGAAAGCTTTCCTCACGTTGAACGGGATCCCCACGCCGGCCTGGCGGGTGTGTCATCGGCTGGCGGACCTGGAGGGGTGGGAGGTCTTTCCGGCCATCGTCAAGCCAGCGCGGGAGCACGGCAGCATCGGGATCACCCCGGAGGCGGTGGCCTCATCTCCCCGGGCGCTGCGGGAGCGGGTGGAGTATGTGCTGGAGGTCCTCCGGCAACCGGCCCTGGTGGAAGCCTTCATCCCGGGTCGGGAGCTGAACGTCAGCCTGTGGGGGAACGGGGATCCGGAGCCGCTGCCGATCTCGGAGATCCATTTCGACGGCCTGTCCGAGGAGGAGCGGATCGTCGATCAGTTCGCCAAGTGGGATCGGGGGAGCGAGCGGTATCGGCGGACGGTTCCGGTGGTGCCGGCGCCGCTGGATGAGCGGACGGAGGCGGAGGTGGTGCATGTCGCGGCCCTGGCGTATCGGGCGCTGCGGGTGCGGGATTACGGGCGGGTGGACATCCGGCTGGCGCCGGATGGGACGCCCTATGTGATCGATGTGAACCCGAATCCGGACCTGTCGCCGGATGCGGGGTTCGTGCGGTCAGCGGCGGCGGCGGGGTATGACTATGGGCGGATGGCGGTGCATATCCTGCGCATCGCCCTGGCCCGGCGCCGCCGGCGGGTCCCGGCTCCCGTCTCCCCCTTCGCCCGCCTGGGGGCGGGGTGAGGAGGAGGGATCTCCCTACGGGCCGGCGAGGCGC
>Ga0079996_114886_pt1 | contig 12815 bp, 11 predicted proteins | sample PerSpoAPS_AMetaG_FD_69199 | JGI IMG/M metagenome (GOLD analysis project Ga0079996, IMG submission 69199) | Thermal spring microbial communities from Yellowstone National Park, Wyoming, USA - Perpetual Spouter A (PS_A) MetaG (SPADES assembly)... | ecosystem: Environmental > Aquatic > Thermal... | reverse complement strand
GCGGTGGGGCAGTTCAATCGGAGGCACAGAAGGAGCTGGTGGAGTTGGCGGAGCTTATGAAAATACCCGTTACCACCACCAATATGGGTAAGGGTGCCTTCCCCGAAGACCATCCATTGGCTCTGCATATGTTGGGAATGCACGGCACCTACTATGCAAACATGGCGGTTTATAACTGCGACCTTTTGATCGCGGTGGGTGCCCGTTTTGACGACAGGGTTACAGGAAAGATAGAGGAGTTCGCACCTCAAGCCCAGATCATACACATAGACATAGACCCCGCATCCATATCCAAGAACATAACGGTGGATGTGCCCATAGTGGGAGATGTGAAAATAGTCCTCAGAAAGCTCATAGAGGAACTGAAAAAGGAAGGTGCAAAGATCCTCTTCCCCAAAGAAAGACAGGAGTGGATAGAGTGCATAGAAAGTTGGAAAAAGAATTATCCCTTGAGGTATAGAAATTCTGACAGCGTTATAAAGCCTCAGTACGTGGTGGAGCAAATATGGGAAGCTACAAAGGGAGATGCCATAATTACCGCAGGCGTGGGTCAACATCAAATGTGGGCGGCCATGTTTTATAAGTACAAATTCCCCAGGCAGTTTATAAACTCCGGAGGGCTTGGAACTATGGGCTTTGGCTTACCCGCTGCCATTGGAGCAAAGATCGGAAGACCAGAAAAAGAGGTGTTTGTTATAGACGGGGATGGTTCTTTTGTTATGACGATACAAGAGCTAATTACCGCAGTGCAGTATAAGGTGCCCGTAAAGATCGCCATAATAAACAACGCCTACTTGGGAATGGTTCGTCAGTGGCAAGAGCTCTTTTACGACAGAAGGTATGCGGAGGTGGACCTGAGCGTTCAGCCGGACTTTGTAAAATTGGCAGAAGCCTGTGGTGCGGTGGGCTTCAGGGCAGAAAAACCAAAAGAGGTAAGGGAAATAATAGAGGAAGCTCTGAAGATCCAAGACAAACCAGTAGTCCTTGACTTTGTGGTGGATCGGGAAGAAAACGTTCTTCCCATGGTGCCCGCGGGCAAATCTTACAGAGATATGATTTTGGAAGATGGCAAAAAGGCGGTGGAAGCAGAAACCATGTACCTGGTAGGTTAAAATATTCCCTCCGTGGCAAGGTATATATTCGTAACGGGTGGTGTCCTCTCTTCCTTAGGTAAAGGAGTATCCTCTGCGGCAATCGCATCCCTCCTTGAGGAAATGGGCTACAGGGTCACCCTCCAAAAGCTGGACCCTTACCTAAACGTGGACCCTGGAACCATGAGCCCCTATCAGCACGGGGAGGTTTATGTGACGGAGGATGGTGCGGAAACGGACTTAGACCTTGGGCACTATGAAAGGTTTACCAAAGCCCAGATGGGCAGAGAAAACAACATCACCTCCGGGAGGGTTTACTTCAACGTCCTCCAGAGGGAAAGAAAGGGAGATTACCTTGGTGCAACAGTTCAGGTAATACCCCACATAACCAACGAGATAAAAAGACTAATAAGGTCCATTGAAAAGGACCACGACTTTGTTATCGTAGAAGTTGGTGGAACTGTGGGAGATATAGAGAGCCTTCCCTTCTTAGAAGCCATCAGACAGCTTGGAATGGAGCTTGGAAGGGAAAACTGCGTCTATGTACACGTAACCTACGTTCCCTACGTAAAAAGCGTGGGAGAGCTTAAGACTAAACCCACCCAACACTCAGTTAAAGAGCTGAGGGCAATAGGCATTCAGCCCGACGTTTTAATATGCCGGTCTGAGTGTGAGATACCAAAGGAGGTAAAGGAAAAGATTTCCCTCTTTACAAACGTTAGCCCTTCGGCGGTAATATCCGCCCACGATGTGGAGACCATTTATGAAGTGCCTCTGCTTTTCAAAAAACAGGGACTACATCTTTGGCTTGCCAAAAGGTTTAACTTAGAACCCAAGGACGGTGAAGGAAAGTGGGAAAAGATCGTCAGCATAATAAAGAACGCAAAAGAGGAAGTAAAGGTAGCCCTTGTAGGCAAATATGTTAGCCTAAGGGATGCATACAAAAGCGTGGTGGAGGCACTTACTCACGGAAGCATTGCCAACCATGTTAAATTGAACATCCTTTGGGTCAATTCGGAGAACGTTGAAGAGGAACTTTTACACGAAGCGGACGGCATACTGGTGCCAGGGGGCTTTGGAGAAAGAGGTATAGAGGGCAAAATTAAAGCCATCAACTACGGAAGGCTCAGCAAAAAGCCCACCTTTGGTATATGCCTTGGTATGCAACTTATGTGTGTGGAATTTGCAAGGAATGTTTTGAACCTCAAAGGTGCCAACTCTACCGAGTTTGACCCTAACACACCCCATCCAGTTATAGACATAATGGAGGAACAAAAGCAGATAGAAGAGCTTGGGGGCACCATGCGTTTGGGAGCATACCCGTGCGTGTTAAAGGAAGGGACAAAGGTAAGGGAAATTTACAAAAAGGAGGTAATATACGAAAGGCACAGGCACAGGTATGAGTTCAACAACGCTTACAGAGAACTCTTTGAAAGGAATGGCTTTGTTATTTCTGGAGTTTCTCCCGATGGCAGGTTGGTGGAGGTAGTAGAACTAAAGGACCATCCTTGGTTCATAGGTTGCCAGTTTCATCCCGAGTTCAAGAGCAAACCCTTTGACCCGCACCCTCTGTTTGTATCCTTCATAAAAGCCTGCATTGATGCAAAGCTTCAGAGAACCACCGACACAATAGCTCCTACATCCTTAAAACCTTCATCCTCTATATGAATATAGTTTTCTGTAAGTGCCCTTCCTTCCTCCAAGATTGTTGCCCTCAGGGTCTTTCCTTTCATTAAACCTTTGAATTCCTCCCTCTTTTTTTGGTCCAAAGCCTTGAGCAGTCTAACCCTCTCTTTCTTTATCCTTTCTTCCACCTTTGGGAACATCTTGCTTGCCTTGGTATGAGGTCTGTCTGAATAGCTAAAGACGTGAAGGTAGGCAAAGGGTAGGTTTTGGACGAGTTTGTAGGTTTCCTCAAAATCCTCCTCCGTTTCTGTGGGAAAGCCAACTATAATGTCTGTCCCTATGGCGGATATGGGTCTCCTTTGGACTATAGTTTCCACAAGCTTTGTGTAGTCTTCAACCGTGTAGTCCCTCTCCATAAGCCTCAGGATCCTGTTGGAACCACTTTGAAGGGAAAGGTGAAAGTGGGGGGCGATCCTTTCTTCTTGTGTGATTAGGTCCAGAAGCTTTTGGTCTATCTCGGACGGATAGAGGGAAGAGAGCCTAAAGAGTTCTATGTCCTTTATGCGTAGCAGTTCCAAGAGCAGTTGATAGAGGTTTGTGTTTAGGTCCCATCCGTATTGGGTTAGCTGGGTACCCGTAAGGACGATTTCTTTAAAGCCCCTTTCTGCCAAGCTCTTTACCTGCTCAAGGACCTTTTCCATTGGCACGCTACGGAGCTTGCCCCTCGCGTAAGGGATCACACAAAAGGTGCAAAAGTTATTACATCCTTCCTGAACTTTGATAAAGGGTCTTACCCTCTCAAAAAAGACCACCAGATCAAAGTTTTTAACCTGGCTATCTTTGAAGATGTTATCCACAAAGACCCTTTCACCCCTGCCCTGAAGGTAATCCTCAAGGATCTCCACGAGCCGGTCCTTGTGGGAATTCCCCACCACCAAATCTACCTCCTTTAGCCTTGCCAGTGCCTGTGGGTTTGTCTGGGCATAACATCCCGTAGCCACCACTATAGCCTTTGGGTTTTCCCTCTTTGCCCTGTATATAAACTGTCGGGAGGATCTATCCGCCTCAGAGGTCACGGTGCAGGTGTTTATTATGTATACGTCTGCTTGTTCTTGAACCCTTGTGTAGCCCTTCTCTGTTAATTTCTGGGCTAAAAGCTCACCGTCAAAGTAGTTACTCCTGCACCCAAGGTTGATGACAGAAAACTTCATAGGGATTAAAATATAAACCATGGCAGGGCACAGTCATTGGGCGCAGATTAAACACAAGAAAGCAAAGCTTGACGCACAGAGGGGGAAGCTCTTTTCAAAGATCATAAGGGAGATCACCGTAGCGGTCCGGCAGGGAGGACCAAACCCAGAAACCAACCCTCGGCTCAGAGCTGCCATAGAACACGCCAAAAGGGCCAACATGCCTGCAGAGACCATAGAGAGGGCCATAAAGAAGGGAACCGGTGAGCTGGGCGGAGAGAACTACGAAGAGGTTATATACGAAGGCTACGGTCCCGGTGGTGTAGCTTTGATGATACTTGCTACCACAGACAACAGAAACAGAACCACATCGGAAATAAGGCACGTCCTATCCAAGCATGGGGGAAACTTAGGCTCTTCCGGTTGCGTAGCTTTCCTCTTTGACCGGGTGGGTCTCATAGAAGTTCCAAGGGAAAGCATCTCAGAAGAAGAGCTATACGAAAAGGCTATAGAGGCGGGCGCTGAGGATGTGCAGGTAGGAGAGGAGATCTATCTCATATACACCCTTCCGGAGGAGCTATACCAAGTTAAAGAGAAGCTCCAATCTATGGGTGTGTTGGTGGAAAAAGCTGAGATCACCTACAAACCCAACAGCACTGTGCCGGTAAACGACTCAGAAACCGCCAAAAAACTCCTCAAACTGTTGGAAGCCCTTGAAGAGCTGGAAGACGTGAAAGAAGTGATCGCAAACTTTGACATGGCAGAGGAACTGATTAAGCAGGCATAACTATGAAAAAGCTTTGGTTTTTTGTGGCGTTTGTTTTGGTCTTTGCCCTTTTTTCAGACATTTCCTTTGCAAGGAGAGGAGGTTTATCTCCTACGCCAAAAGTTCTCACCCCACTAAAAGTAAAACCCTACCAGCCAAAGGATTTTGAGAAGGGCAAGATACCTGTACCCACACAGCAAAGGAACATAAATAAAACCCAGCTTGAGAAGTCAAAGCTTACGAACAAAACACAAAATCCCATATACACAAACCCTCTTTTTAAGTGGCTTGTGGGAGGCTTAATACTTGGAGCTCTGCTGTCTTTGCTTTTGGGACACGGCTTTCAAGTGGGCACTCCGGGGCTTTTGGAGATTGTGCTTCTGGCTTTGCTGGGATACTTGGCACTCAGGTTTATGCTCAACAGCCTAAGAAGGCAAGAAGGTTAATTCCTTTATGTAATGGGTAATCCTACCACTGAAATTTTATACTTGTCCGCAAGCTTTAAAAATTTATCCTTATCCACAATGTAGACTTTGCCCGCCTCCAAAAAGAGGGCGTCCGCCTTTATATGCCTTAGGGCTTCTAAGGTATCCAAGCCCACGGTGGGAACGTCTATTCTAAAGTCTTGGTTCTTTCTTGCTACCTTTATAACCCTACAGCCCTTGCCCGCCAGCTTGCCAGCCCTGTAGATAGTTTCCTGGGTGCCCTCCATCGCCTCCACGCTTACCACTGTTTTTTCCTTTACTACGATGGTCTGTCCCACATCCAACTGGGCAATCTCCTTGGCTATAGGAAAGCCAAAAAGTCCGTCCTCCATGGCTTGGCTTGAGGGCTCAAGACTGTTCAATGTGCCCCTGCCTGCCAAAAGCTCCTCCAAATAGGGCTTTGGGTCTATGAATTCAAAGCCCATCTCTTCCAATTCATCCATCAGTGCCCTTATTAAACTCTGGGCACGCCTGTCCTTTGCCCTTTTGAGAATCTTTAAAGCTAAGCTATCCAAGGTCAAAAGGTGGGAAAAGAGCAGTTTGTGTTCAAATTTTCCGAGCAGGACAATCTTGTTTATGTGGTGCCTTTCTAAAAGCTTTACCAATGTGCCCACCTTTCCAAGGGGCAAATAGACGTTTGCTTCTACGGATGTGATGCCTTTAACTCCTACCACAAAGACCTCATCCCCCAACTCTTTAGCTTTTTTTACAAAGGCATTGGGAAGACTACCAGAACCTGCCACCAAGCAGACTTTCACAACATCATCTCCTCCAAAAACTTTACATGGTGCTTTGCCATTTTAAACTCCCTGGTGTTAAGGAGTCTTTTGTGAAAATCTATGTTGGTCTTCAGACCTTCCCCCTCTATGATAAACTCCTCTAGAGCCCTTTTGGCTCGGTCTATGGCTTCCTCCCTGCTTTTGCCCCAAACTATAAGCTTGGCAATGAGTGAATCATAAAAGGGAGGGATCTTGTATCCGCAGTAAATGTGGGTATCTACTCTGATACCCAATCCGCCCGGGAGGAAGAGTCTATCTACCCTGCCCGGAGAGGGTAAAAAGGTGTTTGGGTCCTCCGCGTTGATTCTGAATTCTATAGCGTAGCCCCTCCTTTCCACCTTTTTTATGCTGAGCTTTTCACCGCTTGCCACTTTTATTTGTTCCCGCACTATGTCTATGCCCGTGATCATTTCTGTGACGGGATGTTCCACCTGTATTCTTCCGTTCATTTCCATAAAGTAAAAGTTCCCATCCTGGTCCATCAAAAACTCCACAGTGCCCGCACCCACATAGTTGATCTCTTTGCAGAAGGCTATGGCAAGCTCCTCCAGGTATTTCCTCTGTTCTTCCGAGATGCTGGCACTGGGTGCCTCTTCCACCAGCTTTTGATATCTCCTCTGTATGGAACACTCCCTCTCGCCCAAGGCTATAACATTGCCGTACCTGTCTGCAAGAACTTGAACCTCTATGTGCTTGGGGTTCACTATGTACTTTTCCACATAGACCCTCTCGTCGCCAAAGGCAGACTTTGCCTCCTGCATAGCCAAGGGCAGTTTTTCCCTCAGCTCCCTCTCATCATACACCACCCTTATGCCCCTTCCACCCCCGCCAGCTGCAGACTTTATGACTACTGGATACTTGATCTCTCTGGCAATTTCCAAGGCTTTCTGAAAATCTACCGGTCCGTCGCTCCCTGGCACCAAGGGAATGCCAACCCTTTTGGCAACCTCCTTTGCCTTTATCTTGTCTCCTATAAGTTCCAAGGTTTCTGCAGAGGGTCCAATGAACACCTTTCCGCTTGCTTCTACAATCTGGGCAAACTTGGGGTTCTCCGAGAGAAAGCCATAGCCCGGGTGCACTCCCTCCGCAGAGGAAACCTCCACCGCCGCCATAAGCCTTGCAATGTCAAGGTAGCTCTTTGAGGGCTCCGGTGGTCCTATGCATATGCTCTCATCTGCCAACTTTACGTGCATGGAGTCTCTGTCCGCCTCCGAATAGACTGCCACCGTTCTTATGCCCATCTCTCTGCAGGTTCTTATAACTCGGACTGCGATCTCCCCTCTGTTTGCTATGAGAATTTTCTTGAGCATCAAATTAAATTTTACATGCTTTCAAACTTGTCCTCAATTCTATACTGGATCGCCTGTGCTATGTGATGTTCTTTTATTTGCTCTTCTCCCTCCAAGTCTGCGATGGTTCTTGAAACCTTCAAAAGCCTTGCGTAAGACCTTCCGCTGAGATGGAGCCTGTTCATAGCCTTCTCCAGAAGTTCCTTTACCTTTGGCGTCAAGATGCAGTATTTTTCTATCTCCTTTTCTGTCATCTGTCCGTTGAACTTGGTCCTGGAGTTTTTAAACCTCTCCCTCTGAATCTGGTACGCCCTCATAACCCTCTCTCTGACTTCTTTGGAACTTTCGCCCGGACTTGGATTGACCAGCTCCTGGACCTCCACCGGCTCCACCCACACTTTTAGGTCTATACGGTCTAAGATGGGTCCCGAGAGCTTGGACTGATAAGCCCTTATTTGGGCGGGAGAACATACACACGCCTTGTAGGGATTTCGGTAGTTTCCACAGGGGCATGGGTTTGTGGCACCCACCAAGATAAAGCTGGAGGGAAAGGTTACCCTACCACCCACCCTTGATATGCTAACGTAGCCGTCCTCTATGGGTTGCCTGAGGGCTTCCAAGGTTTTACGGTTAAACTCCACCATTTCGTCCAAAAAGAGCACTCCCCGGTGGGCTAAGGAGATCTCTCCGGGCGTTGGATTGCTACCGCCACCTATCAACGCCACTTCTGAGGCTGTGTAATGAGGTGCCCGGAAGGGTCTTTGAACCATAAGAGGTTCCCTTAGCATACCCGCCACGCTGTATATTTTGCTGACCTCTAAGGCTTCCTCCAAAGACAGAGGTGGCAAGATGGTTACGATCCTCTTGGCGAGCATGCTTTTTCCTGCCCCCGGAGGACCGATCAGCAGTAAGTTATGCATGCCCGCTGCAGAGATCTCCAGCGCCCTTTTTGCCTCATACTGTCCTTTCACGTCCGCAAGGTCTATGCTGTAATCAAAGGCTTTTGAAAAGAGCTCGTTAAGGTCCACCTCCTCTGGCTTTAACTCCTCTTCTCCCTTCAAAAAGGCTATGAGCTGGCTCAAGGATTCAACACCATAAACCTCTGCACCTTGAACGATGGCACCCTCTTTTGCGTTCGCCCTTGGCACCACAAACTTTCTGAAGCCCTTCTCCTTTAAGGATAGAACAATGGGAAGGACGCCACTGACTGGATTTACCTTTCCGTCCAAAGAGAGCTCCCCCAAAAAGACCGTCTCCTCGTCCACATCCAAAACTCCTGAAAGCCTTAAAATACCCACCGCAATAGGAAGATCGTATAAAGTTCCCTGCTTTTTCAGGTGGGAGGGTGCCAAATTTACGGTGATCCTTTTGGGAGGCAGTTGAAAGCCCACATTCTTTAAGGCAGACCTAACCCTGTCCTTTGCCTCGTTTATAGCTTTGTCTGGCAGTCCCACTATGTTAAACTGAGGTAGCCCCGGGGAGAAGTCTATCTCCACATCCACCAAAAAACCGTCAATGCCAATAACCCCTCCGCTCCTTATCCGGCAAAACATTATCTACTGGCTATGTACAGCACCAAGTCCCTAAGCCGGCAGGAATAACCCCACTCGTTGTCATACCATGCGCCCACGTGAACCATATCCTCTATCACCTGAGTTAGCCCCGCGTCAAAGATGGAGGAGTGTTCGTTGCCCACTATGTCCTGGGATACTATCGGGTCCTCCGTGTATTGAAGTATGCCTTTTAGTTCTCCTTCCGCAGCCCTTTTAAAGGCTTCGTTCACCTCCTGCACACTGGCTGGAGGTCTTTCTACTACCACGGTCAGGTCCACGAGGGAACCATCCGCCACGGGAACCCTCCTCGCGGTGCCGTCAAGCTTGCCCTTTAGTTCCGGGATAACCTCTCCTATCGCCTTTGCGGCGCCCGTGGTGGTGGGGATAATATTTATCGCCGCAGCCCTTGCCCTTCTGAGGTCTTTATGTGGCAGGTCTAAAACCCTCTGGTCGTTGGTGTATGCGTGAACGGTAACCATGTAGCCCTTCTTTATGCCAAAGTTCTCATGAAGGACCTTCACCAAGGGAGCCAGGCAGTTGGTGGTGCAGCTTGCGTTGGAAATTATAAAGTGCCTTTCGGGGTCATACTTGTGATGATTAACTCCGAGCACTATGGTAATGTCTGGGTCCTTTGCGGGTGCGGATATTACTACCCTCTTTACCGTATCCCTCAGGTGCAGGACCGCCTTTTCCCTTGATGTAAAGGCTCCTGTGCTTTCCACAACGATCTCCGCCCCGACCCCACCCCAAGGGATCAAAGCTGGGTCCTTTTGGGAGAATACCTTTATCTCCTTCCCATTTACCACCAAAGCGTCATCCTTTGCATACACCTCCCCCTTGAAGACCCCGTGCACCGAGTCGTACTTAAAGAGATGGGCTAAGGTTTTTGTGTCCGTCAGGTCGTTGATGGCTACAACTTCAATGCCTTCTCTTTGCAGGCATGCCCTCAAAAAGGTCCTTCCTATCCTGCCAAAGCCGTTTATGGCAACTTTTACCATAGGGTTTAATTATAAATTACTTCTACACCTCTGGTGAGAAATTCAAAGAAGCTGTAAATCTCTTAAGAAAAAAGTTCTGGCAAGGAGAGGGCTTATGATACCCCCAAACCCCACCAAGGAGGTACTAAAATGACAAATCACCTCTATAGTTTATACCAAATGATCTTACAGTCTCTAACTTTCTACCTTGGAGTTGATCAGTAAAAGAAAAAAGCAGGCAGACCTCCAAAAGTCTCTGACCTCCACCCCTGTGCTCTGTTTATCCTATCCTATATCACAAACACTCCCGTCTTCACACTGGCTAAATCTTTGATTGACCCCAATATCAAGTCCTATCATCTCTTCCGAAAAACAAAAACCCAAAAAGTGTATAGACTTTTGAAAGAATACAGAAACAGAAGAATTCTTAGCATTCTGTTTGCTAAATTATTGCTTGGAGAAAAGGTAAAGCTTATAGTGGATGGAACTATTCTTGAGGTAGCGAAACCTAAACAGGGCAAGGACACAAAGGATAAAGCGATTTTCTGGTAAAGCCTTTTGGGGCAAGAAAAAGAGAAACCTTTATAGTGAGCGTTACAAAGAGAAGGTAAGATTTGAGGAGATGTATTATGGCGTTTTGGTTATGGTAGTTTGCGATAGCGAAGGTGTTGTATATGACCCGTATTTTCATCCTGCGAGCTATCATGAAGTAAGGTTTTTGAGGATAAGGTATAGGAAGAGTAAGTGGCTTAGGTTTTTAGTGGATAGTTTTGGGCTTATGGGAGATAGGGGATACAGGGGTTGTGAGTATGGAAGGGCATAAGGCAGGTGGTAGAGGGTGTCAATTCACAGATAAAGCTTTTCAACCGAGTGAGGAGGTGGAGGAAAGGGATTACCTTACTTGCTTACCTTTATGGCTACGCTATAGGCTACAGCTTTTTCAGGAAGTCTCAAATGTGGGGGTAATTTTTCACCCGAGGGAGGATGTCAACTTTTTAGTTTCATTATCGTATAAATGACAATAAAGGAGGCTAACCATCTATAGACGGTTTCAGACTTAGCATTCCAAGGAAACCTCTTGTAGAACCTCTTTATTCTGTGTTTGATGTAGAAAAACCACCTCTCTACCACATTCCTCTTCCCAAAAGTCTCATGTAGCCATTCCATTGCGAGATATTGTCAGAAATTAGCAAAAATCTGTGTTATATAAAATAACATGGCGACCCCGGTGGTTGAAGTTTTGGGGGATGTTTTTGAGTTTGCCTTTAAGTTGGGCTTTTTGAAGGGCAGGGTGGAGGATTACGAAAGCTTTAAAGAGGGTGGGTTTGAAAGCATAAGATTTAAGTTTCTTGATAAGGAGTTAGAGGAGCTTGTTTTTGTTTGGGAACAACTGAAAGGGCTTGTGCCCTTTGAATTGGAAAACCCTCCGCAAGGGCTTAAAAATTTGGGATTGGGACAAACTGATAAAAACACCTTGCTGTTTTTGTTTTTGCTTGGCTATTACGAAGGTTCCTTCTACGGAAAGGGCTTTAGAGATGTAAGGCTTATAAAGTATGAACTGGGAGAGGGTAGTCAGATTGCGGGCATATATCCCAACGCAGACTTGCTGTTTGTAGCGGATGGAGTTCTTTATGTGGTGGATTTTAAGCTTGCGGGTGCGGAGGGAGACATAAGGGCTCTGCTGGATAAAGGGGAAGGGTCTATTCCCTACAGGATTTATGGCTTGCCGGTGAATGTGTCCTTGGGAGAGGTGGGCTTTGAGAGGTTTGTCTTTAGCCTTTTGGAAATGGAGGAGGAGCTTTTGTCTTTGGAAACCGCAAACCCAGAGCTAAAGGGCTTTCTTCAGGTGGTCTCCTACGGGGTGGATTACCTGTGTGAAGAAAAGCCCAAAGATGTGCGGGAGGTTAGCCTTTCCCTTTTTTATCCGTTGGCGGAGCCCTTTTCTGCAAGGTTCTATTGGAACGGAGAAGACCTCTCTCCTTACAGAGAAAGGGTAAGACAGCTTTATGAAAAGATCAAAGAAATAGACTGGGAATACTCACAGGCGGTGGCGGAGGGCAGGGCAAGAAGGGAAAGGCTCTTGGAGGAGGTGCCAAAGGAAATAGAAAGGCTCAAAGAAGAAATGCAAAAAAGAGAAAACACCGAGGAAATTATAGAGCCCGGAAAGATAGCGGAAACAAGAAAGCATGTAGGAAAAGAGTTGGACGAGTTCTTTTCAAAGGCTCAAGACGTAAAAGCCCTTTGCCTTTTGCACTCTGCAGGCTCAGGAAAGACCACCCAAACCAGAAACCGCATCCTGATGCAAGAGGGAAAGCACATAGTCCTTTACATGGCAACCCGTAAAGTATTGGTGGATAGAGAGTATAAAAAGTTAAAAGATTTAACGGATGCCTTGGAGGGAAATGGGAAAGGTATAGATCCACGGGATAAAGAGTATATAAAGGTTTTGGAATACTTAAAGAACTCCAACAAAAGCATAGGTTTGGTCTATGAAAAAAGGCAAGACCGCAAAGGTAGGCATGTAGAAAACATAGGAGACACCTACAGAAATTTAAGTGCCAACAGCGGTATTCTAAAGAGAACGGTAGAGGAGATATTAAAACTAACAGACAAAAAGGACATCATATGGGCTCTTTGCACACAGCAAGCGCTCGTGGAAAGTCAGTATGGAAAAGCTACTTCGGAGCATTTAAATAATCTCGCTTCCAGACGTATAACAGACCAATACACCTTTCACATAATTTTGGATGAGTTTTTGGGAGACCGCAACGGACTTTATGCCATTGAGGAGATGTTTAACTTTTTGGGAAAGGTTAAAGAAAGAGGCGGAAAAGCAAACTTATATCTCTTTGATGCCAACGGCTACTCGCCCGCAATATTAGGAAAGCTACTTGAAGAGTATGGAGAGTATAAAGTCGTGCCCGAGTCTTTGGTTATGGTAGATTTCAAAGAGGAGGAGGACTTTAGGCATAAAGACATAGAGGTCAGCGTCCGTGCAAAGCATGGCTATCCTTCTCCCAAGATAATAGTAAAAAGGAAATTCCTTTTTATGGATGACG
>Ga0079996_113776_pt1 | contig 12834 bp, 13 predicted proteins | sample PerSpoAPS_AMetaG_FD_69199 | JGI IMG/M metagenome (GOLD analysis project Ga0079996, IMG submission 69199) | Thermal spring microbial communities from Yellowstone National Park, Wyoming, USA - Perpetual Spouter A (PS_A) MetaG (SPADES assembly)... | ecosystem: Environmental > Aquatic > Thermal... | reverse complement strand
ATCGTTCATCACCCCAAATAAAACCCTTTCCCTTTCAAGCGTCAAAGTTTTTGAATCGCTTGAGGTTGAAATTTTAAAAAATTTCCAACCATATCCATCTTTCTGGACAAAGAGAATGTATTCACCCTCCGGGACATCATTAAACTTAAAATTTCCATCTTTATCAGTAAAAGTTTGATAGAAAGGTTTTTGCCATCTATGATCAAAAAGATAAACGGTTAGGTCTTGATTGAACAGGTTGAACTTAACAGCTGGGTTTGAAATTGATGTGTCAACGGGGTCAGGGTTATAAAGGAGGACTTTTACATTAGAGAAATCGGTTGTATCCTTTAAAATCACCCTTCCAGCGATTGATTTCCCCGATGGCTTATTCGGTGAGCAGGAATGGAAAAGGAGAAGGATTAGAAAATAGGATGCAATTTTCCTCAAAAACAAAATAAATTTCTTTTAAATCAATCAATAAGCGTTCGGGTCGCCTTTTATCATTTTAAAGATAGTCATCAGGATGATTTTTATATCAAGCCCAAAAGACCAGTTCTCTATATACCAAATGTCATGTTCTACACGCTTTCGCATAGCTTCAACATCTCTGGTTTCCCCCCTATATCCATTTACTTGTGCCCAACCAGTTACACCCGGCTTAGCAAAAAATCTCACATTGTACTCCTTTACAATATCTTGGTACTTTTCATCTAGGTAGAGCGGATGAGGTCTTGGACCAACTACGCTCATCTCACCTTTGAGAACATTTAAAAACTGAGGAAATTCATCAAGATTTGTCTTTCTGAGGAAATGACCAAACTTAAATTTTCGGGGGTCATCAGGCGTTGCCTGTAACTTATCAGCGATTTCTTGAGGTGTTACATGCATGGTTCTAAATTTATAACAAACAAATGGCTTCCCCCTATATCCCTTGCGTTTCTGCTTAAAAAATATCGGACCGGGTGAACTTAACTTAATTCCAATTGAAGCAAATAAAAACAAAAAAGGAAAAATCGTAAGTAAAACTAAAGATGAAAAAACAACATCAAATAACCTTTTTATCACCCTATTGTGAAGATAAGATAACTTTTCCCTTCCGAAATTTAAAACCGGTATCCCATCAACTTGCCCAATGTTTATGGTCCGTGATAAAAACAATTTGTGATAAGAGGGTACAATTTTAACACCTATGCAATTTCTTTCAGCGGTCTCAATCACATTCTTGATCAATTCATCATTATCAAGTGGAAGCGTGACAAGAACCTCATCAACCTCAACTTTCCTCAAAGAGAGCAAATTCTCAAGTTCACTTACCTTGCCAAGATATTTCCCATTTAGAAAACTTGCCTTTTCACTATCATCATCCAGGAAACCAACTATTTCATATCCGGGCATGTTTTTTAGTTTCTCATACGCAATTTGTCCAAGCACACCGGCACCAAGCAAAAGAACGCGCTTTTTAAATCTTTTACGCTTTGATAAATATGGAAATAAAATTAAACTTGAGAATAACTCCGCTAAAATGAGAAGGAAAAACCCAATTGAAATGAAATAAAAGTGAAAAATCCTTGAATAATGATAGCCCCTCGTAGCAACTATAAATAAAAGATAAACGAATACAAAAGAGATATATGCCTTTAAAACCTTTCTCGTCTTAGTTTCGGGAGGGCTAAGGGGTATTTCAAAATTATAAATCCCAGATAAAATAGCGCTTGTAAAGTATATGAGATTTGAAACGACATGAAGCAGGGCGTATTGATTTGGTTTTGAGAAGTTCGGAAGTTGGTCAAATTTTAGATAATATGCGATAAAAAAAGCCCCGTTGAAGACGACAATGTCAATCACCCCACGAAGATAAGAAAAAAACTTATAACTTTCTTTCATAACTTAGCCCCCCTTTTAAATTTCAAAAGGCGGGTGATTAACTTATCACCCACCATTAAATTTTCATTTTATTTTGCCATTACTTCAGCAGGAATTCTTCCTTTTTTCCTGAGTTCACTTTCAATCCATTTATATGTTTTCTCAAGCCCAACCTCAAGTGGTATCTGGGGCTCCCAACCCAAAACCTGTCTCAATCTTGTATTATCACTATTTCTACCTCTCACACCCTGCGGTTTTGTAAGGTCATGCTTTTTCTTTATATTTTTACCAGCAATTTTAGCAACTATATCAACCAGTTCATTTATAGTGACTAACCTATCGGTTCCAAGATTTAATGGCTCTCTATAGTCCGAAGCCATAATCCTTATCAATCCTTCAATGCAATCATCAATATACATAAACGACCTTGTTTGATTTCCATCCCCCCATACCTCAATTTCATCCCCATCTTTTGCAAGTGCAATTTTCCTACAAATTGCAGCTGGGGCTTTTTCTCGCCCACCTTCATATGTCCCAAGCGGTCCATAAACATTATGAAATCTAACGATTCTTGTTTCAAATTTGTAATCCTGCCAATAATACCTGCACAACTCTTCAGTAAATAATTTTTCCCATCCATATCCGGGTTCTGGGTCAGCAGGATATGCATCTTCTTCCTTTAATGGCGTCACATCTGGTGTATTTTGCCTATATTGTGGATAAACACAAGCTGATGAAGAAAACAAAAACTTCTTAACACCATTAATCCTGCTGGCTTCAAGCATATGTGCATTTATAAGAATATTATTTCTTGCCACATCTGCATGATAAGCTGTTATATATCCTATGCCACCCATATCAGCAGCGAGGTTATAAACTTCGTCAATTCCACGAGTCGCAATTAAACAATTATCCCATCGCCTTAAATCAAGCAATTCAAATTCATCAGCGGGGCTTGGTTCAAATTCTGGATATTTGATGTCAACTCCCCTAACCCAGTATCCTTCAGCTTTTAATCTCTTTACAAGATGATGCCCGATAAATCCACCAGCTCCCGTTACAAGAATACGCTTGTTTTTATTCATTTCTTTTTCCTCCTTTAATTTGAATTTAAGTATTTTTTCAAAATCTCCTTTCCAAAATGATAAATAAATCTCGGATTGTTATAAAGATACCTTTTCCATAACCTTTTTGGTTCAGTTAACAATCTAAAAAGCCACTCAAGCCCTATATTCTGCATCCACCTCGGTGCTTGAGGTTTAACGCCGGCTATGAAATCAAAAGCTGCGCCAACCCCTATCATAACCGCTTTTATTTTATCCCTATGCTCAGCCATCCACCTTTCTTGTTTTGGGCAACCAAGCCCAACAAACAAAATTTTAGCTCCTGAATTATTTATATCATCCACAACCTTTTTATCCTCTTCTTCTGTCAAAGGTCTAAAAGGTGGACTAAATGCGTAGGCAACATTTAATTCTGGAAATTTTGATCTCAAATTTTTAATCATTTTTTCCAAAACTTCCTCTGTACCACCATAAAATCCCACAGGGATACCTAATTTGCTCGCCCTTTCACATACATAAGGGGTTAAAGCAGGACCGTAAACCCTTTGTGCATCTTTTATTCCAAGAAGTTTTAATCCCCATACAAGTGGCATCCCATCTGGGGTAACAATGTCTGCAGAATTAACAATCTTCTTAAATTCAGGGTAATCAAATGATTCCATAACCATGTGAACTGTCCCGATGCAGACATAACCGCCAGACTCATTCAACGCGAGCTGAATTATTTTCTCCGTTGCCAATTCAAAAGTCGTATAATCAACCCTCATCCCGAGTATATACCTGCAAAAATTCTGATCATATGTTCTACTTGGATTGCTTTTCTTTATCATCACCTTTCATCCAAAAGTTTAACAGCTATTAATGATTTCTTCAATCCCAAGAACCTTTCATAGAATATGTTTGCATCTGGAAACAACTCTTTCATTTCTTTAAAGCTTAATAATCTTACTTCATTTAGAAAATTTTCACATTGTTCCTCGTTCGGTTTCGTGATTAATCCCCAAACAGTGAAATATCTTAACATAATTTTTTGAAACTTTTTCGGTAGCAGGTGAAGAAACCAATGAACAAATGGTGTAATAAGATGCGGTTCAACTAGGAACATCTTGTTAGGAGTTTGAACCCAATAAGCTTTACCCACTCGTCTGATTTCCTTAGCAAATTGTTCTTGGGAATTTTTATCTCCGAGATGTTCAATAACAGAATTGCTAAAAACTATGTCAAAAGAATTATCATTAAATGGCATATTTCTTCCATCTGCCACAACCCATTTAATACCAAGGCGATTGCATTCTTTGACCTCTTCCTTTGATGGGGGTAAAATGTTTAAAATGGTAATACTTGGAATTGGTAATCTCTCTCTCTCTGCTAATTTCCAGAAAAAGATGTTACCACCCACATCAAGTATTTTTATTTCTTTTTCACCCGCAAGACGAAAAATCTTATAAAACAAATAAAGTCGTCGTTTACGAAAATATAATTGAAACGGCAGGTATATTTTATGAATGTTAATTGCTACTTTTAGCCCTTTCAATTGCAAGTTGATATATTTCCATTAGCATTTTATAGTTTTTCTCAGCTGTGTATTTTTCTTCAAATTCCTTTCTTGCTTCCTTTCCCATTCTTTTTATTTCTTCAGGATAAGTTAGTACCCATTCCAACACTTTGCTTAATATTTTCTATCTCACTTATAACTTTTTTGATATCTAATGATTCAAGTGGTGTTAAATACATATTTTTTATTTTATACCTCGACTCTTTGCTTAAGTACTTATCAGCTAAAATAACTTTTGTGCCTGGTGGGGCCCATTCTAAATGATTATCAAAACCAAAAAGTCCTATTCTGGGAACACCATAATAATATGCCATATGTAACCAACCTGAATCTGTGGATATAACCAAATCTGAATTTTTGATTTCATCGGCTATCTTAACTACACTGTTTTTCAATAAAATGATTTTATCAGGAAAATTACTTATTAATTCCTTCGCAAATTCATAATCTTTATCAGGGGGTATTATAAGCTTAACAAAATAACCGCTATATAAAAGATTAGTTATTAACTCATATGCTTTTTGAGGTGGAACTCTCTTATTAGGCCAGGCCGAATCAATAAAAATCGTTATTACACCTATTGACTTTGCGTTTTCAAATTCTGGATATTTGAAGTTCTGTACATTTGTAATTCCGATATTATCTCTTACAAAAAAAGATAAACGCTCATAAACATTAATATTTTTCGGGTATTTTGGGGAATAAATCCTTTTTTTAGTAATAGCCTTCAAAAATAATTTTTGTCTAATATCACCTCTAACATCCCAGATAAGCTCTGGATTCACTTGCTTAATATATCCACTCAATTTGTAAATTTCTTTAATTTTATAATTAAAAGGATTATATTTACCCCTAATTCTCGTCCATGGAGCTTCAAAAGCATAAACATCCTCAATAAAATTTTCAGATAGTAACCATTCAATCCATAATGGTTTGCATATAAACCAAATTCTCATACCAAATTCCCTATTAAGAAATCTTGCAAAATTAGTGGCTATAATTAAATCGCCTAAATTCCAAGGTTCAAAAATAAGAATATTTCTTATCATATATCAAACCTATTATTTGACGAATTGTAATTTTCTTGAGTTAATTTTTTGCTAAAAACACAAATTTTCACCGCCAGGTTGTTGGTAACGGTTGTGGATAATTAATATCTTCATTAATATTTACCTTTATAAAAAGTTTGCCACCATGAAGGGTTTTGAACAGGCTCAGGTTCCACAGCTATCTTTCTGCCAAGATAAATAAACCTTTTGCTTAAATTGACTGGCAAAATGTCTTTTAATAAGGCATTAATTATTTTGAAAATCTTGGGAACATGAGCTGTTGTAGTGTTTGCTCCTTTCAGAATTAATGTCTCAAAACCGTACTTTTCCATTAACTCTTTAAATCCCAATGCAGTTATGGTATGAACATGACCAACAACCGAATCTCCTCTCTTTTTATAAAAAGGATGAACCCCAACAAGGTAACGGCTTGATACCTCTATATCACGAGGTTGGTATCCAAACAAAAGGGCTATTCTGTTATGCCAAGAGGCAAGATTAGGCAATGATATCATTACATAACCGCCAACTTTTAATACACGTCTAATTTCTAAAATAACATTATCCCAGAATTTAAAGTAGTCAAAAACACCAAGTGATAAAACGAAAGCAAAATAACTATCTTCGTGAGGAAGTTTCTCATATTCTAAATCAAGGGTTATTGCGTTTATTCCCCTTTGTTTTGCAAAATTAACAGCTTCCATATCAATATCTATCCCATGTAGTTCATTCGCTCCCAAATGGTGACCAATTAATTTTAGGATCCCTCCATATCCGCAACCTAAATCTAAGATCCTATCAACATTAAAGTTTTAATTAACCAATTATATTGCCTTGAACCTGGTTTATAATCTACAAAACCAATGATATTCAAACTAATAAAAAATGCGTTTCCAAAAGTAAAAGAATAAAATTCTTCCATTCCATATTCATTCATAGGTAGGAAAAAACTAGAGAAATAACCACTTCCTTTACCATCATAATAATAGTCATGATTACCCGGAGTTAAAAAAACAAAATTATTACAAAGCATATCCCGATATACATCAAAATATCGTGCATCATATTGCCACGGTGCACCATCTGGATAAACAACATCCCCAGTATGAATTATAAAATCTATCTTTCTTTCATTCAAAAAATCTAACATAGCATCTCTAACCTCAAATTGGGCTTGCCCCCCTGTGCCCGAATCCCCGAAAATTAAAAAAGACAATACAGAGTCGGATTCAGAGGGGATTCTAAAGCTAAATTTTTCATCAATAATTAATGTATCGCCAATCGTAATTTTATACTTATATATCCCAGGAGATAATTTGAAATAAAATGCGTGGAGAGTATCATAAATCACATCCCTTTGGTCAATAATTCTTCCAAATAAATCTTCAACAACAACCTTGCTGGAGCAAGCTGATTTCGTTTTAAAAGCGATGACAACTTCATCTTTATCTACCAAACTTATATAAGGATACCGAAAAAAATCTGTTGCGTAAACAATACTGATAAAAACAGTGAAAATTATTATATGCCTCAAAAATTTTATCATTTCTAGCTTTCCTTCATTTTATTGAAAACAAACTTCAATGCCCACAGTGCCCCACCTCATCTTTCTACCTCAAAAATTTTTCGTTAGGTTTTGATAACAGGTACGAAATGTAAGCATACGCATCGGGTTACCCATAAAACATAAAGATATTATATGAATTGTTTACTCTGTTCTCCAGCGGAAAGATGCCTTGTTAACACAGAAAAACTTTCGCTCTGTAGCATCTTCCGATACATAAATTGCATAAGAAATTGGCATCTTTTCCCAAAAACAACCGTAAATCAGCTTCTCAATATATCTAGCCCAATTTAATGGCCACTTCAATATCTTAACCCATAAGGGTGCTGAGGCCATCAAATGCTTTCGCTCGAGCAAGGCTTCTTGGGACATAGATCTGTTTTTCCCAGTCATAGTAAAAACAGCTAAGTATCGCTTTACATGGACTGCTCGATACCCAGATCGTAGCACTCTTATTACAAAATCTGCATCACCGACATCTTTAAATCGTTCATCAAACCGAAAACCCTCATCAATAACTCTCCTACGGATAAACATTGTGCAGGGCGGAACATATAAGTAAGATGAGAGTATATAAAACCACCGAGGTGGATGCCCTTTTCTGAAAGCAATAAGAGAACCATCAGGTCGGACCAAAAGAAAGTCCCCAAATAGTATATCCACTCCTGGATTCTGTTCCATGAATTCTTTAACAAAACTTAATGTACCAGGTAAGTACTGCTCATCACAACTTAAGTAAGAAATAATATTGCCTTGAGCTAAAGATAAGCCCTTGTTGATTGCATCATACATACCTTTATCTTTTTGGATTATTCCAATAACTCGCTTATTCTCTTTTAACCACTCTGCGGTTCCATCTATTGAACCTCCATCAATAACGATATGCTCAACCGTGACGCCTTCCTGATCTGCCACTGACGCGCAACATCGCTTAAGGTAGCTGAGCATGTTCAAACTTGGCGTGACAACTGAGAAATCAACACTCATAATGTGCACTTACGTGTATTTTATCTAATACTCTTTCATGCTGATGACCGCGAACTAAAGCCGTGCAGATAGCGATCAAAATCCAAAAGAAAACAGTAAACTCATAGAAAAATGCGAAGACAAGATCCATAAGAATACATATCTGAAAACCGAATGCAAGAAGTTTATAATACCCATCCTTTTCAAGACGTATATATTTAGCAATTTCCTTATACCAAAATACTAGCATCATGAAGATTAAAGTAAGACCTAAAATCCCAAATTTTGAGAAATGCATGATATAACCGTTGTGAACTGCTACCTGTTGCCATTTTTGACCGTCGAACCACTCACTATAACCACCTAAGCCTTGACCAAGAAACGGCTGTTGCATAGCCTTTTCCAACTCCTGTTGCCATCCCAACAGCCTCCATGACCCGGTTGGATCACTTGTAGGGTTTTGCAAAAACGAAGTGCTCCAAATAATCGAATCTAGCAATTTTTCCCCTATAAAGCTAACTATTAACGGCGAAAAAACCAAGATCAAGAAAACCACACTGGCTAAAAATAATGTGCCTTGAAGAGGGATGCCTCTGCGAGTGAAATGGAAGCCTACAAATAATATCAATATCAAAACACCGGTCGCTGTTGAAATCCAGACAGAACGAGTTTGTGGAATAATGATAGAAGCTAACAGCAATCCAAATAAAATGTAAACCATGAAGTGAGATTTCCTAAGCTTACCAAACACATAAAACAAAAGCAACAAAATTAAAGCCCATGCAACAAGTAAGTTTGTAGTAGCACCAATAAAACGAAATTCAGAACGAGGATCCTCAGGATCAAAAGGCCACCATTCACTTTGCCTTCCTCCAAGTATATAGAAAGCAACAATACGAACGACCAGTGTAACAATGAGCAAGTCCAATCCTACCTTCATAATCTCGCGAATCTGCTGTTTGTTATTAAAATTCAAAAGGACAAAGTAATAACATAGTAACGGCATTATCACATACCACCGAGCTTCACCTATAGCACGATAACCATAATAAGGAATTCCTCTAATGATAGAAAGAATCCCCCACAGGAAAAATATTGAAGCCCATCTGACAGAAGCAGGATATAAAGACAATTTCTGTCTTAGGAAACGCTGCATAAGGTAAATTGAAAGCGAAACCATCATTAAGTCGCTACCATATACATTAGCATTACCAACATTTAATAGACTTACTTGTGTAAGAGGTTCAAAAAAAGCCATTAAACTACCAAGCACAAGATAGAATGCTACCCGAGGCTTGATAAAAATAAAAAGTGTAAACACCAAAGTAAGCATTCCGTATAAAAACATGCTCATAAATTCACTCCCCCCTCAGCAGGCTTGCATAGATATTTACTAAATCTTTTACGGATTGTTCCCAGGAAAACCTCCTTGTGTTTTCCAGTCCTTTCGCGATGATCGCTTCCCTATCCCGTCCCAACAGCTCAACAATAGCCCCTTTCAAAGATTCTGTTGAATAAGGATCAAAATAGATAGCAGCCTCGCCACCTACTTCTGGCAAAGAAGAAGTATTGGAGCACACTACCGGGCATTCGTTCGCCATCGCCTCCAAGATCGGTAGGCCAAACCCTTCGTATAAAGAGGGGTATACCAGCGCGATTGCATTCCGATAAAGGGTCACCAACTCATCATCTGGAACAAATCCGAGAAACCGAAAATTCCGAGATAATCCCTTCGCGGCGATAATTTCTGGAGACATATCATCCTTTTCACCCCCAACGCAAAGAAAAACCCAATCGCGACATGAGGGATCCTGTTCAAGCAATCTTGGAATTAATTCAAAATTTTTGTAGCCATTTCTAAATCCGACATGGAGAAAATATTCTTTAGGGCGAACATCAAGAGCATATTTTTCAACCAGGATTTCGTAAGGAATTCCTGAAGCGGCGTTGTGTAAAGACACAGAGTTATAAATCACCGCGATTCTCTCTGGCGGAATCCAGGGGTAGACTCTGAGTATATCCTCCTTCGTGCTTTGTGAAATGGCTATAATTTTATCTGCGTTTTCCATCACCCGACGCTTCATTTCAATGATAAAATGAACCCACCGATTCCGAGAGCCCTTCTCAAATAACTCCGGTATCATATCGTGAATAGTAACAACCTTCTTAATCTTTCTGTTAAACACTGTAGTAAAGTATGTGGAATGAAATATATCAATTTGATCATCCAGAAACCATTCCAGAATTTTGCTCCGAACAGGCACCCGCCCGAAATAGCGCAGAGGCCAATAAAAGTAATCCCAAACAATTTCGTATCTTTCACGTTGTTGCAACAGTCGGTTCAAAGCATAATTCCGGCGACGGAACGGAACAAACAATTTGAGACGAACACCATAATCAGGGAGTCTTGCCAAATACTCCTCCCATATTCGGGAGATTCCGCCGAAATGCTGTCTGCCAAAAATGATTCCGTCAATAAAAACTTTCAAGACCCTCTCCGAAGATATCTTTATTTCTTGATTGCCAAGGCACACCCCAGCGATTTGGGTGGAGATAAAACCTGCTTAACTTCCCAGTCCGCAGACTTCTCAATGAGAGGCTTAAGGAGCCTGCATTTTTCTGAAAACCAGTCATGGGCTATCAGCAAACTGCCTCTCTGCATATAAGGGAAGAAAAAGCAAAATTGATCCAGCGTTTCCTCAGCATCTTCAGGTTTAACCAAGAAAAGAAGATCCACCCTTCCGATTGCGCGCAGAACCCCAGGATATACTTCCCTGAAATCCCCAAGAAAGAATTCTACATGCGGTAGGAGATGCCGCAGATAAGTTGAATAACCATCTATGGCCTCCTGATAAAAGCTTCTATCTATTTCTATAGTATAAAGCTTCCCTTTGCCATTTTCAAACAAAGCCTGAGCAATAAACAGAGTACTACCTCCCCCTTTCCAGGTTCCAATTTCAAAGCAATGCAGGGGCTTATAGGTGCGGACAGCGTAATAAACCAGTTTCCGATCCTCAAACCATAACTGACCCTGCAATTTGGGATGCCCCTCAAAAAACCACCGCGTTTTGCGGGGAATAAAAGGTCTGATCAATCGCCATAGAAATCGCCTGCGTGGTCCAAAGTCGCTGGTTGATTTCAGATACATCACCGGTTCTCCCTTTCTAATTTTAAAAGGTCACCAAGAATTTCTCTCCATCTCCTGATGAACGCTTCTTCGCTGTATTTTGCCTCGGCAACTTCCCTTGTCCTCATAGACCGTTCTCTGAGTCTCTCTGCTGGCAAATTGGCCATTTCCAAAATGGTCTTCTCAATTTCTTCAAGGCTATCATTAGCCAGAGTGATCCCGAAATCCTCGGTGTCAATACCGGCCTCTTTGGTAATGATTGGGACAAGACCAGCGGACATGCATAGCACCACAGAACCAGCCGAGGCTTCGGAACAAGAGGGAAGGATTACATATCCGCATTTATTCATCAACTGATAAAACTCAGAACTGTTCACCCTGACCCAGCCCATAGGATGAATGTTAGGGGTCTCGTACAGTTCTCTGCGATAACACCGGCAAAATGCCCTGTCATATTCCAAATTAGCGCCAATATACAGGTGTAATTCGGGGTGTCGGGGGAAAATCTCCAGAAGCAGATCCAGCCCTTTTGCTACATAGTCCGGAGTACCCCAGAATAAGAAATTCTTACGTGCTAATGAGAAATCTTTCCTTTCTTGGGAAAATCGGATCTCGCGGAATCCATAATTGTAAAAAGCATAAATAGGTCCACTGAAAATCTCTCGCCAGGTGCTGACAACAAAATCGTTCCCGAAACCTATCAGTGCATCCGCTCCAAGCACAAAGGGCATATTTTCTGTATGGATTCGGTGAGGCGTAAGAAGACATCCTCTTCTTTGGGATAATGCTTGATAGCGCTTTCTTACATTCCGATTGTGCACAATATGGTTTAGCCCTGTAAAGAGATAGACCTTTAAGGTATCTACCGGAAACATATTGGGATCAATATCAACTTTATGGGCGATAACCAGGTCATAGTGAGTAGACGGTCTGAATCGCCTATCCTCTACATCCGCGACATCCACCACATATCCGAACTCGCCTAAGACAGATGCGATTTGTTTGCATTGGCGGAGATTTTGATGATTCATAAAACGCGGATCATCTTCTTTCATCCTAAACGGTTTGGTTAGATATATCAGGAGAGCGCGTTTGCTGTAATTCTGTTCGCTGACCCGATTCACATTGTAAAGGACTGGGTACCCGATGATTTTCCGTGCAATAACCCTCATCTTCAAATAATTATTTCTGAGGACCCCGCGAATTTCCCTCAGCATATCTCCTCCGGTTTGCGCACAACACAGAGATGCATATGATTGATAAGAAATGGAATTTTAGGCAACCATTTGAGCAGAAGTCTGCCAAAAAGGTTGGGGAGGAATTCCCAGTTGCGAAAAGAAGCGAAAATTCTCCCAAATTCGTGATAAAGACCGTCCATATAAGCAATAGGCACGCTCTCAACGATTTCAAATCCTGCTTGGGCCAACTCTTGTTCAAATTCTTTTTTTTCGTCAGCCGATATTCAAAGAACTCACCCGATAGAAAATAAGGGTAATACTTCCTGTTTCTTTTCTCAGAGGGTTTTAGCGGTTTCTTCCCAAAGAGCCGACGTATGAAAGCCGACCGTTTCAAACGCTCCTTTAAAGCGTAATAGCCAGTCAGACGCTTGAACTGGCGCAAGTAGTTTAGAGAAGGAACTGAAATAATTGCATAACAGCCTGGTT
>Ga0079996_120801_pt1 | contig 12853 bp, 9 predicted proteins | sample PerSpoAPS_AMetaG_FD_69199 | JGI IMG/M metagenome (GOLD analysis project Ga0079996, IMG submission 69199) | Thermal spring microbial communities from Yellowstone National Park, Wyoming, USA - Perpetual Spouter A (PS_A) MetaG (SPADES assembly)... | ecosystem: Environmental > Aquatic > Thermal... | reverse complement strand
CGAAGAACTTCAAGCGCTCCACGCCAGCGCCGAAGAAGTCCGCAAAGGCATCGCTGATTGGGAAGCGGCGAGGGCAAAGGCGACATCGTGACGCTGTGGCGACGGAAGATTTTTCGGCTCATAGTCCGTCGTCCCTCAGCCTTCGCTCACGCCGCCTTGACGACCTTGCCTTTCTTCAAGCAAGATGTGCAGACCTTCATCCGTCGGACGCCACCGTTGATGCGGACGCGCACCTTTTGGATGTTCGCCCGCAGCCAAACTTTGGTGTGCTTGTTGGAGTGGCTGACACGGTAACTGTTCATGCCGCTTTTGCCGCAAATGTCGCAACGCCACATAGTTGCTTTCCCCCTTTTTCATCCCCTCAAAGCGGGTCGGAGACAATCGGCGGCGAAATTTTAACGCATGTTGCCCTTACCCTTTCCCGTGTCGCAAAATTGTAGCGTCGCTTTGAGCGAAAGCGGGAGAAATCAAGGAGCGAAAGTTATGCGGGTCGGCGACATCGTTCGTCCCTGTCCGAGCCTGCACATCAATGACTCGGTGGGCAAAGCCGCTGAAACCCTTCGGCAATCGGGGGTGGCGGTGTTGCCCGTCGTCGCCGATGGGCAAGTCGTCGGGGTCGTGGATGAGGAACGGCTCTTCGCCATCTCCCTCAATTCCCATCACCATCGGCAAGTCATTGACTTGATGATGCCTGTGCCTGCCGTCCTGATGACGGAGATGCCGGTTGAGCAAGCGGCATGGGTGATGCAGCGATATGGCGCTCGCGCCTTGCCCGTCGTGGATGGGGCGGGGCGATTGAAAGGGGTCGTTACCCGCAGCGATGTCGCCAGTGCGTTGCTGCGCGGTTTGCGCCCACCCCGTATCGGCGGGATGGCGACGCCCTTCGGCGTTTACCTGACGACAGGCAATCATCGGGGTGGCGTCGGCGATTTCGCGTTGATGACGACGGGCGTGGTGATGGCACTGTGTCTGGCGGCTGCCCGCGCCATCACTGCCCTTGCCCTTTACGCCATTGATGCCCTTCAAGGCACTCGCTTGTTTTCTGCCTACTTATCGGGCATCGGCACGATGCCGCCTGCGCCTTGGGGTGGCAGTTGGTTGGACTTGCTCCCTTGGCTGGAGATGTTGCTTTTCTTCGCCCTCATGCGGATGTTGCCCTTGACAGGTTTTCACGGGGCGGAGCATCAGGTCGTCCACGCCATTGAGCGGGGCGAAGACTTGCTGCCTGAAGCCGTCAGCCGCATGCCGTTGGAACATCCCCGTTGCGGCACGAATTTGGCGGCATTGGTTTTGCTGCTAACGACGATCGCTGTCAGCCGTGCCCCTGCGCCGTTGATGATTGTTTTGGTCATCGCCACTTTGCTTTTTTGGCGGCAAGCAGGGATGTTGTTGCAGCGGCTGTTCACGGTCAAACGCCCCACGCCCAAGCAATTGCTGAACGGGATAAGGGCAGGTCGGCAATTGTTGGAACGCTTCCAGCATCAACCGTCCCGCTTCGTCCCTTTGCCCATGCAAGTTTGGAACATGGGTTTTTTGCAGGTGCTCATCGGGGCATGGCTAACATTAGGCGTCTTGCGGGAAATCGCTAAAGCGTTGGGTTTTCCCCCTTTGCCCCTCTGATGCCCAGAAATTAACGGGGTGAGTTTCCATGCGGAGAGTGCGCCAAGAACTTTTTGCTTTGCTGCGACAAGCCGTTCGGTCGGCGATTGCGAAGGGCGAGTTGCCCGAAGTCGGTGAGTTGCCGTCCTTCGGGATAGAGCCGCCACCGCAAGACGAGTTGGGCGATTTCGCCACCAACTTGGCGATGGTGTTGGCGCGCCCGATGCGTAAAAGCCCGATGGAGATCGCTAACGCCATCCTGCGCCACTTGCCCTCCACTGACTGGGTTCGCCGCGCCGAAGTTGCGCCCCCAGGCTTCCTCAACTTTCACCTGACCGACCATTGGCTTCACGAAGCCGTTCGGGACGCAATGGAACGAGACGAGCGCTATGGGCATTGGGACATCGGACAAGGGAAACGGGTGCAGGTGGAGTTCGTCAGTGCCAACCCGACAGGACCATTGCAAATCGGCAACGCACGGGGCGGGGCACTCGGCGACGCCATCGCCAACTTACTCGCCGCCATCGGCTATCAAGTGGAGCGGGAATACTACATCAACGATGTGACGATGAGCGCGCAGGTGCAAAAGTTCGGTGAATCTTTGGAGGTGCGCTATCTGCAACTTTTGGGCTACGAAGTCGCCTTCCCCGAAGACGGCTACAAGGGCGAGTATGTGACGGAATTGGCGCGAGAAATCGTCGCCGAACACGGCGATGCCTTCGTTCACCTGCCGCCAACGGAGCGGCGGCAGAAATTTTTCGCGTTGGCGCGGGAGAAAATTGTCGCCCAGCACAAGGCTGTCCTGGAGCGCTTCGGCATCCGCTACGACCACTGGGTCAGTGAGCAATGGCTTTACGACACGGGCAGGGTGGCGCAGGCTATTGAGTTGCTGAAGGCGAAAGGCTTGACTTACGAATCCGAGGGCGCTTTGTGGATGCGGACGACGGAATTTGGCGACCAAAAGGACGAAGTGCTTGTCCGCCGAACGGGTGCGCCGACTTACTTTGCCTCCGACATCGCTTATCACCTTTACAAGCACGAGCGGGGTTACGCCTTCGTCGTCAATGTCTGGGGCGCTGACCATCATGGGCATGTCCCCCGTATGCACGCCGCCTTGAAAGCGCTGGGCATTGAAGGAGAAGGTGAGGAGTGGCTGAAAATTGTCCTTTACCAACTCGTCCGCTTGATCAAGGGTGGCGAGACGGTGCGGATGAGCAAGCGGGCAGGGGAAATCGTCTCGCTGGATGACTTGCTGGATTGGATCGGCAAGGATGCTGCCAGATTTTTCCTCCTCTCCCGCAGCGCCGACACCCATCTGGACATTGATTTGGACTTGGCGGTCAAGCAGTCAAAGGAGAACCCCGTCTACTATGTGCAATACGCCCACGCCCGCTGCTGTAGCATCTTCCGCCAAGCGCAAGAGCGCCAACATCCTGCGTTGGCTTGTTACCGTGAGGCGGACTTGACCTTGCTGACGCAAGATGCGGAGCGGCGGCTGATGAAGTCCATCGCCACCTTCCCCGAAATTGTGCATGAAGCCGCCACCAAGTTCCTGCCCCATCTCGTCCCGCAGTTTGCCTTGCAACTTGCCGACCGCTTCCACGACTTTTACGAGCGTCATCGGGTGCTCAGTGACGATGTGCCGTTGAGTGCGGCACGATTAGCATTGGTCAAGGCAATTCAAATCGTCCTTCGTAACGCCCTGACCTTGCTGGGCATCAGCGCCCCTGAAGCGATGTGAGAACGGCAGCGAGTAGCGACTGGCGATTAGCGACTGGCGACTGGTCAAACGGCAGCGAGTAGCGACTGGCGACGGGCGAATAGTCGGGGTAAACGGCGGTTCGCCCTAAACAGCCACGACGGATAACGATAGCGAATGGCGATTGGCGATTGGTCAAACGAAGGTTGACTGTTGGAGTGGCTATTAGCCACGACAGAAGACGGCAGCCACGACAAAAACGGCGGGCAGGTCGGCAGTCGGCAAATCGGCAGGTCGGAAAACGGCAGTGAGGAACGAATGGCGAATAGTAGGGGCAGACCCCTGTGTCTGCCATGTAGTAGGGGCAAACGGCGGTTCGCCCTAAACTTGCACCCTGCCGTCACTAATCGCCAGTCGCTAATCGCCAGTCGCCTCTTGGAGGTGAGCGCAATGAAAGTGCCCGTCCGTTACGGTCGGACGCAATTGGAAGTGGAAGTGCCCGACGAAAACTTGCTTTCGGTCTGCCACCTTCACCCCATCCCGCCGTTGGATGACCCGCAAGGGGCGATAGAGGAAGCGTTAGACCGTCCGATGGGCACGCCGCCGTTGCGGGAACTGGCGAAAGGGCGGGAGAGCGCTTGCATCGTCGTCTGCGACAAGACGCGCCCCGTGCCCAACGCCCTCATCCTTCCGCCCTTGTTGCGTCGGTTGGAAGAAGCAGGCATTGCCCGCGAGCGCATCACCATCCTGATTGCGACGGGCACGCACCGACCCAATGTGGATGGTGAACTGGTGGAGATGTTGGGCGAATTCGTCGTGGACAACTATCGCATTGACAATCACATCGCCACCGACTTAGACAGCCACGCCGATTTGGGCTTAACGAGCACGAAGATGCCCATCTTGGTGGATCGGCGCTACCTCGCTGCCGACTTGAAAATCGTCGTCGGGTTGATTGAACCGCATTTGATGGCGGGTTATTCGGGCGGACGGAAAATCATCTGCCCTGGCATCATCGCCATGCCGTGCATGCGGACTTTTCACGGCGCTGAGTTCATGGGGCATCCCAACTCGGTGACGGGCGTTTTGGACGGCAATCCCGTGCACATCACGGCGATGGAAGTCGCTGAGAAAACGGGTTGCGATTTCGCCGTCCATGTGACGCTGGATGAGCAACGGCGCATCACGGGTGTCTTTGCGGGCGACATCCACGAAACTTTCTTTGCGGGCGTGAAGTTGGTGGATCAGGTGGCGAAAGTGCCCGTGCCTGAACCTGCCGACATCGTGGTCACTTCCAGCGCTGGCTACCCGTTGGACACGACTTTCTATCAGGCGATTAAGGGGTTGGTCGGTGTGTTGCCCATCTTGAAGAAGGGCAGCACGGTCATCTTGGCGGCGTCACTAAGCGAAGGCTTAGGCTTGCCCCGCTTCCGTGACATCTACACCGAGTTTCGCACTTGGGATGAATTCAAGCGGCGCATCTTTTCGCCCGACTACTTCCGAGAAGACCAATGGATGGTGCAAGAGCAAATGAAGGTCGCCGAAATAGCGGACATCTGGGTTTACAGCGACGGTGTGCCGCCTGAGGAACTGGAATTGGCAAAGGTGACGCCGTTGACTTCTTTGCAAGAGGGCGTGGAAGCGGCGCTGAAAAAGCACGGAAGAAACGCCAAAATCGTCGTCGTGCCCGACGGTCCGTATGTGATGCCCATCGTTGAACGGCAGCAAGTAGCGAATAGCGAATGGTAGGGGCAGACCCCTGTGTCTGCCATGTAGTCGGGGCGAACGGCGGTTCGCCCTAAACAGCCACGACAAAGACGGCAGCCATGACGGAAGACAAAAACGGCGGGCAGGTCGGCAGTCGGCAAATCGGCAGGTCGGAAAACGGCAAGCGGTTAGCGGATGGGCAGTTCGGGGTCGTCGGGGCGAAGTCCTGCCACTTGGAGCAAGGTGTCGCGCCAAGTTTGCAGGGTGACAGGTTTGGTGAGGACGCGGCGGATGCCATAGGCGGATAAATCTTCGCGGGGGATAATTTCGCCCCAACCTGTCATCAGGACGATGGGCAAGGTCGGGAGGAATTCCCGCACCCGACGCGCCAGTTCTATGCCGTTCATGGATGGCATGCTGAGGTCGGTGATGAGCAAATCCACCTGTTCCCGCCGAAGGATGTCCAACGCCGTCCAACCGTCGGAAGCCGTCAGGACTTTTTGCCCTAAGCGTTCCAGTTGGGTGACGACGGTTTGAAGGACAGGCGGTTGGTCTTCCACGACCAAGATGCGCAGGGAAGGCAAGGGGGGCGGAGTAGGGGCTTGAGTTGGAGTCGGTGGCGGGGCGGTGTGAAGGGGCAAAGTGACGGTGACGGTCGTCCCTTTCATCGGTTCGCTTTGCAGGGAGATTTGACCGCCATGGGCGACGACGGCAGCCAACGCCATGCTCATGCCCAAGCCACTCCCCCGTTCGCCCTTCGTCGTGAAGAAGGTCTCAAAGACACGGCGCTGGACTTCTTCGGGCATCCCGATGCCATCGTCGGTGATGTGCACCAACACTTGATTGCCGATGCGCTCCATCCGAAGGGCGATGGTGCCTTGGCGGTCACCCGTGAGTTTTGCCCGCTCCATGATGGCGTCGGCAGCGTTGAGGAGGATGTTGATGAAGGCTTGGCGCAGGGCGGTGACATCGCCCCGCACTTGCAGCCCTTCTATGAACTCGGTGTCAAGGCGAATTTGAACGCCTTCGGCTAAGGCTTCATCCCGCCAACGGGAACGGGTGAGGGCGATGGCATCTTGCAAGAGGGCGCTGACTTCCGTCGTCGTCAAGGCAACGGCGGTCGTCTGGCGATAGAAGGCTTGCAAGCGACGAACGACGCCGACGGCGTAGTGAATCATGTTGAGCATGGACTCGGCGATGCTGTTGACTTCGGGGTCGGGATGTCCCCGAAGCAATTCGGCGCCGCCCAACAAGGGCGCTAAGGCGTTGTTGAGGTCGTGGGCGATGCCACTGGCGAGTTCGCCGAGGGTGCGTAACCGCTCCAAGCGGAGCGACTCTTGTTGCCGCCGATACTCTTCCGTCACATCCCGCAGCACCCAAAGTTGTCCCATCAAAGTCCCATCTTCCAATCGGACGGGGACGCAATAGCGCTCCAAAAGTTGGTCGGGATTGGTGAGGGTGAGCAAGTCATATTGCGGTTGGTTCAGGTCGGCGAGGGCGGCGTTGATGGCTTCCAACATGGCGGGCGGGTCGGCGGCTCGGCGCATCAACGCCTGCCGAAGGATTTCAACGGGCTGATAACGCAATTGCTCGGCGGGGATGCCCAAAAGGTCGCCGAAGCGTCGGTTCATGTCGTCCAGTCGCCCATCGGGTAGGACGAGGACGATGCCTTCCTGAACGCTGTCAAAGATGGCGGTCAGTTGCTGAAGGAGTTCGCTTTGGCGGCGCAAAAGTTGCGCCCGCTCCATGACGCTGCTGAGTTGGGCGGCGAGGGTTTGAAGGAAGGCGAGGTGTCCTTCGTGGAAAGCGCCTAAGCGGTTGGACTCCAAGTTGATGACGCCGATGACTAAATCGCCCCGTTTGATGGGGACGCAAAGTTCCGAGAGCGTCCCTTCCCGTCCCGCAAAGTAGTAAGGGTTCGTCCGAACATCCCGTTCCAAAACAGGTTCGCCCGTTCGGGCGACATAGCCCATGATGCCCTTTTCTATCGGCAAGCGAAAACCCAGAGGGATTTTGGGGGGTGGGGCGGGATAGGCAGCGACAAACTCCAAGAACTTTCGGTCTTCGGTCAAAAGCGCAACAATGTCAATGTCGCAGGGCAAAACTTTAGGCAAGGCGTTGGCGAGGTTTTGAGCCATCTGTCGCCAATCCACTCCCGCACTGGCTTGCAGGATGAGGTCATTGAGTAATCGCACCTCAGCGAGTTGCTGCTCCACCTGCTTTTGCAGCCACAGATTTTCCAGCGCCAAGCCCGCAAGGTTGCCCAGCATAATCAGCAATTGGACGATTTCGTCGTGCAAACTCAAAAAGCGGCGGGTCTCCCGAAAGTCAATGGCAATCGCCCCGACGACGCCTGTGTGCCCTTGCATGGGGACGACGGCGTTGCCGAAGGGAAAAACTTGACCGCCCAAAACTTGCTCCCACTGACGCCGTTCAAGTTCAGAGACTTCGCGAAGGGGGTCGTTGCTGACGAAAACAGCCCGCAAGCCCAAAAGGATGTCGCCCAAGATCGTCTCGTCGGGTTTCAAAGGCTGCGGAAGCCACGAAGGTTGCTGCCATTGAACGCCTTCGGGCGCGTTGATGGCTTCCTGAACGGTGCCGTCGGGGAAGCGGATGAAAAGGGAAAAGTGAGGGGAGGCTTCCAACTGTCGGACGCCTTCGTCAAGGGTGCGGGCAACTTCGTCAACGGAACGAGCCCACAACAATGAAGCGCTTATCCTCAGCAGGTTGATCAACCTTCGTTCCCGCTCCTGCTGTGTTTGTTCGGTCAGGAGGGCATGCAAGGCTAAAGCGATTTGTTCGGCGATGCCCTGAAGGAAGGCAAGGTGTGACTGGTCAAAACGATTGGCTTGTCGCGAGGTGAAATTGAGGGTCGCTTTGAAGTTGCCCTTCATCGGCAAGGGGAAAACGAGACTGGAGCGGAAGCCTTGCTCTATCAGCCACGCTTCGGCAGGGAACTCGGCAGCGTCCAAGCGGGGACGCAAAAGGGGTTCGCCCGTTTCCATCACCTTCTTCGCCATTCCGAAAGAGACGAACGGGAGCACTTCACGGGCTTCCCATGTCGGTTGATCGTGCCAGACGACATAAAGCCACTCGCGGTTGGTCGCTGGGTCATAAACGCTCAAACTCAATCGGTCAAAGGGGACGAAGGGACGAAGGGCTTGGGCGAAGCCTTGAAGCACTTGCGCCATCGGTTGACCCGAAAGGAGCAAGTTGTCTAAATGGCGCAGCAACTCCGAGCGCTTCAGGGCGTTTTCCAGTTCCCATCGTTCCAGCAACTGCTGAAGGGCGAGGGCAATGAGGGGGATGAAGGGCTTGAGCCATTGGACATGGTCAAGGTTGTAAGCGTTGGGTTGACGGCTGTGGAAGACAAGGACGGCTAAGATTTGCCCATCCACTTCTACGGGCATGGCGAAGCGGGAGCGGAAACCTGCTTTGAGGGCTTGCTCAAACTGGGGCGTCTGATATTGCCTTTCCGTCTCAAAGAGGGGGGCACGATGGCGGACGACCCAACCTGTTGCCGTCCCTTCCAAAGGGATGAAATTGCCCGTGCGAGGCAGCCCTTCCACTTCCCCTTCCGTGACCAACACTTCCGCCAGACCTGCCTTCGGGTCAACGAGGGCAAAAGTCAAGCGGTCAAAAGGGACGAGGGTTTTCAAATGCTCGGCTAAGCGATAGCCCATCTCCCGCCAATCCTGCGCCCGCAGCAAGTCAGCGATCAACTGCCATATTTCCTGCGTCATGCCTATCCACCTGCCCGTCGCCATTCGCCATTCGCTGCCGTTTTTGTCGTGGCTAATAGCCACTCCAACATTTCTGCCGTTTGACCATTCGCTACTCACTATTCGCTACTCACTGCCGTCTTTGTCGTGGCTGTTTAGGGCGAACCGCCGTTCGCCCCGACTACATGGCAGACACAAGGGTCTGCCCCTACTATTCGCCATTCGCTCCTTGCTGCCATTTTCCGACCTGCCGATTTGCCGACTGCCGACCTGCCCGCCGTTTTTGTCTTCCGTCGTGGCTGCCGTCCTCTGTCGTGGCTGATAGCCACTCCAACAATCAATCTTCGTTTGACCAGTCGCCATTCGCTATTCGCCATTCGCCGCCGTTTTTGTCGTGGCTAATAGCCACTCCAACATTTCTGCCGTTTGACCATTCGCTACTCACTATTCGCTACTCGCTGCCGTTTATGTCGCTATTCGCCATTCGCTAATCGCTGCCGTCTTCATTCGGCACACGGCGCAAATTTCTGCCGTCGTCGGCATCCCGCATTGGACGCACGGGCGCAAAGGCGGTTCCGTGACGGACGCCACAAGCAACGGTTGAAGGCGCTCCACAAATTGGGCGTAAAACGCCCACTTCGTCCCTGGCGAGCGCTCCTCAATGCGGTTGAGCAAATCCTTGTAAAACAGCGACGCTGCCCCGACGGAAAAGGGGCACTCTTGCTCAATGTAAGGGATGCCACTCAGGATCGTGAAGAGCGCCACCTGCTTTTCGGTGAAGCGGACGAAAGGTTTTACCCGCTTGACCAAACCGTCTTTGGCAGGCAAAACGGGTGCTTGCCTCGCCAGATACTCCACTTGCCAACGCAGGACATTGCCCAGCAAAGTCGCCGCTTCATCGTCCAAGTTGTGCCCTGTGGCGATAGCGGTGTAGCCGTTCTCAAGGGCGAAGCGGTTGAACAGGTAGCGCTTGACAGCCCCGCACGCCGAACAAGGCACCCGTTCGCTGGCGCGGGCTAACTCAGGGACGGGCTTGCCCACTTCCTCAGCGACGGCGACGATGTGCAAGGGGCGTTGAAGGCGCTGGGCAAGTTGCTGGGCGAACTCTTTGGAGCGCTGGGAGTATTCGTCGGCAGCGATCCCCAAGTCCACATAAAGCCCATCGGCTTCATAGCCCAGTTGTGTCAAGGCAAACCATAAGCCCAAACTATCCTTGCCGCCTGTTGCCCTCGTCAGCCTCATCGGGGCGCAAGACATCTTGCAACTGTTTCGGGAAGGCGAACGGCTCTTTCGGGACGGCAAATACGACGAAGCCCTCGCCGCCTTCCGAAAGGTCGTGGAACTCAATCCCGACGATGGCGAGGCGTGGGTCTATATCGGGACGATTTTGTTGACCAAACGCGACTACGACGGCGCTATCCCCGCATTAGAGAAGGGCTTGACACAATCGTTGCCCCCTGCCGTCGCCGCCCCTGGTTGGGTGAACTTGGGGGTCGCCTATCAAATCGGGCGACGGGACTTAGAGAAAGCCATCGCCGCTTACACCAAAGCCGTCAGCCTCAAACCTGACTTGCCCGAAGCCCACTTCAACCTCATCCTCGCCCACCTTGCCCAAAACAACTTCTCCGAAGCCCTCAAAGCCAGCGAGAATGCCTTCAAAGCGATGGGAAAACTTTTGCGCGCCGAACAAACGCAGGCGACTTTTGAACAGGTCTTGACTTTTTTGCCCCGCGATTACGACCGTGCCTTGCAAGTTTTGCGCAGCCTCGCCGAACAGCAACTGCCCCGCCCCGAATTCCACGACTTGATGGGCAAAGCCTACGAAGGGCTCAAGCAATTCAGCCGCGCCGCTTTGTGCTATGGGCAAGCCGCCGCCTTAGCCCCACAGGTCGCCCAGTATCACGCCAACTTCGGTTGGGCGTTGGGGCAGATGGGGCAGTGGGAGGCAGCGGCGAGGGTGTTGGAGCGGGCAACTTCTTTGGACGCCCAAAATGCCTTCGCCCTCCTCTCGTTGGGCATCGCCTACAGCGAATTGGGACGATGGCAGGAAGCCGCCCGCGTTTTAAACCGAGCCGTTGAGCGGGAGCCCCAAAATTGGGTCGCCCATGTTCGGTTGGCGGCTGCTTACGAGCAATTGGGCGACACCAAAAAAGCCATGCAGGAATACTTGGCGGCTTTGGGCATCAAAGAAGACCCCGCCGTCCTCAACAACCTCGCCCGCCTTTACTTGCTGGAAGGCGAACGGGCGGAAGCGACTAACCAATGGGACGCTTTGGCGGATGCCGCCCAACAAGCCGTCGGGCGACTTCGCCGTGCCTTGCAACTGGACAGCAACTTTTCCGTCGCCCGCCTCAACCTTGCCATCGCTTTGCGCCAGTGGGCAAAAGCCCAACGAAACCTCGGTCAGGAAAAGCAAGCCCTTGACACCTTGCAGGAAGCCGAACGAACCTTGCGGGAGCAACTGAAGCGGGAAAACAATCCCAACCTCTTGCTGGAACTCGCCCGCCTCATCGGCGACCAAAAGCGGTGGGACGAGGCGATGCAACTTTGTCGGGAAGTCCTCAAGGGTGACCCGCGCAATGTGGACGCTTTGTTGCTGATGGGCTATTTGTGCGTTAGCGCCAGTCGCCTTGCCGATGCCGAGCAAGCCTATCAGCAAGCCTTGAAGGTGCAACCGCAAAACGCCGATGCGATGACAGGTTTGGGCATTGTCGCTTACCTTCGGGGTCGCTACGACGACGCCATTGCTTGGTTTGAGCGCGCCTTGAAAGTCAACCCCAACCATCCCCAAGCCCGCCTAAACTTGGAAATCGCCAAGCAAGCCAAAGAACGCCGTTGAAACAGTCAAGCAAGCAATCTTGGGGTGACGGCAGTGAAGCGGGTCGGCATCCTTGTCGCTATCCACAAAGTGGGCGTGGACAACGCCTTAAATGCCCTCGTTACCTTGCTGGAAAGTTGGGGGGCGGAAATCTTGATGCCAAAAGAAGTCGCCCAACGGGTCGGGCGTCCTCAAGCCGTTGATTTGGAAACCTTGCGCACCGCCGATTTGCTCATCGCCTTAGGGGGTGACGGTTGCGTCCTTTCCGCTGCCCGCCTCGCCGCGCCTTTCGCCATCCCCATCTTGGGCATCCGATTGGGTGGGTTCGGTTTCCTCGCCGAAGTGGAAGCCAGCGAGATGGAAATGGCATTGCGACGCCTTTGGGAGGGCGATTTCGTTTTGGACGAACGGCTGATGTTGCAAGTGACGCATCAACGAGAAAGCAGCACCGGTTGGTCGTCTATCGGTTTGAACGATGCCATCTTGCTCAAGACGCCCGCTTCGCCGTTGCCCTCGTGGGAAGTTTGGGTGAACGACGAATTGCTGGCACGCTATCCTGCCGATGGCGTCGCCGTCGCCACGCCGACGGGTTCTACCGCTTACACCCTTTCCGCTGGCGGTCCTATCCTCGCCCCCGATGTGGATGCGTTGTTGCTCATGCCGATGTATGCCCACACCCTCACCTTGCGCCCCTTGGTGCTGCCCTCGCAGTCAAGGGTGCAGGTTCGGTTGCTCCCTCAACGCCGTCCCGTTGCGGGCGAGATTTCGGTGGACGGGCAGGAAACGCACCCGATTGCCCCCGACGACTGTGTGACTGTCACTGCCGCTCCCTTTCGGGCGAAAATCGTCCGCTTGGGTGGCTTTTCCTTTTTCACCCGCTTGCGCCAGAAACTCCGCTGGGGCGAGCGGCAATAGGGGTCTGAGTGTGTTCGGAAATTGAGCCCAATGAACCCAATGGGAGGGCGAACCTCCCGGTGAGCCTATTCCTCCACCCTGCCCAACTACCTCTCTGCCGACCTGTCCATCTCACGATTTGCCGATATGTTCGGCTCGGCAGGAGCCTCGCCCTCCCTTTCCGAACACCCTCTAGGGGGCTTGACAGGCTTTTCCACCATCGCCATAATCTTCGTCGGCTGCCCTAAGGCAGCAAAACATCAAGTCAAGGAGGTTGATGGTCATGAAGCGATGTGAAGGGCGTCTGAAAGCGTCCTTTTGTTTGGCGGGTCGCGGTCACGGCTTCACGCTGATTGAGTTGCTGGTCGTGATTGCGATCATCGCCATCCTGGCGGCGATTTTGTTCCCCGTGTT
>Ga0079996_108333_pt1 | contig 12887 bp, 2 predicted proteins | sample PerSpoAPS_AMetaG_FD_69199 | JGI IMG/M metagenome (GOLD analysis project Ga0079996, IMG submission 69199) | Thermal spring microbial communities from Yellowstone National Park, Wyoming, USA - Perpetual Spouter A (PS_A) MetaG (SPADES assembly)... | ecosystem: Environmental > Aquatic > Thermal... | reverse complement strand
GGGTGGAAAACCTATACATCTTCTCCGGAGGCCCAACCATAGACTCAACGTAGCGCAACAGCGCCTCCCCCAAGATACGCCTCTCGACCATGGTCTGCGGCAACACCACCAGCTTCCTCTGGCCAGCCACGGCATACACGCCCTCGCGCCCCCACCCGAAGCCGTCCAACGAGCCGTCCCACTCCCGAAGCCCCTCGACAAGGGTAACCTCGACGACAGACCTCCGCAGGTCAAACTCCGTAAACCTGGGTATGGAGAGGACAAGCTTCGCCGCGATCTTGGCGGAGTCAAACGCCAGATCCCTAAAAGGCTCCACAATCCCCAAAGACCCCCGCACCTCGCGCCTCTCGAAACCGCCAGAACGCACGATAGCCTCCACCGAGACGAAGACGCCGGCTCTCACCCCAGAGAGGGAGGGGTGGGACTCAGGGATGGGGAGCCCGCGGAGCTTGGCGACCATGGCAGAACGGACGTGAGAGATCAAGACCACACCAAGCATAGAAAAATGGAGAAGGGAGTTAAAAAAGGTTGGGGAATAATACGGGAAAAAGGAGTTTTTTACTTCGGTGGGGCCAGTATCTGCATCAGGCGTCTCCTCCTCCAGTTGTTGTACTCAATTATCAATATCGCCAATATGAGAATTATCACCAGCAACAATATGGCATACAGCACCAGCGTCGGCAACGGTATTCTGGTGCCCAAGAAGTCTAAGCCGGCAGTGCCCGGCACAACTATCTGTATGTTCTTAGTCTCGCCGGGGTTCAGCGTCACAGAGGCCGGAGCCTCCTTGCCCAACGCAACGACCTTGATGTTGTAGGTGCCGGCGAGCACCTCTACATCCTTCGGCGGCGTGGAGTACATCAAATTCAGCGGGCCGGTCAACTCAACCGAGGAGACGTAGTTGTCAATTGGCTTCTTGTCGTCGTCGACAGCAGTCACGCTGAGTCTCGCGGTGGGAACCTGCACCGTGGCAGTCACTGTCTGGCCGACCGGCACGTTGACGGTCTGGCTGAACTCCTTGCCGAATACCGCGGTCTTCACTGTGTACTGCTGGCCGCCCAGCACCTCCACAGGCCCGACCGTGCCCTGGCCACTGGACACGCCAACTATCTGCACGCTCCAGTCGCCCCTCACCTTACCGAAGCCGTCAACTACCTGCGCCACTATCTTAGCGGTGGGTATCTTCACGCGGACAACCATCTGCGGGCCCCTGGCGGTGAAGGTGGTGGTGTTGGTGAAGCCGAGGGCCGTCACCCTAGCCACGTACTGCTGGCCCTCAACGAGCTCAGTGGTGAGCTGGCCCATGCCAGTCGCCACGTTTTCAATTACCACCGGCCAGTCGTTGCGGACTGCGCCGAAGCCGTCCACAGCTTGGAGAGTCACCTTGACTGTGGAGACCGGTATCTGCAGAGCAAGGGCCTTCTGGTTCAGCGTAAGCGTCTGCTCCTTAACCAGGGCCTTGCCGTCGGGAGTAACGGCGTTAGTAATTACTTTGATCTTGTAGGCGTCGCCCAACACATCCGTCCTAGGCAACACCGCCTGCAACTGGCCCTGGCCCTGAGCCGCAGTGATGTTGCCGTATAATACCTGGACGGTCCAGTCAGACCTTGGCGTACCGGCGGCGTCGACGGCTTGAATCGTCACTAAGCCAGTTAATCCAAGCTCGGCGAAGTCCAAACCGGACAGGAGGTCGGTCGTCTTGCCGCTAAACACTAGGTACTGCCCGCCCTTCACCGGAACCTCCTGGCCTCCAAGCGTTACATGAGTCACGTAGATATCCACCGGATACTCCACAGACACCGGCACCTTGCCGCCAAGCGTCATCACGCCGCCAGACACAGTAAACGGAATCCTCACATCTTTCCTGGAGCCGTTGAGGAACTCAACGCCCTTTATAAGTATGAAGCCGCGGGTGGCGCTGTTCTTCACAGGTATCTCAGTGGCGTATCTGACAGTGGCTAAGACGTTCCAACCTGTTGCAGGCACAGAGGCGCCGCGTGTTAACTCAAACTTACCAGTAGCCACCAAGGCGCCAGACGGGTCGTAGACGTAGTAGTAGTAGCTTGTGCCGGGCACCTGCGACAACACGCCGCTGGAGTACTTAGATATCCGCAGGTCAACCACCTGCGCACCGCCGTCGGCGCCGGTTACATTCACGGCATTCACAAGCTGGCCAATAGTCGACGTGTCAACCACCTTCACATACATGTTGGTCAACGGCCTACCTGCGTCGTCCTTCACCGTCATCGTCAGCGGATAGACGTAGGTCCTTATCTTGCTGTTGGTTGAGGCGTCGCCCAGCTCGGTCACATCTCTGGAGATCAGCTGGTCGTAGATCCATATGGTGAACTCCGGCTTGCCCCTCAGCAACTCCATCAAGTAGCCGTTGTACCAAGCCACCCTCACCACGTTGGTCTGGCCTATGGCAGATATGTCTGGCAACGGATGCACCAGCCTACCGCGGCTGTCGCTGTACACCACGGCGTACAGCCTCCCGCTTCTGTCAAACAGTGCAATGGTCTGGTTGGCCAGCGGCCTGTCGTTCCAGTCACGTATCTCCCTCAGCGGCAGAGTCGGGAAGCTGAACACGTACTTGTAGTCGGTGTCGTTGCTCCTCACAGTCAAGTCGCCCCACCTACCTCTGGTGATCTCCGTAATCTTGCCGTTTAGTATCTTGAAGGTCCAGTCGGAGGTCTCGGCGTGGCTGGCGTACAGCACGTTCTGCACGAAGTACTTAGACTCAAGCGGCCTCAGGTACTTAGTCACATCAACCTCGCCGAGGCCGAAGTACTTAGCGGCGTCGTAGAGGCCGGCGTGGTACGCGTTGAGGCCGTACTGGTAGTTTGGCTGCACCAGCTTAAACGCCCACACGTCCGTGACGTTGAACATGTAGGTTCTGCCGAAGCCGTAGCTGTTGAGCAACGCGGTGCTGGTCTTGCCGGAGTCGACGCGTAGCGGCGACATGGGTATGGAGTACTTGTAGTCGCCGTACTTAACGCTCAGCGAGCCCACCACGATCGGGAAGTCGGCGGTGTTCTCCACAGTTAAGGCATCGAGAGCGACAGTCGGCAGTTTGAACACACCGCCTGCGAGCCACATCGCGGTGGAGTTCCACATAGGCACCTTGGTATAGTTGCTCAACACCAGCGTGCTGGTGCCGGAGGTGCCGAAGCCGAGGCCGATGATTCTGCCGGAACCGTCGAACTCGTCTAGGAACGACTGCGTCGTCCAGCCAGCCGGACAGACGTTGGGCACGTAGTTCACCACCAGATACTTCTCGAACTTGTACACGTTGATGCTCACCTTGTCGTCCTTGACAGTCCACGAGTAGTACTTAGTGCCGAGAGCCGGGCCCTTGGATGGGTCGTCGCTGGCCGCAATTATCCATATCCTCGCGATGCGTGAACCGGCGACCGAGGTCTTGTAGTACCACGACGGTAGGAGCGCCACCTCGCCGGATTTCACCACATAGGTAATCGGGGTGCCGAAGCCGCCGTAGGCGTCGTAGGACCTGTCGAAGCCGTTGGCTACAGAGAGGTCTTTGTTAATTGCGTAAACAACGGTCGTTGGGTCAATGCGCTCAGGCACGCCGGGGGCGGACGGTACCTGGCATTCGTACATCGAAACAGTTGTGTAGTTGCCGGCGAGAGGCACCAGCTTAGTGGCACAGACACTGATGGGGCCGCTCTTCGGGTCGTACATCTGGAACTCGATCACGTACCTAATCTTCGACTTATTCACCACTATGCCATAGGCGTTTTCGCCAACCTTGCCGAAGTTCAGCGGCAACGTGACGACAACCCTTGTGCCTCTAGCGCCAGCCAGCATCTCCGTGAGGTTGTACACCTTGTAGTCTAGGAACTTGCCGTCGCGGTACGCCGTTATGTTCACCACAGCCTTGCCGCCGCCTGTAGTCTTCCACGGCAGAACCACCCTCAACGTGCGGTAGTTCACGACCTCCACGCCTGTCAGCGTAAGCTCGTAGGTATATTTATCATCCGCGCCGGCTTGCACCACGGCGGTCGATGCGGCGCACTTCATAGTTGTACCGTTGTAGCTCAGCACCCACAACACGTCATTCTTCTCGACAATGTCCGTGGCGTGGTACAGCACGTTGTACTGCCCCAACACCCAGTCGTAGGGTACGAGGAACCACCTGTCGAAGCTCACGGCGTATTCGGTGCTCGGCGCAGAAGTCACAGTAATTGTACCGTAGGTGTATGACCTGTTTGTGGCTACATAGGTGACAGACGCTGGGCAACTGCCAGCATTTACGGTGATGTCACCCGCGCCTGGGGCAACCGTTATCGAGCCGCATCTCGCGTTAACACTCAGCACTATCGTATAGTTTGCATCGACGGTTGCTAGATAGTTCTTAACGTACGTGCCGTTGATAACCACTAGCCCACCGGAGATGATCAACTGCGGCTGGACAACGACGTTATTCTCGGTGCCGTTGTAAGACGTCAACTTTAGATAAGTGGCATTGTTGGCGGGGTCCGGCGCGATCTTTGCGCCTCTCAACGTTAAGGTTAGAGACTGACCAGCGGGCACTTGCAGAGAGCCGCTGATGCTGGTGTCTCTAGGCGTTCTATACGTCACGGTAGATGTGGCGTAGTTGTTGAGGACTGTGAACTGGTACTTCGGAGTCGTGGCGTTGCGGAGGACAACTATGTTGGGCAGATACGCAAAGTCGCCGCCAAATGTAACAGGCTTGTAGAGGCCATACAGCCAGGTCCGTTGTGTAGTGCCGCCTACAATAGCGTCAACTTGATCGTTGTACGGGAAGCCCGTACTCTTAGCCAGCTCGTTATCCAGTAGATAAGCAAGCTGATAAGTACCGTATACGGATGTAAATGGCGAAATCATCTGCGGCACCAGCGTCTTGTTGGCAAACATCCCGTCGGTCTTGTTCAAGGCAAGGCCTACGTAGACGTCGGTCAGCGTGAAGCCGACGAAGGTGTCAACCGGCAACCTCATACTCTTGGTATACGTAGTTACGTTAACCGGATATACGTCGGCCTTGATGTCAACACGCGGCCCGGTGATGGTCACGTAGTCGTCAAACACCTTCTGGCCCATGTACCACACCACAAACCTCAACCTCGTGCCGTTGATAAACAGCCTCGCAATCTCGGCCGCGCCTGCTTGTGACGGCGTCATCTTGCACACATCAATAACGTCCTTCGGCTGTTGCGAGCTTAACAGATATACTGCGGCGTATCTGTCTGTCGATGCGTTGGCCACGAAACCTGCCATGGCCGCCAAAGCATAGGAGTTGATAGCACGTGAGTAGTTGGCAGTTGTGTACTGCGGACAGCCGAGAGCCTTCTTAACGTCGTCAAGGTACTTCTGAGCAAGGTTGAGGTAGATGCTACGCATGCCGGTTATGCCTATGGCGCGGAAGTCGGTCAATATCTTGAAGTCGCCAACACTGTAATCTCTCCACATCGAGGCTCTGTCATACGGGCTGTAGTCATCTGCAAGTACAAGCGTCACGTTTAGCAAGAACGGCCTAGTGGCCTGCGGATAAGGCCCAAAGAACACCGGCTGGCTCCTCAGCAGATACTTGCCGGTCTTGTCGAAGACCCTAACCACTAGGTCGTAGACCTCAACCGGCAGATCTATGGCGTTCTTGGCGCAGATGTACTTCGTGGCGTTAGAGGCATCCAGCAACAGCTTGGAGTCGTACACCACCAGCCCGCTGTCTATAGCGCCGCGGGTGCCCAAAGTGTAGACGTCATCAGAAGGCGCGAAGCCCATGAATTTGGCATAAGAGGCGTAGTCGTTGCTCCTATCCATCTGCTCATAGGTGTAAGACCACCGCTTGTCGGAGCTGGGCACAATGGTCCTCACCTGCACTCTTATCGGAACGCCGATGGGCACATTCGGCGTGTACGCGTATCCGTTCTTGTTAGAGATGCTACGTGCAATCTCTGTGCCGCCAGTGCTGAGCACCCTAACCACGAAGCCAGCCAACGGCTCCTTCAACGGGTCGTAGTCAACCGACACCGCCTGGCTCCAGACTCTGAAGTTCAGCGGCGCAATGGGCAGATACAGCACCGGCTTGCGCACCACGCCGAACTTAACCGGTATCTTGAACCACACCGGCGAGGAGGCCGGTATCTTTGTCAAGTTGTCTACCGGGTAGAGCGTATAGCCGAAGTAGTTAAGCACTGCGTACGCGCTTATGGAATCGCCCTTTAGGTCAAGTTGCTTGTTGCCCCACTCGTCGATGGGCACCATTATGTCCACGGGGACCTCGCTACCTACAGGCAACTTGGCGACCGTAACGTTCCTGCCGCCGATGTTCATCACAAGCGAAATACTGGCGCCAGCAAACCCAGCGCTGACTCCAATTATCGGGTTCCCACAGGCGTCCTTCATCAAGATGTTCTGGAACACCCTAGCAATCGCGATGTGGATTACATGCTCTCTATCGTAGAACCTGCCCGGCTGAACGATTTGAACCTTGTACATGTCGGTGTTTTCATTATCGTCGTATTTTTCCTGTAACGCGTCGCCAGCCTTGCTGTGGTACAGCAACCCGCTGGAGTTTATCACCGGGTAGTACGCTACTATATTAGCGGTGCCAACCAGCGTGTCGCCGCTGTATATTCTGAACTTGTAGGAGTAGCTACCGACGAGCCCAATCATGAACTGTTTGAAGAAGTTGGCATTGGCGGCGACATCGGTGTAGTTGAAGTACTGAATCTTGCCGCCTGTTGTGAGGTTGCCAACGAGAGGCGGCATCGGCAGATAGCCGCTGGCGTTAAACAGCACCAGAAGGGAGGCCTTGACGTTGCCTACCAAGCCGGGCACCGGCTGATACGGCGGCAGAGTCCAAACTACCTGGCCAAGCCAGGGGTCGTAGGAGATGGCGCCGTCGTAGGCCATCCTGTTTACATACATAGCATCGCTTTCCACCACGAACCTCAACGAGGCGAGGTCCAGCGGGTCTGTGTAGAAGTACTCCCGCGGATTGGCCACGGAGGGCGGCAGAGTGTTGTTGCTCCACCTCCAAAGCCTGATCTGAACGGGCAACACAGATAAGTTCAAAACGCCTTGGAAGTTAGCCGGCTCCGCCAGAGCGACCTCAAGCACAATCGCCTTCACGCTGTCTTGCCCGGCGGTGTATGAGTACTCAACCACAAGCTTCGTGGTCAAGTCTGCCGCAGACACCTTTGCGTCGTTGTTAGTCAGCTGGAGCTGGCCTCCGAGCCTAGCCAGAGTAACTGGGTCATAAAGCTTCAACACTGCCTGCCTGAAGCCGTCTGGCCCGAGCGTCCTGTAGCAGTTCATTATGTCGGAGAATGAGCTGATGGTGCCGCATACCTGGTTTAGGACGGCCTTGACGTCTGCTAGGTCGAGTCTCCAAGATCCTTGCGCCCTGTCGAGGGTGACCCAGTTGTCGCCCACTTTCAGCTGGATCTTGAACCTGAAGTTCTCAGGGTTGAAGATGGGGTTGCCCTTGAGGTCGAGCAGGCCAGTGATGGTCGCCATGTACATTGTCATGTTCCATATCACCAAGCCACAGGACATCGGCGCCGTGACACCCGTGCCTGGGCCAGCCGTCTTGTTAAGCGTAATCGCGACCTGCCTCAACCCGCCAAAGGCGGTAAACTGGTCGTTTTTGCTCTGTATAACCACGCCTCTGGAACCCTCAATTGTAATGTAGACGTAGTGGTTGTAGTAGACTTGTGAGGTGTCTACCTTAAGGTCGGCCTTACCAGCTGTGCCGAGGGAGGATACATATGTGCCGAGGTATGTGAAGGGTCCGAACACGCTGGTTATCTTGGGGTCAAACCCTTTCACGTAGTTCGTGGGGCCCGTGGCCGGGCCTACGTTGTCGTCGAGGGTTATGGTGGTTCCGCCGATTGTGACAGTTCTCGTGAAGGTTAGGCTAAAGAGCTTGCCCAGCGTGTTTACGCCTACGTAGAAGGTGTGGATCACGCTGGAAGACAGGTTGCCGAATCTGCCGGCGCCGTTTTTGACCCGTATCACGCCCCAGGGACCTGTGTAGATGTTAGTGCCAGTGAGCTCCGGCCTGCCGCTGAGGTTGCCGATGACGTCAATAAACCTGGCTCCTGTGAAGGTCTTGTTGTAGATGAGGAAGTAGTAGCCCGGCCTTGGCCACTCAACCACAATTGCTACATACCAGTCACTCTGTTTAGTTACGTCCACACCAGCGGGGACGTTTATGTTGAAGGTGACGAAGCCCGTGGCGTTGGCCACAGCAGAGACCCTATAGTCCTGGAACACGGACGGGTACTTGGGGCTAGACGCTATCTCGCGGATAATCAACGTGAAGTTCTTGCCGGCGGCGAATTTATACGGCGGGAAGTTCCCCAGGCTCTTCTCCCATGGCGTACACAGGGCGTACTGAGACCCAAAGCCAGCCGCCGCCCTTGCGTCGTTTATCTGCATTATCACGTCGAAGGCGGAGGGCAGGGCCTGTCCAGGCCCATATTGGGCATAGGCCACCGCCGCTAGGACGGTTAGTACTAGGAGTGCTAGGATTGTCTTTGTTTGGTTGTGCATAACTCATCGGATGCTGGTCGTTTAAAAAGTTTTCTCTTCTATTGAGATATAACGATGGCGGCTGTTAGGGGCCCTTCGACCCTTATCTCCCCTCCCCCGAGATATACCCTGAGGGTGTTTCCCCCTTTGTCAACGGCCTCGACGTACTCCCCGTTCCAGGTGATGGACTGGGGCTTGTCGCTGTCTCCTCTGGCGAAGGCAGATAGGAGGCGGAAGACGTACTGCGTGGCTGGCTCGTCTGTGGCTGTCGGCTTTTCTTTGTAAAATATAGGCGGCACGAGCGCCGTGGGGACGTCGCAACTATACGGGGTGCCGTCCACAAGTACCTTTGTTATCGTCAGCGGCGATGTGGTGAACTCCACGTATATGTTGTGGCCCGCCGCGTTGAGAGACAGCGAGCCGCTCCCGCCTTCGATTTTTCCGCTGTAGTCGCCTGTGTAGGTACCACCTGCTGAGTTCACTGTTATCTGCCCCGAGACGGCTCTGCCCGTAGGGGTGTAGGTAAGGGTGCCTGTCACCCTTACTATGTCAAGGGAGATGCTGGCCGCCACGCTCCCCGACCTGCAACTTAGTTGCAGACCCAGCAGTCTTCTGCTGTCTGTAAACTCAATTCTAGAGATGTCTTTTACCGTTACTTTGGGCGGCGTCAGCGTTAGGGAGACCTTCAGAGTGTATGTGGTTGAGTTGACTCTTATCTCCAGCGTCTTCTCCCCCGGGACCTGCACGGTCTCTGTGTAGTTCTTGGAGGCAGCGCCGCCCGGCGCCAGCTTGTAGTAGTCAACGCCGCCCGGGCCCTCGACGGCGAGCGCCACGGCCCTCCTGGTGGCGTTTGTAGTGATTACATAGCCCCACGCCAAAGCCACCGTCTTGCTCACCGCCGAGAGCGATGTGGAATCTGTCCCGTTGGGAGGCGGCCAGCCCCGCCTGACCTCGGGGCTCCACAGCACAATCTGAACCTCGGGCGCCACCACCTTCACCTGTATTGTGTGGCGCAGAGTGGCGTTGAGGCTCCCCGCCACTCTGAACTCCACGTTATACGTGCCCGCGGCGCCTACTGTGATGGTCTTGGTGGTGTTGAGCGCCTCGCCGGGGGCCAGCGCGAAGGCCCTGCCGTCTATGGATAGGGTGGCTGTGGCGTTCCCGGTGTTTTTTATCCAGAGCCACGCGGCGTAGGTCTCGCCGGGTAGCGCCTCCACCTCAGAGACGCCTCCCACCCTCCAGTCGAACGCCGCCGCGTAGTAGCGTACGGTAACCGGCACCTCCACGCCGCCTATCTCCACGACGTAGGTGCCGGCCGCCTCCACTGAGATCGTCATGTTTATGGCCTTGGTCTCGCCCGGCGTCACGGCCACCCCTCCCACCCACGCCGTTAGGTTGCCCAGGTTGCTGACCCTCACCGTCACGGTGAGGTTTGCCGGGAGTCTCGTCGCGTTTATATACACGGGCTCTGCCTGGAGGCGGGGCGCGTAGTAGTACACCCTGAGTGCCTTCACGTGCCTAGTCCCGTTGACCACGGCCTCCACCGAATGTTCGCCGGCCCGCTCAGCTGTTTTGTTCGCGGCTATCCTCACCACCTGCCCGGGGGCGACCTCATACGGAACGCCCCCCACCACGGCCACGCCTGTGCCGTTGCCCGAGTTTTTAACGACAATAGTATAATTTATGTAGATGGGGAGCCTCGTCGTGTTTATCACCCCGGGCGCCTCAACCGCCACCTCTATGGAGGGGGCGTACACCACGCGCGGCGGCTGGGCCGTAGACGTGGGCGTCGCAGTCTGCGTCTTTGTCTCTGGCTTCTCCGCGGTGGTGGTTGGCGGCTGGGAGGCGGCGGTGGCCGTGGTGGCCGTAGGAGTGGTAGCGGGGGTGGCCGCGGCGCCGCCGGGGGGCGCGGGCGGCTGTTGCAGAGCCAGGTAGGTGGCTATAAGGGCGATGCCCAGGGCTATTAACCCGATCGCCGTTTTGTTCATGGAGGTGCTTTGTAGCTCATATTTATATTTACCGAGCCGTTAAGGAACGTGCGTTGGGTTCTGGTGCTGGTGCTCTTGGCGGTGGCCGTCTACGCCTTGGAGACTGAGCACTTCGTCGTGACGCCCGACGACCAGACCCTGGCTAAGTACCTGGAGGAGGCCTACAGCTTCTACGTAGGCAAGGGCCTCAAGCCCGCCCCTCCTTGCCAGGGGGCTAAGTACCAAGTATTGATAGACTCCTCCAACGCCTATGCCGGAGACACCGAGATCGGCGACAGATGCATAGTAAGGATCGTGTTTAAGCCGCAGTATACGCCCAGGCTCGTGTACCACGAGGTGGGCCACGTCTTTTTTGAATACTATAGACACTATACGCAGGACCTGTGGGTCGACGAGGCTGTGCCGGAGGCCATGGCGTCGGTGGCCACCGGGGTTTACTACTTCCCTCAGAAGTACTTCCAAGAGAGACTGTATAAAGTAAATCCCTTTGTGCTTGGTAGCGACCGGTTGTACGATTGGTATAAATACAGCGCCGTGGTTGCGTGGTATCTCGAGAGAAGTAGCAACTGGAGTGATGTTTTGACGGCGTTTTCGACGCGTCAAGACGCCGCGTCGCTTTATGTAAGGTTTTTGCTGGAGCTCGCCAAGGGCATTTCGCTGGGCGGCGTGACGTATAGACCGGACGTAGAGGTGGTGGAGGTGGCGCCGGGCGCCGTCCGTAAGTACCCGGATCTGCCTGGCTACACAGCTGTTTACTACAACGTGTCTGTGCCGCGGGGCGGCGTGTTGAGGATCTCCGCGGAGGGGGTGGGTACGTGGCGCTTGGCGTCTAACATAGCGCTGGACAGAGACGTGGTGGTGACCAACGGCACCCTCCTCGTGGCCGTTGTCAACAACTCCAGCCAGACCCTCCAGCCCACCCTCGTCTTCTACTTCAGCTCTCTCCAGGCCAGGGTGGTGGATGGCGTGTTTGAGGGAGGGGGCAGAATCTCCGTTAGGCTGTACGCGGAGTACAACTTCGCAGGTGTAAGCGGCGTCGTCAAGGTCAACGGCACCTCGGTGCAGTTTGTAGACGGCTACGGCGTGTACAACTTCACCGGCGCCTTCAAGCGGTACGTCCTGGCGCTTGAATACGGCGGCTCGTGGGCCTACGTATACCTAAACCTATCCCGCCCAGCCATGGCCGTGGCGCCCCCCGCGCTCTACCTAGACAGAGGTGGCCGCGGCGCGCTCAACGTCACTATCTACAACCAAAACCCGCTGGCCCTCCGCTGCGTCTTAAACGGCTCCGGGCTCAGGTTTAAGCCAGTGGACGTGTTTCTGCCGAGGGGCAACGCCACCTTCAGGCTGGAGTTTCAAGCAGATGGTCAGCCGCCGGAGGGGGCCAGGGTGTTCTGCGGCCTGCTGTCCGCCGATGTTTATATACGCAAACCGTCGTACTCCCTCTACTTCGACCTCGACAGCTGGAGCGGCACATTAACTGCAAGGTTCGGTCAAGACATCAACTACACGGTGAAGGACCTGCCCGCCAACGTCTCCCTGTATTACAACGGATACGTCGCGGGCGTGGTGTCTATACCAAGGCCCGCCCTTAACGTGACTGTTTCAAATCCGCGACTTGAGGGGGCTGCGCTTGTTTACACGCTCTCTATCTCAGTGGTTGGGATGCCCACGTGGGCTCGGCTTCGTGGAACTGTGAAGGTTGATGGAAATAGAGTTGGGGGGTACGGCGGCGGTGTGTTTAACAAAACCGTGGCTTTACGCCCAGGTGAATCTCGTCGTGTTGAGGTGTCTGTGGGCAGGCTCCCTACCGTTGTTGTTATCAACGCGCCGTCTGTGAGAACAGATGTGATGCCCGTCAGCGCCGTGGTTAAAGACGGCGTGGTTTCTCTATTAGCTGAGATACGTCATAACGTGGAGGTTGCGGGCTACGTGGAGGTGAGTTTTGAAAATGTAAACGTAGCCCCCCTGCAACCAAACCTCGTGGTGTTGTCGTATCGCTACAACGACACATACACCATTAGATATGTTTCGCTTGGGAAGCGTTATACTGTGGCGGTCTCACTGCCGCGGCCTGAGATATCGGCAACGCTCATCAAGGGCGTGGTTTCGCCTAGCGAGTTTTACGGATTATTCAACGTAACGTTGAAGGTTTGTGGGCCTTCTACGGATGCCCGCTACGTTGTTGATGTAGGTTCTGGAGCCGTTACTCTTAACGTAAAGAGGGGGCGGTGCGCATCTAACAGCACCTCGGTCGGGTGGAGGGCTCCCTTCAGCCCCACGCTTAATTTCGCCGTAGATACATCGTTTGGAAGGCTGACGTTGACTCTCAGCGTCCCCCCGCCGCGGGCAGAGGCCCGGCTTAAGAGGTGGCTCGTG
>Ga0079996_126560_pt1 | contig 12895 bp, 10 predicted proteins | sample PerSpoAPS_AMetaG_FD_69199 | JGI IMG/M metagenome (GOLD analysis project Ga0079996, IMG submission 69199) | Thermal spring microbial communities from Yellowstone National Park, Wyoming, USA - Perpetual Spouter A (PS_A) MetaG (SPADES assembly)... | ecosystem: Environmental > Aquatic > Thermal... | reverse complement strand
TTGTATTTTGCTACTCTTTCTGATCGTGAAAGAGAACCAGTTTTTATTTGTCCTGCATTTACACCTACTGCAAGGTCTGAAATAAATGTATCTTCTGTATCTCCTGACCTGTGAGATATTACTGTTGAATATCCTGTTCTTTTTGCTATATTTATTACTTCAAATGTTTCTGTGAGCGTTCCGATTTGATTTACTTTTACCAAAATAGCGTTTGCTATCTTTTCTTTTATACCTTTTTCAAATATTTCTGGGTTTGTTACAAATATGTCATCTCCTACGACTTGTATTCCTTTTTGGGTAAGATATTGGGTTAATTTTTTCCAGCCATCCCAATCATCCTCTGCAAGAGGGTCCTCAACCGAGATTATAGGATATTTTTCACATATTCTTATGATTTTTTCTGAAAGTTCATCTGTATTCATTTTTTTACCTTCTTTTTTTAAGATATAAAGTTTTTCTTTTTCGTTGTAAAAGGAAGAGGCAGCTAAATCAAGGGCAAAAAATACATTATCAGATGGTTTATATCCAGCTTTTTCTGTTGCGAAAATTAGGGTTTCAAGTGCGGATTCGTTATCTTTGAGAGGCGGAGCAAATCCTCCCTCATCTCCAACTGCCGGAATTATTCCTTGCTCATATAGAATTTTTTTTATGGTCTGAAAAATCTCGGAGGCGCATCTTATTGCATCGTGAAAAGATGAAAATCCAGCGGGTATGATCATGTATTCTTGGAAATCCACATTCCATCCAGCGTGTTCTCCTCCGTTTATCACATTGCATAGTGGAACAGGTAAAGTTGAGCCGAAAACTCCACCTATATACTCAAAAACCTCTATTTTTAGTGTATTTGCAGCTGCTTTTGCACAAGCTATGGATACACCTAAAATTGCGTTTGCTCCAAGATTTGATTTGTCTTTCGTCCCGTCTAAACTTATGAGGAGTTCATCTATTTCTCTTTGTTTATCTGCTCTCATTCCTAAAATTGCTTTGCGAATGGTTATATTTACATTTTCTACTGCTTTTTTTACTCCTTTTCCGAAGAACCTTTTTGGGTCTCCATCTCTTAATTCAACGGCTTCTTTTTTGCCTTTTGACGCTCCCGACGGAATTATTGCTAATCCTTTTCCCCCTCCTTTTGTTTGAACTTCTACTGCTACCGTTGGATTCCCTCTTGAATCAAGAAACTCAAAAGCCCTGACATCTGATATTACTAATTCATCGTGGCTCATAAATCAAAAATTTTTTGAATTTTCCACAGAAAATATTTTTTACCAGTTTATTGTTAAAAATTTGTTATTTTATAAAATTATTTGTGAGAAGATTTTAGTATGCATAGGTGTTTGAAAATTGCCATCAAACCCTCCCGTGAGATAAGATGGCTTTGCTTCAAAGCCGGAAAACTTTTCAATTGCGCTAACTATCTCATCAAAACTGGTACTGCCAAACCTAATGTCTATGACCTTTATAACAAACTCTCTTCCAACTTCTTTAAACTTAACCTACATTCCCAAACTACAACCAAGGTATTATATCATGTCGTCAGAGGCTGGTTGAACTTTTTTGATTACCTCAAAAACCCTCATAAATATCCTCATCCTGTTAAACCTCCTAAATTCAAAAACAAAAAAAATTGTTTCCACATTGTGTCATTCCCGAGGAAAAATGTAAAAATTGATGGCTCTACTATTACTCTTTGCTATCCTAAAAACCCCAGAACAGGTAAGGGAAGAAGAAAGAAAAGCGATTTGAATTTTATAACCATCAATACAAACTTTGATTTATCTCAAATAGATATATCAGAAGTCAATATAGTTCCAAAATATGGAAAATTCTTTGAATTACAAATCATTTACAAGAAGAAAAAGAAGAAGAAAAAGGAAAAGGAAAAGAAAGCAAAAAGAGGTATAGATGCTCAAATCCTAAATCATGTAGATATTCTTGACAATAATAGCAATAAGGGAGAAATAGATTTGGTATTCAGGAAAGCAAGGAAGATGGCGTTGGATCCTGGGGTTTCAAATTTCTTTTCTGTTGTTATTGAGGGTGTGAAAAAAGGTTTCTTGATAGATGGTAAGATATGGAAATCTCTGACAACTTTCAGGTTGAAGAAAATTTCAGAGCTAAAAAGCAGACTTGGCAGCATTTTGAACAAAGCAAAAAATATGGCACAAGATAGCTTGATTTTTTTATTTCCTGCTCCATATTTTTTTGTTCATAGACTTGAAGAGAAGATATTCAGGTTATGGTATAAGATAGCAAAGGTGAATGAAGATTTTGCACACAAGGTAGCAAAGTATATCTTGGCATTAGCTTTAAAGTATAATGTAAAAGAAATTGTAATAGGAGACGGATTTAGGAACAAGAATAAGCCATCAAGGATGAGAGATATAGCAAATCAGCTTTGGCATCTTGCCCCGCATGGCAAAGTAGTAGAATATCTCAAATATTTGTGCAAGGAACACAAGATAAAGCTAAAAATAAAAGATGAGAGATATAGTTCTGGTGTGGACAGTGCAGGAAGTACTGTTCCAAAAACAAAAACAAAGACAAGGAGGGGGATAAGAAAAAAAATAAAAGAATACACACCAGAACGGAGGATAAGTAGGGGGTTATATAAGTCGTCTTTGGGTATAGTGAATGCGGATATAAACGCAGCAAGGAACATAGGAGGAATAAGAGGAAAAGAGGGGTTGAGAGAAGTGGAGAGGATATATCTTTATCAGAAGAGAAGAAGTAATAAGGGGATGGGAGAAAGAGAGGGAAAGGAGAGAGAAAGTGAAAGTAAAGGTAGCCCGGTAGAACGGGTAGAAGCTGTGGCAGTGGCTGGGGGAAGTAAGGTTTGCATGAGCCAAAAGCTCATAGCAAATAAACCTTCCCCAAACCCATTTTAACAATGGGCTGTTACATTTTGTTTTCTATTTTTTTTGTTGTGAAGAGTAAGGTATCAACTTTGTTTTTGATATTTTCTTACTTATTGTCTTTGATATTTTTTCATTTGTTTTTTCCTATTTTTGATTTTAATTTTGTTCTGGCTGATGTTTCGTATCCTCGTGAGTTTTTCGTGATTGGTAAGAAAATCCCATCTGTTCGGCTTTACAATCAGTATGGGGAAATTGTGGATTTGGGAACTCTGGTTAAAAATAGTGGTAAAAAAGTCGTGATTTTAAGTCCGATTTACTCAAATTGTCCTCACGCTTGCAATCCAATAACTCAGAGTTTGAAAGATGTTGTAGATGAGATTACAAAAAGGGGTAGAAATGACTTTCTTGTTATATCTTTATCTTTTGATGAAAAAGATACAAAGGAAGATGTTGAGAGATTTGTAAAAAGGAATGAGTTGGAAGATTTTGTTTCGGCAGGAACTTGGGTTGTTCTTTTTGGACCTGAGTTTCAAAAAATTCTGGATGCGATTGATTTCAAAATAGAGAGAAAGGGTGAGATAATAGATCATCCGAACCTTATAGTTTTTCTTACGAGTGGTCTTCAAATTTCAGGTTTTCTTTATGGAACGAATTATTATGCTGATGAGGTGGAGAAGAAGTTAAATGAGGTGGGAAAAAGTACTCTTTTTTTTGTAAGAAAATTTTTCCCAATTTTTTTTGGTTTTGTCATAGCTTTTTTGGTTTTGGCTTCATTATTTGCTTTCAGAATTTTTCTATCATAAAAAAGTTCCTTACACTCCCAGAAACGATATGTTAATTTTCTGTATAAAGTTTTGATTAAAGCTTTGTCGCAAACATATCAGGGCGGCCCTGCAAAGCCAACAGGACCTAACCTGATCGCTATCCCCTCCCACTTCCCTTGCACCACCACAGGGCGCAAAGGAGAGAAGTCTCTCACAAAAGACCTCCCAAGGAGAGGTATAGCGAAGGCTACCCTCAGAACTCGCCAGAGTTTTTGTCCGCTTTCCGGACCCCTCACAGGTTCCTTCCTTCGGTTCCCCTGCTTTTGGGTCTCTGACTCACTCTGAGAGCTTTTTCTATTACTTACTTCAACCAAAAATCTCTCCAAAAATTTCTTCTCCTTCTTTAACCTCCTCAAATCTCTCTTCATCCCGTTCGCTTTGTATTTGTTTTTCTCATGATTTAACTTATTTTTCAATTCCTCCTCTATCTTTCCCAATCTCCATAGTGCATATTGAATGTAAATCTGGCTTTTGAGAAGCTTTTTGTAGTTTTCTGGAATTTTCTCTTGAAACCCTAATGCTTTTCTACCTATAACATATGCTCCTGCCACATCTTTATCTATAAAATACTGCGGACAATATTTCATCATACCTATAACTGATGTGAAAGCTGGATTTACCTTTACTACTTCTATACCATCCTGATTTGCTAAACTCTCTATCTTTTTCAGTATTCTCCTATAAGAGAAAAATTGTAAGATTTTTCTTAATTTTGCCTTGCCATCCCCTCTCCTTCCTTTTGGAAGCTTTCCAATATCCTCAATCGCTATTGCTTTATTTTTCTCCTTTGCAAATCTCACAATCTCATGAGCTATCAACCACTCCTCATACTCTTTCCTATTTTTACTTTTGTATTTTAAAAGATGAGAAAGATAGATTGATTTGTAGCTTTGCAAATTTCCATCAGGGGAAACCTCTGCAAGAGCGAGATGAAAAGGTCTTGCATTCACATCTATCCCTATCACTCCTTTTGCTTTTGTAATAGTTTGCGGGGGAACATCAAGAGAAAATTTAGCAAACCCATAGATTTGCCCATCTTTGAGTTTTAGCTCAACAGTGTAAGAGAATTGCTCCCCAGATAATATTTTTGCTAAAAACAAAGCCCACTTATCTAATTTCCCACTCAAATCTCTCTTCACCTTTGCTAATATGAATTTCCTGTTCTTCAAAGCTATTCTTAACAGAAGATTGTTTTTACCTTTTTCAGCAGGGATAAATCTGAGATTAAGGTTTCCTTTGTGAGTTACGTGCTTTGCGCCTATGCTTAACAAATTACCCTGCCTTTTTTCCCTCCATTTTCTTTTTAGTTCCTTTAATCTTTTTCCTTGAAGATGATTCTTTTTGAGCTTTTCAAATAAGGTTCTACCACCGAAAATGAGCTTTTTTGGGTTCTGACCCCTTGCTTTGCAGCTTTGAAAAATTTCTCTTGCCTTCTCAACTGCACAACTTACATAATGAGAGTTGAGTTCCGGAAATTTCTGTCTTGTTATTGTGTAAGCTTGTGATGGGGTAAAACCCTCAAGGAGTCTTTTGTAAGAGGATCTTACAGCAGAAGAAAAATTTCTCATAAGTTTCAGGATTTGTTCTTTCTCTTCCCTATTTACAACGAGTTTGAAGCTTGTAGTTATGAACATGTGAATTGAAATAATAGTAGTAATTGATTTTAGCTAAAAGAGAAATTTTAGCAAAAATTTTTAAATTTAGGTGGGAAATTATAATTTCAGATGATTGCGACAAGGCAAAAAATATAATAAAAATCATGAAAAAAATAAATTTTCTTGATGGGAACTAAGGTTTTTTCATGTATTTTATATCCTCACGGTGATTTATTTAAAGTGTTATTAATTTTAGGAAAAAACTAAATTTTTTCATAATTGCGACAAAGAAATTGAAAAAAATATTTTTAGAGATTAGAAGAAAATAAAGTGAAAGAAGGAGGTTTTAAAGTCATGAGGGATGGAAAATCTAAGAAAACAAAGTATGAAACACTCTTAGAGAAAGAAAACATCTTGTTTGAAGCTGGCGGTAAAGATAAGATAGAAAAGCAGCACAAAGAGGGAAAGCTCACTGCCCGTGAAAGAATTAATCTTCTTTTTGATGAAGGAACCTTTGAGGAAATTGATAGATTCGTTGAGCACAGAATAACTGACTTTGGTATGGAAAGTAAAAGGGTTCTCGGAGATGGAGTTATAGTAGGGTATGGTAAAATAGATGGGAGGTTAGTCGTTGCTTTCTCCCAAGATTTTACGGTTTTCGGAGGATCACTTGGGGAGATGTTTGCAAAGAAAGTTTGTAAAGTGTTTGATATGGCAGCCAAAACAGGTTCTCCAATAATAGGACTGAATGATTCAGGAGGTGCAAGAATACAGGAAGGGGTTCTTTCTCTCGGAGGATATGGAGATATATTCCTCAGAAATGTAAGGTATTCGGGAGTTATACCGCAAATCTCTGCTATTATGGGGCCTTGTGCAGGTGGAGCCGTTTATTCCCCAGCTATAACGGATTTTATCTTTATGGTTAAAAAGACAAGCTATATGTTCATAACCGGACCGGATGTAGTAAAAGCTGCCACTTTTGAAGAAGTAACGAAGGAGGATCTTGGAGGTCCTGAGGTTCATATGGAAAAATCTGGAGTTGCTCATTTTCTTGCGGCAAATGATGAAGACTGTATAGAGAAAATAAGAAAACTTCTTTCCTATTTGCCAAGGAACTATCTTGAGGATCCACCATTTGTGCCGTCGGAAGATCCTGAGAATAGATTAACCGAAGAGTTAAAAACTATAATCCCGGAGGACCCGAATATAGCTTTTGATGTAAGGGACGCTATAAATGTTGTTGTTGATAGAGATTCTTTCTTTGAAGTTCAGAAAGATTTTGCTCAAAACATAGTAATTGGTTTTGGTAGGATAGGAGGAAAAGTTGTCGGAATAGTTGCAAATAATCCGGCTCATCTTGCAGGTTGTCTTGATATAAACTCATCTGAAAAGGCGGCAAGATTTGTAAGGTTCTGTGACTGCTTTAATATACCAATTATAACTTTTGTCGATGTCCCAGGATTTCTCCCGGGGAGTGCTCAGGAACATAACGGGATAATAAGAAGAGGAGCTAAACTTCTTTATGCTTATGCAGAAGCAACGGTCCCAAAGATAACTCTGATAATGAGAAAATCTTATGGTGGAGCGTATGTCGTTATGGGGTCAAGACATCTTTTGGCTGATTTCGTTTTTGCTCTGCCACAAGCGGAAATTGCTGTCATGGGACCTGAAGGTGCTGTTGATATAATTTTCAGGAAGGAGATAAAAAGTGCAAAGAAACCAGAAGAAGCACGAGCTAAATTTATAGAAGATTACAAAATGAAATTTGCTAACCCCTGGAAGGCTGCGTCTTATGGTTTCATAGACGATGTTATAAAGCCAGAAGATGTGAGAAAAAAAATATCAGCAGCCTTGAAGGCTTTGGAAGATAAGGTAGAAAAATTACCACCTAAAAAACATGGAAATATCCCACTATAAAAGAATAGTCTTCCTCTTTCCGGGGCAGGGTAGTCAATTTATTGGAATGGGGAAAGATTCTCTGGATTCTGATTTGGTCTCTTCTTTTATAAGAAAAGCAGACGAAATCCTGGTAGATAATCTCTCTGAAATTATGTTCTATGGACCTGAGGAGAAACTAAACCTAACTGAAAACGCTCAACCTGCTATTTTTACTTTGAGCTATGCCTTTTTTCAATTTTTGAAGGAAGAACTCAAAAGGTTTGATGTGGGTTTAGATAAGATAGGGGTAGGACATAGTTTGGGTGAATATACTGCGGTATGTGCAGCTGGTGCTATATCCTTTGAGGATGGAGTAAAACTTGTAAGAGCAAGAGGGAAATTTATGCAAGAAGCTGTACCAGTGGGAAAGGGAGCTATGTTAGCTGTTATGGCTGATACTGAGCAAGTTGAAAATTTGTTGAATAAATACCAGATAAGAGATGTTTGGGTTGCCAATATAAATTCAGAAAATCAGGTCGTTGTATCTGGGACAGCGGAAGGAATAAAGGCTTTCGGTGAAGTGCTTAAATCTATGAAAATAAGATTTGTACCTTTGAAAGTTTCAGCTCCTTTCCATTGTCCTCTTATGGAACCCGCTCGAGAGAAACTATCTCAAATTATGAATTCAATTGAAATAAAAAATTTGAATTTCAAAGTTATTTCTGCCCATACATTGGAGTTTTATTCGGAGAGTAATGTAAAGGAAACTTTGCTTTCCGGAATAGTCCAGAGAGTGAATTTTTTTGGTGCAATAAAGAAACTTGTAGAAAGTGGTTTTGATACTTTCTGTGAAGTTGGACCAGGAAATGTTCTATCTTCTCTTGTGAAGAGAATTAATAACTCTCTGAAGGTATTTTCCTTCAACTCTATACATAAATTTCAGGATTTCTTAAACTTTATCAAAACCTAGCTGTTAGTTCTTTTTTTTGTACCTTTCTAGGAAAAAATTTCCCTGTGGTATAGATTTTGCATAATACTTTGAGGGTGGTTGATGTAATACAAATTCTTATTCAAAGTTTATTTAATTTCATACAGAGTCAGGACCAAACTTTAAAGGGGGGAGAAAATTTTGATAAGATTTTTACCGAAGCCCTTAAAGATATACTTAAAAATTTCAAATCTGATCAGTTAGGCTTTCAAGATATTATAGATGAACTCATAAAGCAAGGAAATCTGCAAAATCAAAATGAAAATAGTTTAAAGCAACTATTAGCTTATATTCAAAAGAATTTTCAATCTGTGAATTCAGAAGGTAGAGATTCAAGCGGTGATGAACAAAATAAGCAAGATGGAGAAAAAAGTGGAATAAACATTAGCAGTTTAGATACATTATTTTATTTCAATTTTGTGGCTCAAAATTCGCCAAATGAAATTAAGCCTGATGTTGAAGTTAAAGCAGAAAAAGAAATCACTTATGAGTTGGGAAATACTAAAATTGAGAAAGAAATTTTTTTGAAGGATGGTCAGAGCTATCAAAATCTAAAGATATCAGATTCTAATTCAGGTTCTAATATAAAAGAAAATGTTGAGGAAGGGAATGCTCAAAACATAAAAGAGAATATTGCAAATGAGAATAAGCAAACAGATGAACTTTCAGATGTCTTGAAAAACGCAGAACAAGTTGTTCATAGAAACGAGAAAAATACTGATACAGAAAGCGAAAAGAATGCTGGTAAAAAGGTAGATATTCATCTTGAATCAAATGGAAAGTTGGTAAGTGATGATGATGAAAAATTTAAGTTTAAAGAAAAGAAGAATATAGATGAGAATTCAGATAATTTAGAATTGATAAATAAAGCTACTACTTCTCCGGAGAAGATTCAGCACGATAAGGATAGCAAAGGCGAAAATATCTTAAACTTTCAAAATGATATGAATAGGCAGAATCAGGAGAAAAGTCAAGATGTTAAGGTAGATGACAACCATAAAAAGCAAGAAGAAATTAGGGCAGATAAGAACCATAAGGACAGAGAAAATATAATGAATTTGAGTAATGAGTTAGAGAAGAATTTACATGAAAAAATAGGTAGTTCTCACGATTCTGTGAAATCAGATGATAGAACTGGGAATAGTAGCTCACATCTTAAATCCGAAAACTTGAATTTTGTAAAACCTAATGATTCGTTAAAATCAGATATCAGAGCAGAAAACAGTTTGAAAGAGGCTGAAAAAGTCTCTGGTCAGTTTCAGGTTCAAATCTCTCAAAAAATAGAAGAGTTAAAAAAGGTAGTCCTTGAAGCTGTTAGGGTAAGTTATGGAGCTTTTCAGAAGAGAGCTTATGTTGAGGCAAATGTTTTCGGTTCAAAAGTTATAGTAGATGTATCTTTAGACCCATCGCACAATGTTTCCATTTCAATTTCTACACAAGATTCAGCTTTACGTGCAGAGATATCAAAGCATCAGGACGACCTTCAAAGATTTCTCAAAGACAATAACTTCACACTTCAAAGTTTTAATGTCGGAGTCGACATTGATAATAAGGGTGGATCTGAAAATTTCATAAGTTATAAAGATATTCCGCCTGTTCAGAGTTTCTATGCGGAAAAGTTATATGAGGAAAAAATTTCCCATGGAACACTTTTTGCAAATGTGAAAGGTAGAGTAAGCTTTTTTGTGTAATATGAAAGAAGGATTTGAATAAGTTGAGAAAAAGATTTAGTTAAGTTGAAAAAGGAGGTGAATCAAGATGGCTAATGAAATCTCTGATGTTTTAAATAGTTTAGCAAATCAACAAGGTAATCAGAGAGCAGTTTCAAAAAATCGAGGGATAAGCAAAGATGATTTTTTAAGACTTTTATTTACTCAGCTCAAATATCAGGATTTTGAATCATCTGTTGACTACAAAGATTTGCTCTCTCAACTTTCTATGCTTGCGCAGATTGAACAAGCTATGAATATGAAGCAAGCGATAGACTCCCTTTCATCATCTATAGCCAGAACAAATTTCCTCTCCGCATCATCCCTCATAGGAAAATCGGCTTATGTTGATGGTGATAAAGTTTATGTATCAAATAAGAAAGTTTATTCTTTTCCGGCGTTTCAGCTTGATATCCCCGCTCGTGATGTGAAAGTTAGAATATTATCACCCGGGGGAGTTCCAGTAAAAACAATTGACCTTGGAAATCTAACAGCGGGAAAACACTATGTTTCTTGGGATGGAAAAGACGAAAACGGAAATATAGTTCAAGATGGTTCATATACTTTTGAAGTTATAGCTCATGATTCTGAGGGTGGTGAGTTCAAACCTCAAAAGCTTGTTTTCGGAAATATAGAGTCAGTTAGGTTAGATGGAAGCAACGTTCTTGTTGGGTTGGGAGATTCTTTCTTTGAATTTGAAAGGGTTGTGGAGGTAAGAAGTTCACAGTAGAGCAAGATAAAAGAAAGTTTAGAGAAGAGGGAAAAATAATATTGGAAAGGAAATGAAGGTGAAGAGCAGATGAAAGAGGTTTTTGAAATTTTTGCAAAAAATAAAAAGAAAAAGGAGGTGAAATAGTATGCCTATGCCTTCTTTGTTTGTAGGAAGAACGGGAGTCCAAGCAAATATGCGGGCTCTCCAGGTTGTATCAGACAATGTAGCAAATGTAAATACGTTCGGGTTCAAGTCTTCCCGCCCGGAGTTCGTTGATATACTGCCAACAGGTTTTATAGGTGAGCAGTTCGGAAGAGGAACTATTGTAGGTGAGGTTAGAGTACTGCATACGCAGGGAACTCTTGAATTCACAGGTCTTGAAACTGATATGGCGATAGATGGAGAAGGTTTCTTTGTTGTAAAGGATGTTCCAAGGTTTGGGATTTTCTACACAAGAAATGGACAATTTGAGGTAGATAAAGATGGCTTCCTTGTAAATAGACTTGTTGATGGAAGAGAAGGTTTGAGAGTACAGGGATGGCAGGTTGTGACAGACGAAAGAACCGGAGAGATAAGAAGAGTCGGACCTATGACAGATATAAGGATTCCACAAGTTGATTCTCCACCGAAGTCAACTACAAAAGCAAATTTTGGTCTCAATCTTGATTCGAGAAAGCAAGTCATTGCATCTCCGCCATATCCTCTTTTTAATCCTGATGATCCTACAACTTATCAGTTCAATACATCGGTGACGGTATATGATTCTCTCGGAACCCCTCGTGTGATAAATTTATTTTTCAGAAAGATCCAAGAGGCAGATCCGTTTGATCCAAATTCAAGGAATGTGTGGGAAGTTCTTGCAACTGTTGAAGGTGGAACGATTAATTTCCCACCACCTGATGCTTTCGGTAATCCAGTTTTGGGAACACTGGAATTTACGACGGATGGAAAGCTTGCGGCAGAAAAAATAAACGGAACACTTGACAAAGCTTTGAGGATTGAAGTCACATGGCAGGATGGTCAATCTACATCTCCGCAAGTTATTGACCTGAACTTTGGTACAAGTATAGATGAGATAAATTTTGGTCTAACTTTACCTGAACCTGGGGTTCAGATTGGTCTTGATGGTACAACTCAGTTTGCCTCTCCATCTTCTGTTAATTTTGTGAAACAGGATGGTAAGACTGTTGGGTCTCTTTTAAAATTCACAGTTGAGGAAGATGGAACTATAATAGGTTTTTATTCAAATGGTGTTTCACGACCTATAGCTCAGCTTGCTATTGCCAAATTCACAGATAAAGATGGTCTCTTGAGAGTTGGAAGGACTTTATTTGCTGAAACTCCTCGCTCAGGAGAGCCTGCTTTTGACAAAGCAACAGTTGGAGGAAGGGGAAAGGTTATCGCTAAATCTCTTGAGCATTCTAATGTTGATCTAGCGAACGAATTTATAAACATGATAGTTTTCCAAAGAGCGTTCCAAGGTTCTTCCAGAGTAATAGCTGTATCTGACGCTATGCTCGTTGAACTTGCTGGGCTTATAAGATAATTTATATTTTAGTTTTCGGATTTGATTTATTTTTCTTCTTGATTATTATTCTTTTTCTCCTCTTCTATGATTTTTCCTATCTCGTATATTGAGATTGGTCCTATGAATTTTTTAACTATTTTACCGTTAATAATTACAAAAGTTTCGGGAACGCCAGATACCCCATAATCTATTGCAGTTTCTCCTTTGTCAAAGTATATATAGTCATAAGGATTGAGCTCTCTGAGATAGTTCAGAATTTTTTCTTTTGAGTCTTGAAATACAACTCCAACTATTTTTAGCTTTTCTTTGTCATCACTTTTTTTTATTTCGTTGAGCTTTGCTCTTTCTTCTCTGCATTCTGTGCACCAGGAGGCAAAAAAGTTTATGATAACGGTATTATTTTCAGATGTTATTTCCTTTAAGGTCTTTTTGTTTTTTGGAATACTTTGTAGATTTTCTAATTCTCTTGCATCAATAACCTCAAAATCTATTGGTTCTTTGCCTAAAAGCGGTGATTTTTCAAATAACTTTTTTGACCTGAAAAGTCCCGGGAGAAAAGATAAGGCTATCGCTATACCTAATACTAATGAAAAAATGAGCCACTTCATATTACTTTTTGGTTTTTTCCCCGTATTTGTTTTTTCATTCATACGGAGCAGAATATTATTATTATTTATTTTTTTAGAACTTACGCATTTAAAGGAATCTGAATAGAAAATTAGCCCTAAAACCTCTTATTGCTTCACGAACTATCCTTAATTTTGCCTCATACCAGCTTATCCCCGTCATCAACCTATTGAACT
>Ga0079996_130630_pt1 | contig 12897 bp, 9 predicted proteins | sample PerSpoAPS_AMetaG_FD_69199 | JGI IMG/M metagenome (GOLD analysis project Ga0079996, IMG submission 69199) | Thermal spring microbial communities from Yellowstone National Park, Wyoming, USA - Perpetual Spouter A (PS_A) MetaG (SPADES assembly)... | ecosystem: Environmental > Aquatic > Thermal... | reverse complement strand
TCGACGATCAGCGCGGCACCGACCACCAGGAAGAGCCTGAACCCGACCTCTCCCCACACCTCTCCCCAGAAGTTCGCCTGCTCGACGACGAGCCTGTACCCGGAGGGATAGAGGCCCTTCGGGTGGAGTATCGCGTAGGCGAGGTACGCCATCAGTATCGTGGTGAAGAGGTTGACCAGGACGCCCCAGGTGTTGTTGACCGCGATCGCCCTCATCCACCCCCTGAACCTGTTCCTGTTCTCCTCGTTCTCGAAGGGTGCGTAACCGGTTGCCGGGATCGGTTCCGGCTTCCCGGTGATCGGGCTCTTCAGCTTCGGGACGTAGGCCGCCATCCCAGCGCCCGCGGCCCTCAGCCACATCGGGTACGTCAGCTGGAAGAAGCCTCCTAGACCGAGGAAGGCGATGCTCGTCAGCAAAATCGAGTTGTCTGCAGGGCTCCAGTTGGGAGGAAGCGGGTTGGGCGTGAAGAGGCCCCTGAGGAACTCGGGCCAAGCGCCGGCGACGACAGGGTGGAAGGCGACTATGATCACTCCGCCGGCTCCGATCACGATGCACGCCGTCATGAAGTACTCGACCACCTTGTGGACCGTTCGAGAGAGCACGAGGGCGACGTACGAGAGGACCATCGAGAGCAGAGCCCAGAAGTTCGTCTGGTCCCTGGCGGACCATCCGGGTGGGAACCCTGTGAGCGCAGCGAGGGCCGTCCCGCCGGCTGCGGCGTAGCCTCCCCACCACGCAAGCGTCACGATCGCGAAGGCCCAGTACAACAGCGAAAAGACCCTGGAGATCCTCGTGTAGGCGGCCCAGGGCGATTCGCCCGTAACGACCACATACCTCGCCAGCTCGTAGTTGATCCACCACTGCATGAGGCCCGCAGGTATCATCAGCCAGACCAGCGCCAGTCCGTACTTCGCCGCGAGGTAAGGCCAGAAGATCAGCTCTCCTGAACCGAAGCCGAAGGAGGCGAGGATCACGCCCGGACCGAGCAGCGCCATCGGCCCCAGGACCTTCGGCATGTCGGCCCTTTTCAGCGGCTCGAGTTTTCCAAGACGCACGGTCTCCTGCTCGGGAGCCGTGGTCTCAACCATAGCGCATTAGCAGTAATTTACTAGGATAAAAATCTTCAAGCGAAACCATTTGGTACTGACAAGTTCACTCAACAGGTCGTCGATGCGTTACTGGAATCGTCCGCAATTGCCTCCAATTCCGACAGGCATCCTCGTTAAGGGAATTCGATCAGGACGTGGGGGTCAGGGGACGATCGTCGCACAACCTTTATCGTTGGCCAAGGCAGGAGTTGGGAGGAGTTGGCCTCTCCGATCGCAGGGACGATCGGTGGCTATGCGGCATTAGGCTTCTTGCTGGCCTCCTTACTCTTCCTGCTGTTGATGCGGAAGAGGCGTCGCCTCGAATCCGACCTCCCCGAGAGGACCCATCCGGCGCTGATGGTCACGTCTTTCCTGAGGTCTGAGGAGCCTCTCCCTCGGAATGATGTGCTGAGATTGCTCGAGGCGCTGAGGTACTCCGGTCTCGTGAGCGGAAGGCGCCTGGGCCTCTCTGTGCTCGCGCTACGGTTCCTGGCGAGGGGGCCCTTTGCCGATGCGATCGGAAGGAGGATCGTCAGGTGGGCGCTGAGGGTGGTCTGAGGAGATGGACGCTCCGGAGCTGAAGGGTCTCGTCTCCAAGATCAAGGAACAGGTCCACAGGGCCATCGTCGGCATGGAGGACGCGATAGAGGCCCTGATCGTATGCCTGCTGGCCGAAGGTCACCTACTGCTTGAGGGGCCGCCGGGACTGGCCAAGACGTATCTGGTCAAGAGCTTCGCCCGGGCCTTGGACCTCTCCTTCAGCAGGATCCAGTTCACGAGCGACCTTCTCCCCTCAGACGTCACCGGGTCCGTCGTCTACGACCGCTCCACCTCGCAGTTCGTCTTCAGGAGGGGGCCTGTCTTCGCGAACGTAGTCCTCGCCGACGAGATAAACAGAGGTCCTCCGAGGACGCAGTCTGCTCTCCTAGAGGTCATGCAGGAGCGTCAGGTAACCGTGGAGGGTGTGAGCTACCCGCTTCCAAGGCCTTTCATGGTCATCGCGACGCAGAACCCGATAGAGTTCGAGGGGACCTTCCCGCTGCCAGAGGCAGAGATGGACAGGTTCCTGATGAGGGTCATCGTGACTTATCCGAGCAGGGAGGAGGAGGTGATGGTGCTTCGGTTGAAGCAGCTCCAAGGTGAGGAGCCCGAGGTCTTGCCTGTAGCCGATGCGCAATCTATAGCAGATGCGATAAGATACACAGCGTCAGTATACGTCGACGAATCGATAATGAATTACATCGTGGACATCGTCAGGAGAACAAGGGAGCTTCCTGATGTGTTGATCGGCGGAAGCACAAGGGCTGAAGTCGCTTTGATGTACGCTGCGAGGGCCAAGGCTGCCATCTCGGGTTACAGGTTCGTGACGCCCGACCACGTCAAGAGCGTTGCGCCGCTGGTCCTGAACCACAGGATCGTCCTCAGGACCAGGAGGACGGGTTTCGATGGGGAGGCACCTGAGCTGACCCTCGTGAAAAGGGTCCTCGAGGAGGTGGAGGTCCCGGTTTGATAAGTCCCGCCTTAGCTCCTCCCAGTCGTCGTATCTACTTGTTTCTTGACTAAGAGTTCCCGGAAGCTCGGCCAGCTTACCGTATCCCAATCCCTTTTCACGTCACCCCTAACTTCAGGAGCAGGTCAGATAGATAAAGGGTGGTCGGAAACCATTCACGTTAAAGTTGACAACAGCATTTGATAGGCTTCATGAATTCGGATTTACAATACTGTAGAAAAATGTATGCAGTTGTATACTTTTTTACACCAATGATTAAATATTACTAGCGGGATGTATAATAATGAATGAAAGAGGAGGAGGGTTCAAGTCTCTTCAATCGTCGCGACTTCCTAACGGCTTTAGCCGCTGTCGGAACCGCGACAGTAGTTGGCTCCCTCATCAAACTGCCGCGTGACACACTTCTAAGCGTCCAAGAAAACGTCTTACACAGCAAGTATGGCTTCCAGTATCCTGAGGAAGATTACGTGGCTTCGACGTGTCTCCAATGCCCGGCGGGCTGCGGTATAGCCGTCCGCGTTGTTTCGGGACGGGCCGTAAAAATCGAGGGCAATCCACTACATCCGATTAACAGGGGGTCCATCTGTCCAAAAGCACATTACGGGCTACAGATTCTCTACGACCCGGACAGGATCAAAGGCCCTATGATAAGGGCTGAGAGAAGTTCTAAGTTTAGGGAAGTAAGCTGGAGTGAGGCCCTTAAGCTTGTTGCCTCAAGGCTGAAGGAGTTAAGGGACAGTGGTGTTCCTGAGAGGTTTGTCTGGCTTGATGGTCGTGTAAGGGGAAACATGGGGGACTTTATCTCACGGTTCACAACAAGCTTCGGCACACCGAACAGAATAGGCCACAGCAGCATATGTTCTGATGGGGCGGTAATAGCCCACTACCTCATGCAAGGCGTGAAACACTACTTAGCCTATGACTGGCAAAACACGAACTACATGCTCCTCTTCGGTGCGGGGTTCCTTGAGGCCTGGAGGCCCACGACAAGACTTTTACGTGCATACGGTCATGTCAGACAGGAGAGACCTATCAGGGCAAAAATAGTGGTCGTTGAGGTTAGAATGTCTACTACGGCATTGAAAGCCGATGAATGGGTGAGAATAAACCCCGGCACCGACGGGGCCCTCGCATTGGGAATCGCCCACGTAATAATTAGAGACAAACTTTACGATAGAGAATTTGTTGAAAAACATACGTATGGGTTTGAGGAGTTTTCAGAACTTGTACTCTCTAAGTATCCGCCTGAATGGGCGAGCAAGGTCACCGGTGTCCCTGTTGAGACCATTGAGAGAATTGCGAGAGAGTTTGCGACGACGAAGCCCGCGATAGCAGCAGGTCAGAGGGGTGCGATGATGCAACCCAATGGAGTCTTCAACTACATGGCCATACATGCCTTGAACGCGTTAGTTGGAAGTCTCGGAAAAAGGGGTGGTGTCATAGTTCAGAAGTCACCACCATTCACACCATGGCCGGCGATTGAGCTGGACGAAATTGCGAAAGAGGGATTGAAGAAGACCCGTGTCGATTATGCGGGAACTGAGAAATATCCTTTTGCGAAAAATGTCTACCAGCAGGTTCCAGAAAGCATTCTGTCAGAGAAGCCGTACCCCGTCGAGGTGCTGATGTTGTACTACACAAACCCGCTCTTTTCATCTCCCAATGTAAAGGTTTGGCGTAAGGCCTTGGAAAAAGTGCCATTCATAATTAGCACCTCTCCGTTCTTCGACGAAACAACCCAGGAGTACGCGGACGTTATACTCCCCGACCATACGTACCTTGAGCGGTGGATGGACGACGTGATATATCCGAGCCTAGGATATCCGGTGGCATCGATAAGGCAACCAGTCGTACACCCTCTGTATAACACAGCCAACACTGCAGACGTTCTGCTGGAGCTGGCCCGATTGATTGGGGGGAAGGTCGCAGATGCTTTTCCATGGCAGTCCTACGAGGAGGTGATCAAGTTCCGGTGGAGAGGCATTTGGGAGAGCAAAAGAGGCCGCGTAGGTCCGAAACGTGTTAGCGACATGGTCAGCTTTGATGAATTCTGGTCAAACGTATTGAAGTACGGCTTCTGGTACGATCCGCCATACAAGTTCGAGGACTATTCTCATGAGTTCCAAACGAAATCAGGGAAGTTTGAGCTACGGTCAAAGACCTTGGAGACGAAGTTGACCGAACTCGCCAAAAAGAAAGCTGAGGAGGAAGGGATTTCTGTCGAAGAAGCGTATGAGAAATTATTGTCAAATTTAGGTATATCAGCACGTGGTGTTGAAGTTTTTCTCCCACATTACGAGCCCCCAAGATTCGCCGGCGAAAGCACGGAATTCCCACTAATTCTGATAACTTATAAGACAATAATGCATGCAGAAGGTAGAGGCACGAACTCACCATGGGCCATAGCCGCATATGCACCCTACGCTAGATGGGGTTGGAAGAACTGGATCGAGATACATCCCGCGAAGGCGGCTGAGCTGGGAATAAAGACGGGTGACATGGTTGTCGTGGAATCTATCCGTGGCAGGCTCGTGACGAGGGCAGTGGTCAGGGAGACCTCTTCACCCAACGTCGTCGCCATGCCCTTCGGTATAGGACGCACAGCATACGGACGCTGGGCTTCGAAGACCGGGGCAAACGTGAACGAGATACTGGCCGAAGAGCGTGAGTACCTGTCCGGCTCTGCAGGATTCTCCAGCACGCGTGTACGCGTCTACAAGGTGGTGAGTGGCTGATGGTCAGGTGGGGCATGGTTATTGATTTGGATAAGTGCACGGCGTGCCAAGCATGCGTTGTAGCTTGCAAGGCTGAGAACAATGTCCCCATAGGCAGTGAAGAAGAACAGAGTAGCGGGAGGCAGATAGCTTGGATGGACTTAGTCGTCAAAAGGCTTGAGGACGGTGAGGTCTTCCTGCCGAGGCCCTGCATGCACTGCGACCATCCGCCATGCGTTGCCGTCTGCCCAGTAGGAGCAACCTACAGACGTGAAGACGGCATCGTCGACCAAGACTATAACAGGTGTATCGGATGCAGACTCTGCATGGTTGCCTGCCCATACGGTGTAAGATACTTCAACTGGCATGCCCCCGAATGGCCTGAAACCTACAGAAACTATCTTAACCCGACTGTGCCTGTGAGACCCTCAGGAGTTGTCGAGAAATGCACATTCTGTGTCCACCGCATAGAGCGGCTTAAACGTGACATAGTGTTAAAGAAGGCCCCGCCCGTTGTGTTAAAAGAGGCTGAGAAGGCAAGTAGTCTTGAAGAAGCTGTTAGCAACGCCATCGACGTTTTGATGAGGAGGTTGCTGGAGAAGGGTGATGAAGTCGTCGAGGCAGAGGACCCATCAAAATGGGAGGATTTCGACTTCAGAGAGCTTAACTACCTTCCTTCATGTGTAAGGAGCTGCACAGGGAGAGCACTTATCTTCGGAGACCTCGACAACCCCAACAGCATTGTCTACAAGCTTTCAAGAAGCAAGCGTGCCATGAGGCTCTTTGAGGAACTAGGCACGGAACCTAAGGTGATTTACCTGAAGGAGGCGAAGTGAGATGGCTGGGACGAGACCATTGTACCACCCATCGCCATTCACAAAAAGCTCTGCAGCCTTCTTGCTCTTCCTACTAACGATTTTAGGGCTTGCGTTTTACGCATGGTTGACACAGCTTAGAGAGGGGCTCGCAGTAACGGGACTCAACCGCCCCGTCGCATGGGGGGTTTACATGGCGAACTTCGTGTTCTTCATCAGTGTAAGCATGTCAGGCACCTTTATCTCAGCCGTCATAAGGTTGCTTAAACTTGATTGGGGGAGGCCGATAAGCAGGGTAGCAGAGGTACTGACTGTGGGGGCATTGCTGATGGCGGCCCTTAACATTCTTTTTGATGTGGGACAGCTTTGGCGCGCCCTTCTCTATATACCCGTTTATGGGAGGATACAATCACCGGTAGGCTGGGACGTAATCGTGCTCCTGTTCTATCTGCTTATGAGCCTAGGGTATCTACACTTATCCGTTATCCCCGATGCCGCGTTGCTTTCGGAGACCGGAGGCAGACTCTCTAGGATCTACAACCTGCTCCGTTATGATTGGGTCGGGGATGAAAAACAAACCCATCTGCTTGAAAACGCATTGAAGATATTGGGTATTGTAACAATTCCTGTTGCCATAATGATGCATACGGTCACGGGTTGGATTTTCGGGATAATGAAATCCGTGCCGACATGGAACGACGCCTTGATGGGGCCCTACTTCATCATCGGCGCTCTACTCACAGGCCTCTCACTCGTCATCTTGACCGCGGCGGCGATCCGGTGGAGATACCATTTAGAAGACGTAATTACCGACCACAGCTTCACACAACTTGCGAAACTTCTCGCAGTCTTCTCGCTCGCATACCTTTACTTCTTTATGACCGAAACATTCACGGTCAGATATGCTGCAGTGGAGGAGGACATCACAGTCTCCCAATATGTATGGCTGGGGCCTCTCAGTCCTTTGTCATGGTATGTGCTGGCGTCGCTTGTTATACCTTCCGTGGTGTTGCTAGTTCCGAGATTCAGAACATACAAAACGACTGTGGTAATGGCTGCAATCATTCTACCGGCCATGTGGGTGAAGAGGTTTTTGATAGTTGTGCCCGGTCTGTTGAATGAGCTGAGGCTTCCTACAGTCCAGTCAGCAACCCCATACTACATACCTACCGTTATTGAGGTATTACTGACGGCAGGCTCCTTCGCAGGGCTGGCCCTCGTGGTCTTTGTTTTCACCAAGCTCTTCCCACCGGTCCCCGCGTGGGAGGTGTGGGGAGCCAGGAAACTTACAACGCGTCCTCCCTCGATCTTCTCATTGAAGAGCGTTTTCCTAGCATGGGTCGTGGGTTTAATTATGTCGGCTGGCTTTGTCTTTGCTTGGAGCGTCACCACAATTACTGTGGGCGGAGACCATGCACTGTACCTATACGCTGTAAGGCCTCAGGACCTCCAGGTCCTCAGCTTCCCCCTCATGGAAAACACCCCAATGCTAAACCTCCTCGCAATAGTCGTCCTATCGGGACTTGCCGTGCTATTCTTCAGAAAATTATTCCAAAGAGGGTAACCAGTAACCACAGTAGAGGAGAGACTTAAGACGAGGGTCTGAGGATTGCTAAGGGAGGACGTTCGGATGATAACGGCCGAGGGGAAGTCAGTCCTAGTCGAGCTCGCGCTCTCGGTCCTGCTCTTCTCGACGTTCCTTTACAACCCGGTCCTGCTGCTCTCGCTGGTGTTCCTGACGGCCTTCTTCACGTTCTACGTCGTCGGCGCATCGCGGAGGATCGCGTCTTTCAGACCTGAGTCGGTCACGGTCAGGCGCTCCCAGCAGGTCGTCGAGGTCCTGAGGGGATCGAGGTTCGAGGTCAGGACGACGGTCGAGCTGGACTGGCACGGGAACGTAGAGGTCTTCGACGCGGTTCCACCCGGAATAAGGGTCGTCTCAGGCAATCCCACCTCCAAAGTCAGATGCTCAGGCAGATCGACGGTCCAGCTGAGCTACGAGGCCGCCGTCTGGTCAGGGTACAGGGTCGTCAGGTTCGAGGGTGTGAGGTTGGTGCTCCACGACCCTCTGGGACTTGTTAGGGGCACCGTTTTCGTGCCTGCGCCGATGGAGGTCAGGGTTCCCTTCGAGAGGACCAGACACGCCGGCCTCTGGACGACCTCGATGGTCAGGCTCTCCCCCGGATCAGGGACTGTGCTGAACCAGCTGATAGGGGAGGACTACAGCTTCGTAGGCGTCAGGCCCTTCTCCGAGGGCGACAAGGTCAGGGACGTCCACTGGCGCAAGACGGCGGCCCTAACCGAGGAGGACGTTCTGTTGGCGAAGCGTTACGAGAGGTTGGGGAGGGGTAACGTGGTGGCTGTGGTCGACTGCTCGCCGGAGATGTCCTTCGGCCTCGAAAACGACTACCTCGATGCGGTGCTAGGCGCCGTGTGGATGACCGGCAAGTCGGCGATCGATCAGGGGAGCTCCTTCCGGATCGTCCTGATCCGCCCGAGAGGGCCCGCCGTCTTCACGTGCGGTTCAGTCGCTGACCTCTCGGAGGTTCTGGCAGGTGTTGACGTCGAGGGCGAGCCGGTCGCATCGCTAGCCGAGCGCGAGGTCTCGGGAGCGTTAGCCTCGGGAAGCTTCGTCACCGTTTACACCTCGCCGGGCTCCAGGAACGAGGGGGCTGTCACGCAACTGATCTCCCTGGCGGTCAGGAGGTCCTGCAGGGTCACGGTCGTCCTCCCTGAGTTGAGGGATTACGGCGCCTCGCTCGAGCCGTCAGTCCTCAAGGCGCTGGAGAGGTGTGCGGAGCGTTTCGTCTCCTCCCTTCCACGCGGCTGCTCTGTTAGGACCATCGGCCACGCTCCAAGCCCCTACGTCATCAGGAGGACCCTGCTCCATGAAGGCGGGTAGCTGGATCTCGGGCCTGCTGGCGCTCTCCCCCTCCATCTACCTAACGGCGCTCTCCTTAGCGATGGTCAGACCCACGCCCTTCACGGTCATCGGCTTCCTCTCGCTCCCCTCGGTCTTCCTCCCGCTGAGGTACCAGAACCTCGGCATCCTCATGATCTACGCTCCCGCGCTCTACAGCATCTTCGAGCTGATGCAGGGGAGGGGGCAGTACCTGATGGAGCTTGCGGGCTGCTACGTCCTCAGCCTACCCGTCCTCTCGGCGATCTCGCTGCTCAGGGGCTCGACCTCCTCCGGCGTCGTCGGCTCCTACCTCTCATCCGTCATCTCAGGCGCCATCGTCTACGCAGGTGTCAGGGCTGCTCAGGGAGACCCGAAGCTCGTGTTGTACTCTCTGGTGCAGGCGGTGATCTCGCCCGGAAGAACGGAGGCGGACGTCCTCAGGGCTCCGGCGCTCCAGTACCTGACACCCCTCGTCGCGGTCTCCCTAGTCGCCCTCGCTGTATACGTCCACCTGAAGGTCGGAGGGGGTGCTGAGCCTTTCTACAGGACGGTGATCGGTGCTGGAGCTGCTGCAGTCGGCGTCGTCGCAGTGACCGTCCTCTACTCCCTCCTCTTCGAGGACGTGACGCTGTTCATACTCCTGATAAGCTCGGCCCTCCTGGTGGTGTCTGGAGTTGCTGGCCTCGCGTTCGCTAAGGAGTGAAGTGGCCGTCGCGGTGCTCATCGCAGCGCTACTCGTGGCCTCAGTTTCGCTTCAGACCTCCCTCGCGCAGGAGTCCTTTCCTGTGTTGCTGGGTTACGGAGGGCGGAGCTATCTTCCCTTCGTCGGCGGCTCCGAGCTGGTCTTCATGGTCGGCGAGACGCTGGTCGCCTACTCGCCTGCCTCGGAGGTCGTGCTGAAGCTTTTCCCTCCGACTGGTGGGCCGATCACGCTGACCCTCCAGCCAAGAGCACGCGTCACTGTGAAGACCTTCGGCACCGAGGACGTGGGGACTTGGCTCCTCGAGCTCCCTTCCGGTGAGAGGATGAGGATCAGGGTGGTCGATCCAAACGCACCGCTCTTCGGAACGATCTACGTCGAGAGGTGGTCGGACGATCAGGTCCTGCTCAGGGTTCAGGGTTCCAGCGCTGTCGGCTTCGAGGCCGAGGCTACTACCGGCTCTCCAGCTACTCTGAGGGCCCTTCCCGGCGAGAGGCTGACGGTGAGCGTTCCGGTGCCTTTGAGGGGAGCGGTTGCATACCTGATGTATCCGGATAGGGTGACCCTTTCCGGGAGCATCGGCGGCATCCCGTTCACCTACAGCACAGACGCGGTCATAGCGAGGTACGACTTCGACGTACCCTTCGGCATGACGAACTTCACGGTGCAGCTGCCTCTGCTCGGCACGGTCGGGCCCGGCGGCACCTTCCCGCTGAGGTACGGCACCGTTGTAGTCCAGATCTCCGGTATCTCGCCGGCAGGTCAGAGGGCCACGTTCACGCAGCAGGTCGAGGTCACGCCGTTCGGCACCGACGTTCCGAGACTGGTCAGCACCAAGATAGTCAGGCTCGGAGATCTGCTGGAGAAGGGAGTCGAGCTGGTCTACCTGAACTACAGGACCGGAAAGGTCGAGCGTCTCAGGCTCAACATACCCTATTACGGCATCATGGTCGTCGATCCGAGGAGGGACGTCATCGTAGCCGACTACTCGGTCGCTGTGCCGGGTCACACGGATTTCAGGTCTGGGAGGATCACCTTCTTCCTTCCCTCGGCTGTGAGCATACCTCCGTCGTCGGAGGCTGAGCAGAGGACGCTGAGGGTCACCGGCCTGAGGGTCCACGGATTCGACGTCTCAAGGGTCGTGGGAGAGGTCGAGCTGAGGCCCAACGTGGTGACCATGGTCTCCGTCCCCCTCTCGAGCGTAAAGCTGAGGGTCAGGGTCGCGGGCACCGAGAGGCTCCTGAGCGCGTCGCTTTTCGTCAACGGCTCAGGGCCCTTGAGGGTCGAGGGGAGCGCGACCTTGGTCCTGCCTTCAGCGTACTACAACCTGACCGCTGTGACGCCGCTCGGAACGGTCTCTAGGGTCGTCGGCGCCCACTCCGACGTCGAGGTGGACCTGGTCGTCTACAGCTTCTCGGAGGAGGCAACGCTGCTGCTGGCGGCAGCCTTCCTCCAGGCCTCTGTCCTCGGGTACCTCGTGCTTCGGGCCCTTCGCTTAAAGCACCGAGCGGCCGGCGGTTCAAGGTAAACAGCAAGGTAAAGTTGGCATCAAGTTTTGAGGAAATTGGAGAGGTGCAAGGACACACTTCCCCCTTCATAAAAAGATATTAACGGTATATTGTTATGTAGCATGTGTCAATTGACGAGCTTGCAAGGCGCGTGGATGTGCTGGCTGAGAGGTTGAAGAGGCATCAGGATGTTTTTAGGAAGAATGAGGCGGCGGTCAGGGCCTCACTCGTCGAGCCTTTCCTGAGGATCTGGGGCTGGGACACGGAGGACCCAGCGCAGGTGATGCCGGAATTTTCGACGCAAAGCGGGAGACCCGACTACGCCCTTCTCGGCCCAGATGGGAGGCCTGTAGCCTTTGTAGGTGTGAAGACCCTCGGAAAGCCGGAGGACCTCACACAGTACATCTCATATTGTGTCAGTGAGGGAGTGGGCTACTTCATAGCGACAGATGGTAAAACATGGGAAGTCTACAACACACTCGAACCTAAACCACTACGTGAGAAGCTGGTGGCGCGTTGGGACATTCTTGAAGACCCTCCGGTTGAGGTGTTGAGAAAGTCGTTCGTAATCGCTAGAGGTGTTAGGGAGCGGTTGGGAGCATCAGAACCAATTTTGCTACGAAAAACTCCTGAGTCACGTCAGCCGCGTCTGACACTCGCTAAGATCATGTCTGCAGAGGTTAAGCCGCCCTTCAACATTATCTTCCCCGATCAGCAGAGATATTCTATACAAAAATGGAACGAATTGCTCACTTCTGTGGTAGAGTGGTTGGTGAAAACCGGGAGGCTGACTGAGAAGCATCTTCCCCTCAAAACTCCGCGTTCAACCAAGCGTTACCTTATTAACACGAGGCCCAAACACCCGACGGGGACCGATTTCCGGCAACCTAAAAGTGTCTCAGGTGTGTACGTCGAGACCCATTTTAGCACAAACGATATTAAACGTATGGCATATTATCTTCTGAGAGAGTTTGGCGTCGATCCGGACGGCGTTGTTGTTGAGGCGGGTTCTTAGTTCAAGTGACTCTTTTGTGGGAGCTGGGGTTCTACGCTCGTAGGGGATTCAAGGTTAGAGAGGGCTTTGGTGTAGGTCCAGACGCCCGGTCGTACTGGAAGAAACTCTGAGACCAATACCATCCCTATCCCATCATCGCATTTACGGGCATATAGTGCCTATGGCTCCCTTCGGTATCTTCAGACTAAAATTTCCGCTCGGCATAGCTGATTCGGGCCGGGGTCCCATAGCGGCCATTGGGGCGGCCTCGAGATCTCGGGTCTGCTGGCCGGATGTGATAGCCGCTGCCCCCTCGGGGGGCGCGCGGGTTCGAGTCCCGCCCCCGGCGCCTCGCTTGGTTGTGATCCCGAGCAGGGGGACTAAAGGAGCAGCGACAGTTGTATACAGTAGTATCAAGGTTATTATAGTCTGCCGGACTGAGGGACGACGAGATGCCTGTAAAGGGAAGGATCGTCTGGGTCGCCGGTCCTGCGGTCAAGGCCGACGGAATGATGGGAGCTCGGATGTACGAGGTCGTCAGGGTCGGCAAGGACGGCCTCATCGGAGAGGTCATCAAGCTCACTGGCGACGTGGCCTTCATCCAAGTCTACGAGAACACCTCAGGCCTCTCACCCGGTGAGCCGGTCGTCGGCACAGGCCTACCCC
>Ga0079996_114636_pt1 | contig 12906 bp, 13 predicted proteins | sample PerSpoAPS_AMetaG_FD_69199 | JGI IMG/M metagenome (GOLD analysis project Ga0079996, IMG submission 69199) | Thermal spring microbial communities from Yellowstone National Park, Wyoming, USA - Perpetual Spouter A (PS_A) MetaG (SPADES assembly)... | ecosystem: Environmental > Aquatic > Thermal... | reverse complement strand
TTGAGAGTAGGTTTGCTAGTACTGATGCTAAGATATCTGCTGTTGAGGATAGGATTACTGGTGTTGAGAGGAAGCTATCAACAGATATACAGACTGTAGGGCAATCAGCTGAAGCAGCACAGTCCAATGCAAGATTAGCACTCATAGTAAGCATTGTAAACTTACTAGTACTACTAGGAGTAGCAGCAATGATATTCACCAGTAGAAGATAGCTATAAACCTTGTCTACGCCACCTCCCTCCCCCTACTTTTTAAATCTAGTGTTGACCTCCACACTATACCATCAGATTTAAAGTTAACTCCTTATAAAGCTTAGAAATAATAGTACCTCCTTAAAGGAGGGTTGCTTAGAGGGGCTCTTAGCATGTACTATGATCTTGGTAGAAGACCTGTGAGCGTTCACCACCCACCAAGACTTGTAAATTCTTGGTGGGTGGCTCATCACGCTACCCCCGAGCCCCCTCACCGTAGTAGCTCAACCCCTGTCGCCAGTGGCTTCAGAGCCCTACGGGTCTCGGAAACTCGGGGACACCGTTAGGTGTATAAGCTTCCAGGGATTTATATGTTTTGCTGGGCTATAGCCTTGGTTGAGAACCCTCTCTACACGATTAAGCTGTCATTCAATGTTAGTGGCGGTAAGGCTGGAAAGATCTTGTCTACTGCGTGGTTGTTTAAGCTGTCTTGTCACAGAGTTCTCGGTAGGAGTAAGGAGTTGCTGGACGCTCTAATACCGTCTAAAATTGCCTGGATTAAGACTTTCTACAGTAAAGCTAGAGACCTCATACCTAACAAGAGGTATGCTTATGGAGCTATATACCTGGTCTACGGCATTTGGGAGAGCTCTAGGAGGCTAGGAATAAGCTATATGGATGTAGAGCTCTCAGACTGGCTAATGTTCCAGCATTATGATAGAGAGGTGGATGGTAACGTTATCAAGGTTCTAGAGGATGGCTCAACACTAGTAACAACCTACAGCTATAACGGCTCTAAGGACAGGGTGTTGGTAGAGGCGAAGCCAAATAAAGGCTACAAAGAACTCTTAAAACTTGTTGTTAACTCTAAAGAGAAGTACATGCCTAGGGTAATAGTTAGAGGGTATAATGTTAGAGACGGCGAGCTCCATGTTAGTGGCGAAATCCACGTAGCTATCGACTACAGCTTCTACCTAAAGCATGCAATGAGGTATGGGGAACCTAAAGGCAATCTAATAGGTGGTGTAGACGTTAACACAGATAGAATCAATCTTGCGATAATCGATGAGAAGGGCAATCTAAGGGACTGTAAAACGTTCTGGTTTTCAGAGACAACAGCTAGGGGTTATCTGAGGAGAAGGGCTTGGAGTGTCATAGGCATAAAGGTTCATGAAATGCTTAGATATGCCTATAACCATGGTGTAGCAGTAATTGCCCTAGAGAACCCAGAGGTACTAGGCTACCTGAAGCTTGCATGGATCAGGGGTGGCTATAGAAAGCACGAGAACTACAACTACAGGGTCTCAGTCTTCAGAAGCTCTGTTATTGAGAGAATATCAGTGAAAGCGCCTCTCTACGGGCTAAGCACTAAGTTTGTTGAGCCCATGGGAACGACGAGCTCCGGAGAGCACGGTGAAGTCATGAAGAGACATGGACTAGACAGGCACACAGCATCAGCATACATCATAGCCCTGAGAAGTATTTAAAAATATTCACAGCTATTTGCAAATCACTTCAAACCTGTATATAGACTCTTATAAATATGCCTGTAATGACAATAGTAATGAACATAGAGAAGTTACTTAAAGTAAGTGGGGGGCTGGAGAAGGTATACCCTGTATTGGGTGTGAAGGATCTCTACAGTGTGGAGGCTAAGTACTCTCACTATGCTTTTTAACGTCCTCCTGTTAAACCCTCTGCTTGGTGATCCACGGTGGGCCATGTCTGGGTTGATGTTGTGATTGGGAACCCGTTTACTGGTAGAAGTGTTTCCGCTAGAGCTTTTATCGATACAGGGGCTACATACAGTGTCGTCCCCCGTAGGGTTTTCGAGGAGCTCCAGCTACCAGTTATTGGTAGGAGGAGTGTTGTAACAGCTAGGGGTTCTGTGGAGCTCGATGAATGCCTGGGTGTAGTGGAGGTTATGGGTAGGAGGGCTTACACACACATACTAGTCTCAGAAGACGTAGACACCCCCCTCATAGGCACTGTAACGCTTGAAACACTAGGTTTCGAAGTAGACCCCATCACGGGGAGGCTGAAGGAAGCTAAGATATTCCTACTCTAGACCAGGCGGTAACTCGTAGCCTGGGTAACAGGCGGCCTAGCAATAGCTATGAACATACCACTCATACCACCAGTGTAGTAACAGGAGGTGACAAGAGAGGCGCTATCTAAAGCTGCCAAGCTCTTAACAGGCGTATTGTTGGGAGGATGGGGAACCCCGTAAGGTGGATGGTTGTTTAAAGCTAGGGGGTGACACGGCTTTTAAGACAATTACGGGAGCTCCGTTAAAACTCTGGGGAGCTCGTGGAGCCATAGGTTTTCCCAGAGGAGTGCGTGCTAAGAGCTCCTCTAAGGTTAAGGAGGTAGTAGCCTGGTATCGGATCTAGGCTTTACGGTGGGCCAGATGATATTGGGTTGACCCCGTGCCTCCAGGGGGTAAGCGGGGCTTAGCTAATCTCGATGTCGGAGAATTGAATCTTAATAACTCCAACGTACCCTAGCATACCAGGGGTTGCATGTGGAGAGGTCCAGCTTGGAGGAGAGGGTTGCTAGGATTGAGGGTATACTGGAGCAGATGGATAAGAGGTTAAACCACCTTGAGAGTGAGATTAGGGATCTAAGGGCTGAGATTAGGGATTTAAGGGCCTATTTTGAAGGTGAGATTAAAAGTCTAAGAGCTCATGTTGAGAGCGAAATTAAAGGTTTAAGGGGTGAAGTGATGGGTGAGGTGAAGGGTTTAAGAGGTGAGATAAGCGATCTAAGGAGGGATCTCAACAACAGATTCCTGTGGATTCTAGGGGTACAGATAACAATGTGGGTTACAATAATACTAGCAATACTCTTCAAATAGAGAGTGGGGTACTCTAACAGATCCATTAGAGCTCCTACAATCAGAGTCTTATTGGCCGGGGTAGTCGTTCCTCTAACTAGACCCCTTGGAAGGCAAGTAGTCTAGGATAACCTCATGATCAACGGGGATCCTAAAATTAAGGGTGACGTTGACCTACGCTAAGAGCTCTAAAGATGAGGATCTCCTCACTCTTAGAGCTTTTAGGATGGCTTATGGTGATCTAGGGTTAACCTGTATTGTTGCTCATAGACTCACATGGTACCGGGGAGTTACTTTAGCCTAGTCGAGTTTTGAGAATTTCCTGATGCCTAACCGGTTTTCATGATGAGCTTTAAGGTTATCCGGGGGTCCACGTACCCCCATAAATATATGTTATCCCAGTGTTAACCACGTCACCGGAGGTTTCTAGAAGTTGATCTCCTCGTAGAGTTTAAGCTTGAGGATCCTCTCAGGCTCCTGCTAGCAGTTTAGAGCTTTACCAAGCTTAGGGGGTGAACGGTTAGCTGAGCTCGAGTAGTGTAGAGGAGCTCTGAGAAGGGGGCTGAGGGAGCCCAACACTACATACAACCTCTCTCTAACGAATCCTAACCTCGGAGCTCCTGGGTGAGTGCATGGTTGCAGCGCGCAGGGAGCTCTATCAGAGTTTATGGGCTTTTAAAGCTATAGGGTTAAGGCTCTAGAGGTAGTTGTGGGGGCTCCGCCTTCAACCTAGCATCTCTAAGCATCTAGCTAAAGACAGCCTTCCAGGTTGTGATGGATAAATGTAAGGGATTTCAGGAGGTCATATAGCCTACGATGTCCTCTAGATGATGTAGCTATCATATCACCAATCTAGTCCACGGAAGCCTTATCATAGACCGTGCTGAAAGCTACTTTAAACCATGGTTTGCCCCTGGGAGGAGCTCCCACAACTACCTATGCTGGGATGTTAAGGTAACCTTGTAGAAGCTGGTGTTGTCTAGGAGCCTCCTTTCACCTTACCAACCCTCGTTAACGTGTTAATGGGATCAGCTCCTGGAGGTGGGACCCACTAGAATCATATGCCTAGGTAACCCCTTATAGGACAAGTACACATCGTGATTACGGAGGTTAACGTAGCCTATGTTGGGTTTAAACTCTAAGCCAACCCTAAGGTGCAGTGGAGGCTCCACGGCCTATAACGACCAAGTAGAGATAGGGTGGCCTTGGCCACGGTAAACCCTCACCTGAAGAGTATTGCTAGTGTTATTGTAACCCACATTGTTATCTGTACCCCCAGCATCCACAAAAACCTATCGTTGAGATCCCTCCTTAGACCGCCTATCTCACCTCTTAAATTCTTAATCTCGCTCTCAACATAGACCCTTAAATCTCTAATCTCGCTCTCAAGGTGGTTCAACCTCTTATCCATCCGCTCTAGTATACCCTCAATCCTGGCAACCCTCTCCTCAAGACTAGAGCTCTCCACGTGTAACTCCTGGTATGTTAGAGTACGTTGGAGTTATTAAGGTTTAAGATCCTCCATCGACCCCCTTGAAGGTTACCTCTGAGCCAAGGGCCTCCAGCTACCAGATGTCTAGGGTAACTCCTATCACGACTATGGGGCCTAGAGGGTATTCTCCAGGGTTTAACGTTAAACTTTAGTAACCCTCCCATCGAACCCTATCTATTGATGTTCCGTGGAGCTCATACCATGATATCCTTAGTGGGAGGTTACCTTAGGCTATGGGCTGGGATTAATGATCAGAGCCCGGTATACCTGTGAGGCTCTAAAGGTGACCTTAGCTTAGACTAGATAGCCTAGAGCATCCTTTCACCTTCACACCGGATTTATGCTAGAGTATGAAGACTCGCTATCCATATGCCTTCTAACAGGTGGTTAAACAGAGATTGGGAACTCAATATGATGCTATGAGAAGTCGTGGTAAAAGTTACTTTAGCAGCAAGAGCTCCCCTTTGTTAAAGGCTACAGAGGGCCTCTAAGCTCTCATGTAGAGTAGGGATCGAACTTAACCCTAGAGGGGAAAACCCTCAACTCTTCAGGATAGCGGGAACTTCGCTTTGCTAGAGAGTAGCTTGAGCGTATTTCAAGCCCGTATTACTCAACGGGTTGCTAAGAACAAATTCATGCATTAAAGCTAAGATGGAGGGATGTGATGTGGTTTAAAAATCTAATTGTAGTGTCTTGTTAAGTTCGATTCCTACTCTATCGCTATTTCTATCGTATTAGTGGGAATATTAACTAGCCTTTACCGCTACTATGAAGTATGCAGGTGGTGGGATGAGCTTTCTAAGGATCCTAGGGTTTAAACCGTGGTAGTAGCTGTAGACCCCTAATATCCTAAAGTTAGAGTGTTTCAGCATTTCAACTATGTTATCAACTTTACAGTCAAACTGTAGATCGCTATGCCCGGTACCCTGTGCAATCATGTTTCTCACAATCCCTGGTAGGTATGCTAGTAGTGGGAACTTTGTATGTGGTTCGAGGAGGAACCAGAGGTTGGGTAGCTGGATCACTAGTAACCCTTTATGTTTGAGGATCGCTCCAGACTCTCTAATCACATCACCCCACTATGGTACATGTTCAAGTAGCGATATGATAGTGATTAAATCCGTAGACCCAGGACGTAAAGGGGGCCTCCTCGCATCAGCAACCACGTAGAGCACATTGGGGGAGCCCCTCTGATACCATGAGGTGTAGGGTTTTATATCCAGTCCTACCACTATATCACATATCCTTGAGAGGTAGCGGGTGATAGTACCATCACCACATCCAAGATCTAAACATAAAAGCCTCCCCCTAAACTTCAAGAGGCTTGCAACCTTCACCAGCACACTTACATACATAACATACCTAAGCGTATAGAGCCCAAGCCTGGAGATTATCAGAACCGAGGCTTTGTAGAGAAGCCTACTCAGCATAATCAGTACACCTACAGTTCGTTAAAGAGTGAGTAGTAAATCCTTAAAATTTATAAATCATGCTTCTCGAAGGGGAGCACCCCCATCTTATACCTTAGCGTTATCTTAGTAGCTTCTCCTCCTTAGCCTTGCTAGGATTTGTGCTCCCGCTCTACGTGTTGTAATGTACCTTAGCATGTTCGGTGTTGTTGCTCTGAATACCGGGTCTTCCACCATCTTCTCTGTGTAGGCTTTGAGTATAACGTGTGGTTTAAGCTTGTAGGGTGCCTCGACCAGGCCCTCCATTATCATACTACATGCTCTTAGGAGCTCCTCCAATGCCCCTTGTGCTCTGAGCTCCAACGCTATGCTCCACGTCCTCTTGTTAGTCCAAGTCCACGCTGTTATGCAGTCTATGAGTAGTACCATGTGCTCCTTGTACACTGCGTGTGCAGCTGCTACAACAACCTCAGCCTCCCTCGTCAGACCATAGGCTCTAAAGCCTCCTATCTCGAGCTCCTCCCTATGATCCCTCAGTAGCCTACCTCCATCCAGGTACACTGTCCAGGCGAATGATGGTTGTGTGTAGAGGTCCACTGTGAAACCCCTCCTAGACAACGTTACAGTGTAAGGCTCTGAGACTACGACCTCAAAGCCTATGGACTTGAGGGCTCTAACAGCCCTTCCAACACAACCATTATCGACTAGTACGTCTAGATCAACTGATACATGCTCAACAGGCCTCCTAAACTTGAACAAAGCATAGTCAACCCCCCCGAGGGCCCCAACAACCTCCACAGTATTCCCCACAAACCACCTATACCTACGCTCCTCGCGCAAAAACTCATCCTCAGGAGAGCCAACCCTCCTAAGGTAGGCTAGGTAAACCTTATTCAACCTAGAGAGCCCAGCAAGCCTTTCAACCTCCCAACCCACAGGCCTATACGAACCATACAGGGTCCACAAAAGCCTCACAGTATCCGTTTCACAAGACATCTAAACACCTCAGCTGAAACCCGTACAGTAAACCCTCCTGGAACACCAGAGACTTCCCCCCAGGTTACCCTTAGATTAGGCCTCCCCCCTAGTAGAGCGCTTATTCTCTCTTGTTTCCAGGCATGATAGGATCTCCTTTACGACTGCCTGTGGGCTCCTCCTACCTGTGTCTACGCTGCATCTAGACGTGTACCTGGCTAGCATATTGTATGCTATGAGCTCCCTAGCAATAAAGCTTCTCGGCACATCAGCCCTCCCAGCTAACGTATCTATGTCAGCGTAGAGGTAGACAGGGCCCTCAAGGGCCGCAAGCCTTACGAGGAACCTACCGTAGATGCTCGAAAGGAACGATGGATGCCCTAGGGTTACTATAACCCATACAATGAAGTCCATGAAACCCCTATCGCAGACAAGCACCCCACAGAAACGCCTCAGGATAAACCTCACGATAACATGTGGAATGAGGGACCAGAACTCAACGTGAACCCATAGAGGCCTAAGCTTCTCTGGAACACAGACCCCATAGTAGGGGTTACAGTAACCCCGAAAAGAGCTAAAGCGGGAGAGGAGCCTGTAGAGGAGGGATGCAAGCAGATGAGAACCCCTAAACCAGTGAACACAAGCAGGGCCATGGCGGGAGAAGTGGGAGGCTAGAAGCCTGACAACAGTAGTCTTACCAGAACCATCAGCACCCGAGACGACTATATACATGCTCACAGCCTTTCCCTAGACTCTCTGCGATGAGGGGTGTTTGCCCTCGGAGGTTTTTAAGCGAAAGTAGCCTATCTCAGTAGCATACTAGGATTCCTAGCACATGTGATCATACCGTGCCTGTCAAGTCCGGCTCTTAGAGCAAACTCGTTATGAGCCCAAACTCTACATGTGAAGCCCAAGTTCTCCAGAGCACTCTTAAGCTCATGGTATGTTTTACCCCTTAGGTAACCACTATACTCGATCTTAACTATGTCGAAGAGCCTCAGTACGTCAACCTCATTGATAGCATCGTACTCACAACCCTTACAATCCATCTTCAAAACCCTAACCTTGAACCTGCCTAGATCCAACCCCATATCGGTAACCTCTTTGATTAGCGTAGACAACCTCATAGACCTAACCCTAACCTTAAACCTACCACCACCATAGATGGAAGCACCGCCATCAATAAACCTGCTATAGCTAAACTCCACAAAACCATCCCTACCACTAATAGCAGCATTTACAGGTATAATCCTCTGCTTAAGATCTGGGTTCAACTCAAGATTCCAGAGCATAACCTCATAGTTACTTGGAAGAGGCTCAACAGCAACCACAAGAGCACCACGCCTGGCGTAGTAGAGAGGTGTATCACCAATATAGGCACCAACATCCACGATAAGCCAGTCCGTTAAATCAAAACCGAGTAAATGAATATCGTAAAGCCAAGTCTCTATAACTACTATGGTGTCTATAATGTCGAAAGAAATTGTAATACTATCAGGCATCCTAAGAAACCCCCTACCATCTTTTAAAATAACGAGATCTACAGCACCCCAAAGTCTACCCCTCAATACCTCATTGCAACGAACATCCCTTAATACACCATCATAGTACGCATTAACAATGAACGAGTAAACCTTAGGGTTAAGAGCGATTTCATTACTATTACATTTAACAATGATGTCACCCTTAAATAAACCATATTTAACTAAGAGGTATCTAACGCCTGCCAATAGCCAGTTATGGAATAGATTCCTACTAGTGATTAGCACTTTAAGTCTTCTAAGCATGCAGCCCTTCACCTCCGGGTTTACGCTCCAATAGTGTAATTAACCCGTACTTCGATATAAACATGCTTATACGTTCTCTTTTCCCTCCCCTAAACTTCGTTAATGTATGTACTAAGATTTCATACAATGAGTAAGTGTCTATAGTTCTTATGAGCGTACATAAGTTGATATGAAGGTTCCTCTTCATTATTAGGTTCAGAATTATATTGTACGTGATGATCATGGGTGCTGAGAGGGGTGTAAGCTTCCATAGAGCCTTCCTAATCTTCGAACGTGTGGCATGTCGGTAGTACTCAAGAGATTCAAGGTAGGCGTAGAATACCAGCTTAGACTTAGACCAAGAGGGGTAGTGGAGAATGTAGTATTCCTCTGGGAGCTCAAGAACATTACCGAAGACTATGGGTAATTCGTGGACTACCCCTCGGTATAACACTTTATTTCTATGATAGACTCTGATCTGCCTGTTATAGAAAGGTCCGAGAACCAGTTGTCTACACCTACTATCATAATTTACCCTCACTATGCTTAAGGCCGCATAATGCTCCCTTGAGGCTTTTGCGACAAGCCATCTGAGATTGTTCTTCAACTTCCTACCCAACAACTCGTCATCATCTAGGTAGAGGATCAGTCGTAGCTTGCTTTACTTAAAGCAAACATCCTATCAGGTTCCACATAACCCCAAGGCTTCCTTTGAAAAACTTTAGCATCATAGCTCTTAGCAATCTCAACGGTATCATCGCTACTAAAGCCATCGACGACAATAATCTCATCAACAACATCCTTAACATTCTCTAATAACAACTCCAACCTTCTCCCAGAGTTCCTCGTAAAGGTTATGAATGAGATCTTAGTGCTCATGACTCCTCTACACCGCTTCCCCTTAGCAAAATTCTCCTTAAAGTTTTAGGGAATAATAGCTCCGCGTCTACCCTAGCATCCATGGCGTTGTTTATATGCTTTTCCGAAGCCTTCCTAACCTTTTGAACTAACAGTCTCTTCGATATAACGGTGGAGAGACCCTTTAAACCGTCCACCAGCCCTAAGATACAGGCTTTAGCAGAAGCCGGATTACGCTTAACTATGATTTGATGAAGAATGAAGCTGATAAAACTCTCAAAAAACAATAACGTTAGTCTAGGTATAAGCGTGCTCGTAGAAGAGTTCTTAGCTATAGACCATATAGCGTTCCTCAACATGAAGTAGTAGAACTTCGGGCTCTCAGCACTCAAAGTGGCACTACCTACATGGTATGCCCTTACACTCTTAACACATTCAACCTTATAACCCATCAACCTCAGCCTCCACGCATAGTCTACGTCATCATGGTATATGAAGAAATCATGATCAAACATACCCGCCTCCAAGAAAGTCCTAGCCCTTGTTAAGAGTGCTGCCCCTGATACGTAAAACACCCCCTCACCGTTACTACTCATTCTAGGTATAGATGAAAGTCCAAGTTTAAATCCACAGTTTAAAGAACCATCCCTATTTATGATTAGAGGTTGCACAGCACCAAGATCCTCCCGTTCCTCTAACCTGCTTGACAGTAAACTAATGAGATCCCTATCAAGTAAAACCACATCATCATTCATAAAGAATAGGAGTTCTGCACCTTGAGATATCGAGTAGACAGCACCCCTATTATTACCACCTGTATATCCATAATTCCGTGGTAACTTTACAATGTGAAAGTCTATGTGGGATTCGTGACTAAGAAGCATTCTAACATAGTCAATAGTGCCATCCCAAGAGTTGTTATCCACTACGATGAGCGTTAAATTTGGGTAATCCTGCCTTAAAACACTTTCAATAGCCAGCCTAACGAACTTACCCCCTAATTTCGATAACGTATTATATGTTAAAAGTATAACTGCAACTCTTGATCTTCTATTCTTCACGTAAAAACCCCGTGATTAAATCAACGAGATTTGGTACTAAAGAAAGCTTATTTACGTCCTCAACATAGAGCCAATCGCAATTACCTTCACAAATATCACTTCTATACTTCATCATAATTTTATATAATACGTTTTGAAAATCTACATATCGTTTGGGTTCTACGTATCCTCTCCGAGTATACCTTATTAACAAAATGTCATAAGAAGTGTTAATATGTATTATCATGCATGACTTAAATGTATTCTTAATCTTAATGAATGACGCGAGTAAAAATCTTAAAAGGTATCTTGCAATTAGTCTGTTAAGCCTTGTCTGCCACGAACCTGTAACACCTATAACAAAGAGTACATCAGGTATTTCCTTGAATATGGAGCCTTCATCTTCCATGGTTATCGTACATTTCTTTATAAACTTGAGGACTCTGACTTTAATTAGTGATACTAAAAGCCCTATTGTATGGCTGAAGATATAAAGGGGTAGTAATGACATGAAAATTCTCTTAAACGCATCATTATCTCTAGCTATTAGCTTGAGCAATCTCAGGTACTTATGATGAAATATTGTATAGTCAACAAGCCTCACATAGCATATTTTAGATCCTTTAGAGGAAAGATATCTTGCAAGAATTCTCGCCATAGTCGTCTTACCAGCACCTTGAGGACCTACGAGTATTACCAGGATCATGATATCACCGCCTTAAACAGTTTTAATAATGACCTTTTGAAAATAGTGAAAGAATGTTTCTCTCCGACTAACTTGCTTAACTCCTCTGCAATTTCTCGGAGCTTTTTAATCTTAAAGTTTCGAACAATCTCCACATTATCTACAGTTATGTAGTGAACGTTTGGAACGAGTCTCGCGTGCATTACACCTATCCTAGTAGATATCAGGGGTTTTTTGCAGAATCCAGCTTCGAGAACTTTATTTCTAACACCGCCACAGATAGCATTACTAGGGTAGGGGAGGATTACGCCATCCGCAGATAGTAGGAGAGCTACGTAGCTGGTGTAACTTACGTACCCTAATGGTATGATGTTGTCTTGAGGGCTGAGCTCGCTAGCCTCTTTAATCCCTGTTACTATGACTGTTACATCCTTATTCATAAGGTTTTTTAGTCTTAGTAACTCTTTGTATGCAAGTATGTTGGATTTGAATACTGATGGTAGTGGAGCTATGAGTATTGGCTTGTTAAGGCATTTACCTTTTAACATCTTCTCGCACACGTATTTACGCAACATGTTGGTATCATAGCTTTTTACCATTCTATGGACTGTCTTCTCGAATATGTATGATACGCTATTCTCAATAGTACTAACGTTCTCTCTCCTACCAAAGTATTGGGCTAAAGTACTTGTAAGCCATGGGGATGCTGTCGTAACATAGTAAGATAGCTTGTACGAGATTTTCTCTGATACCAGGAGGAGCATTTTCACCGGTAATACTGTGGCGTTTGTCACGCTTACCTCAAGCCATGCGAAACCGTGGAAGTCCACTATAACCTTCCTCCTAAGAGCTCTCCCCATGACAGCTATTAGAGCTGAGATCCATGGATTCACACCACTAGCAATGATCACATTAGCACTTAGGATACGTTTAAGTTGTAGCGTTAAATCTGGTACCCCTCTCACGGGGATGTAGTCGACCTTCACACTCTTAAAGTCCTTCAAACTATAGTGGATGTTAATAGGTCTAAGTAGTGAACCCGAGATTAACTCTGCAGAGGGACCCACTACTACCACTAGCATGTTAGTATCGCCCGTGACCCCTTGCCTAGTATCACGTTAACCTGTGATAGATTTAAGTAAACCCACTAGTTTTCCTTCAATCTCCTCTCTATTAAATAGTCTAAGTGCGTGCTCCCTTAACCTCATACCAGCATCTACGATAGCCTCTCTAGGCTGTGATACGAGCTTCTCCACTCTATCCAAGAACTCCCCCACATCCCCTGGTGTGAACATATACTCTTCGGCCGGCGTCCCCTCGACTATCTCTGGTACACCGCCAACCCTTGAGGCTACTGGTATTGTTCCTGTTAGCATGGATTCTACGATTGCATATGGTAGTGGTTCCTCGGCTATGGAGGGGAAGAGTAGGCCCCATGTTCTCCTGAGGAGCTCTAGGTACTCTTTGTGTGGTATCCTGTCTAGTGGTATTAACCTTTCATTTAGGGTTTGTGAGATGCCCTCCATCATCTTTTTCGCGTTCCCCACCTTCTTAACGTGGATCATGTAGATTCTACACTTAAGCCTCGCAGCTATCCTGGTTAGTGTTTTTAGGGCTAAGTGGTATCCTTTAATGTAGCTACCTCCACCAGCGT
>Ga0079996_106870_pt1 | contig 12947 bp, 9 predicted proteins | sample PerSpoAPS_AMetaG_FD_69199 | JGI IMG/M metagenome (GOLD analysis project Ga0079996, IMG submission 69199) | Thermal spring microbial communities from Yellowstone National Park, Wyoming, USA - Perpetual Spouter A (PS_A) MetaG (SPADES assembly)... | ecosystem: Environmental > Aquatic > Thermal... | reverse complement strand
CCAGCAGATTGTCCGTGCCCACCGGGAGGTGAGGTCCGTGGGCCTCGAGGGCTCCGATGGGCAGGATGGCCAGCCGACGCGCCGTCAGGATCTGACGCGCCTCTTCTCCGTTCAGATGTTCATAGCGCACCAGGGACATGGTGGGCCTTCCTCATGGGTTGTCTTTTAGTTTAGGGGAGCTGGGCAGTTCTCGCTCGGTCTCACGCCGCATAGTCTGAGAGGCCCTTGCCTGTTCCCTGAGAGGCGCTTAAAATAAGGGCCAAATACGACATAGACATTTTGGGGATTTCATATCCCCGATCTCTCATCTTTAGGAGACCCCAATGGAGCTCTCGCAGGCGTTGCTGGCCCGTTATAAAGATGTGGTGGCTCCCGCAATTTATCGCTACACGGATCTCACGTTTGTGCGAGGAGAGGGCGCTTATCTCTACGATGCCGATGGCCGTCGTTATCTGGATTTCTCCGCTGGCATCGCGACAATGGCGGTGGGCCATCAGCATCCTCGGGTGGTGGAGGCAGTCATCCAGCAGGCGCAACGGCTGTTCCACGCCGCCGCTCACATCGGGGTGATGGAACCCTATGTGGCGCTGTTGGAGAAGGTTCGTTCCCTTGCTCCGGGTCGGCTGAAGGACGGAAAGGGGGTTCTGCTGAACAGCGGGAGCGAAGCGGTGGAGGCGGCGTTGAAGCTGGCGCGCTATGTAACCGGCCGGCCGCTCATCATCGCGTTCCAGCATGCCTTCCACGGCCGTCCCATGGGTGCTCTGGCCGCGACCGCCAGCAATCCTCTCTTCCGACGTCGGCTCTCCGGCCTCGCGGTTGGGGTCTATCACGTCCCTTATCCCACACCCCGCGCCCCCTTCGGCCGTTCCCCGGAAGAGCGGGGCCGGATCGTGCTGGAGCTGATCGAGGAAGCGCTGCGCACGGTCCTTCCCCCAGAGGACGTCGCCGGGATCCTGGTGGAGCCGATCCTGGGGGAGGGCGGTTATTTCGTCCCCCCGCCCGGGTTCCTGGAGGGCCTGCGAGCCCTGTGTGATCGCTACGGTTTCCTGTTCATTGCCGACGAAGTGCAAACCGGATTGGGGCGGACCGGACGCTGGTTCGCGGTGGAGCACTGGGGGGTGGGGCCGGACATCCTGATCCTGGGGAAGGCGCTGGGCGGGGGCCTCCCCTTAGGCGCTGTGCTCGCCCGGCGGGAGCTCGCCGATGCCTGGGATCCGGGAGCACATGGTTCCACCTTTGGGGGAAATCCGTTGGCCTGCCAGGCCGGGCTGGCCACCATCGCCATCATCGAGGAAGAAGGCCTCCTGGAGCGTGCCCGGCAGATCGGGGCCTATCTGCGGGAGCGTTTCGAAGAGGCCCGTTCCTCCATGCCCCTCATTGGGGATGTGCGAGGGCTGGGCCTGATGCTGGGCGTGGAGCTGGTTGAGCCGGATACGGGGAGACCAGCGGCCGCCCATATCGGGGAGATCGTCCGGGCGATCTCCCGGGCGGGAGTGGTGATCACCAAATGCGGCGAGGCGACCCTCCGGGTTGCTCCTCCGCTGATCCTCACGCGAGAACAGGCGGATGAAGGGGTGGAGATCATCCTGAACATCTTGCGGGGGTGGCGGATCCGATGATGGCCCACCCCACCATGCTGGCGATCGTGAAAGAGCATTACGGGCCCGGTTTTGCGTTGCGCGCCGTCCCGGTCCCGGAGCCGCCTCCGGGCTGGGTGCGCATTCGGGTCCGGGCGGTGGGGATCTGCGGCTCCGATCTGCCGATTTTCGAGGGGATCCGTCCGGTTCCTCTGCCGCTGATCCCGGGGCACGAAACTGTGGGGGAGGTGGAGGCTCTGGGAGAGGGAGTGGAGGGATGGTCTGTAGGGGAGCGGGTGGCTGTCGATATGGTGGTGGCCTGTGGACGTTGCCGGTTCTGTCGGATGGGGCGGCCAACCCTCTGCGAGCGCTTGATCGAATTGGGGATCCACACCCATGGCGGGTTCGCCGAATACATGATCGCTCCGGCCTCGAATCTCCACAGGCTGCCGGATACGCTGAGCTTTGAGGAAGGCACAGCGGCGGATCCGCTCGCATCGGTCTACCATGGGCTGCGCATGCTGGGCTCCCTGGATGGAGCCACGGTGGCGGTGTTTGGGACAGGGGCGATCGGCCTGTATGCGATCCAGATGACCCGTCATCTGGGGGCCTGGCGCATCTTGGCGGTAGGGCGTCGGGAGGCCCCGCTGCAGCACGCGCGGGCCCTGGGAGCCGACGAGACCATCTCCACACAAGAAGAAGATCCGGTGGAGGCCATCCGGGCCCGAACGGGAGGGAAAGGGGCGACGGTGGTCATTGAGGCCACCGGGGCTCCTGAGGTTTTCCCCAAAGCGATCGAGGCCGCGGCTCCGGGTGCCCGGGTCCTGATTTTAGGCGTTTTCCATGAGCCGACCCGCCTCGACGCCGGCCTCCTGGTCCGGAAAGAGCTCCAGCTCTGGGGAAGCTTGTGCTATACATGGGATGAATACGAATACAGCCTGCGGCTGCTCGCAGAGGGAAGGATACGCCCGCTGGTCAGCCATGTGCTCCCTCTTACGGAGATGGAGTCCGCGCTGGCGCTTCTGCGCCGGCGGGAAGCGCTGAAAGTGGTGATCCGACCGGTATCCGAGCCATCCTGAGGAGAGGAGGTGCCCCATGCGAAGCGGATGGAAGGTCATTCTGACCCTGGCCGCAGTGATTGCCGCCGCATGCGCGCCGGCAGCGACCCCCAGCCCCACGCCGCCCGCTCCGGCGGCCTCGCCAACAGCCCCTCCGGCCCCCACCCCCACGCCAGCCCCCAAGGTGCTGGTGGTGGCCCGCGCCAAGATGGACATCCGCACCCTGGATCCCCACCGGCAGTATGAGATCGCCCCTCCGCAGATCATGCGCGCGGCCTACGAGACCCTGGTGACCCTGGGGGAGAAGGGGGCCGACATCACCAAGATCGAACCCCTGCTGGCGGAGTCCTATGAGGTTTCCCCGGACGCCAGGGTGTATACCTTCCGGCTGCGGAAGGGGATCAAGTTCCACACCGGCAACGAGATGACCGCCGAGGATGTGGTTTTCTCCTTCCGCCGGCTGGGGAACCTGAAGGATAACCCGGCCTGGCTGTTCTCGGACCACGTGGAGTCCATCGAGGCGGTCGATCCCTACACCGTTCGCATCACGTTGAAGGAGCCGAATGCGGCCTTCCTTGCCATGCTGGTCTCGCCGAACTTCGCCGTGGTGGATTCGAAAGCCGTGAAGGAGAAGGGCGGCACCGATGCTCCGGATGCGGACAAGACGGATCGGGCTACCGATTGGCTGAACCAGAACTCCGCCGGCACAGGGCCCTTCATCTTGAAGGAGTGGAAGGAAAAAGAGCATGTGATCCTGGAGCGGAACCCGAACTACTGGCGGGATCCCCCGGCCATCGACCGCATCGTGATCCGGGACATCCCGGATCCCACGGCTCAGCTCCAGGCCCTGGAGCGGGGGGAGGTGGATATCGCCCAGAGCCTGGATGTGGATTTGATCGCCCGTCTCCGGGCCTCCGGCAAGGCTCAAATCATTGAAGGCAACACGCTGGACATGATCTATCTCGCGATCACGATGAACCCGGAGATCTCGAAGGAGCTGGCCGACAAGCGCGTCCGCCAGGCTATCATGTATGCCATCGACTATGAGGGGATCATCAAGGACCTGATGCGGGGCGCGGCGGTCCATCTGCCCACGACGATCCCCCTGGGCTTGATCGGCACCGACCCGAACTTGGCTCCCAAGCGGGACCTGGAGAAAGCCCGCGCCCTGATGAAGGAGGCCGGCTACGAGAAGGGCTTCACCGTCAAGATGGTCTTCCCCACGGCCACCTTCGTCGGGGGGCTGCCGGCGGAAACTCTGGCGGCCAAGCTGCAGGCGGACCTGGCCCAAATCGGCATCACCCTGGAGCTGGAGCCGCGGGAAACCGTGGCCTGGCGGGCGGATTATCGGGCCGGCAAGCTAGCGATCACCATCGCGGACTGGACCCCGGACTTCCTGGACCCCCATGGCTGGGCGATCCCCTTCGCGGTGAAAGGGGCCAGCGCGGCCAAGCGCGTCTACTATGAAAACCCAAAGGCCGAGGAGCTGGCCATCCGCGCCGGTCAGATCACCAATCTGGAGGAGCGAGCGCGGATGTATCTGGAGCTCCAGCGCATCTTCCTGGAGGACGCCACCTATATCGGGCTGATCCAGCCCAAGGTCTACATCGCCGCCGCGCCCGGGGTGCAAGGGATCGTCTATAACCCCGTCTACTTCATCGATTACTATTACGTGAAGAAGTAAAGCGGGAGGTCGCCGGAGGTTCTTCCCCCCAAAGGGGATGTAGGGTATGCCCAGCAGGGCTGGGTGGGTGTCTTCGAAGCCCATCCAGCCCTGCGCAGATGGACGAATAGGCGCTTGCCTGTTCCCCTTCTGAAGCCTGAAGATCTGCAGCGGTTATGTCGCTTGCCCAGTATCTCATCCGTCGGATCCTGGTGACCGTTCCTGTTCTGTGGCTGATCACCGTGCTCGGGTTCGCCCTGACTTATCTGATCCCGGCGGATCCGCTGGCGATGGTGATCTCAGAGCGGGCGATGGCCAACCCGGAGATCGTGCAGGCCTATCGGGAGCGCTGGGGCTTCGATAAGCCCCCGCTCCTGCGTTATCTCACGTATGTTCGCAATCTGCTGCGGGGAGATCTGGGGGAATCCATCGCCACCCAGCGCCCGGTGCGGGAGGATCTGGCCCGCTTCTTCCCGGCCACCGTGGAGCTGGCGGTGGCAGCCACGCTTATTGCGGTTCTGCTGGGTGTCCCCCTGGGGGTGATCGCGGCCCTTCAGCGGGATCGCTGGCTGGACCACGTGGCGCGCCTGGTCTCGCTCGTTGGTGTCTCCATGCCGATCTTCTGGTTAGGCCTGCTCGCCCTTTCGGTTTTCTATTATCGCCTGCAGGTTCTCCCAGGACCCGGCCGTCTGGACCCGCGGATGATCCCACCTCCCACCATCACCGGCTTGCTCACCATCGACAGCCTCATCGCCGGGCGGTGGGATGCGTTCTGGGATGCCCTGCGCCACTTGGTGCTTCCTGCCGCAGTCCTGGGAGCTTACAGCATGGGCCTGATCACCCGCATCACCCGCTCCAGCATGGTGGAGGTCCTGGCTCAGGATTATATCCGGGTGGCCCGGGCGAAAGGGTTGAGGGAATGGGTCGTGATCGGTCGGCATGCCCTGCGCAACGCCGCCATCCCCACGGTGACGGCCATCGGGCTGGCCTTCGGAAACCTCATGGCCGGGGCCGTGATGACGGAGACCGTCTTCGCCTGGCCCGGGATCGGGCGGTATGCAGTGGATGCGGCGAGCAAGCTGGATTTCCCACCCGTGATGGGGGTCACCCTGCTGGTGGCTGGGATTTACATTGCGATCAATTTCCTTGTCGATCTGTCCTACTCGCTGTTAGATCCACGGGTTCGCCTTCAGTGATCTAATGAGCGGCTTGGTTCTCCCTCGTCATCGTTTCTTCGCTTGGGGAGCCGTTCGGGGGCAGCTCCGGAGCGGGCTGGACCACGCCCGCCGGAGCCCTACGTTACTCACGGGCCTGCTGGTCGTCGCCCTCTGGCTGCTGATCGCCCTGCTGGCGCCGGCCATTGCCCCCTACTCACCGGTGGAGCAACGGCTCGCCGAGCGGCTCTCGCCTCCCAGCTTGAAACATCCTTTTGGGACGGATGAGCTGGGCCGGGATGTCTTCAGCCGGGTGCTGTATGGCGCCCGGATCTCCCTGCCCATCGGCTTCGGGGTGGTGATCCTGACCGCGGCGCTGGGGACCACCCTGGGGGCGGTGGCGGGCTTCGTCGGCGGCCTGGTCGATGAATTCATCATGCGGCTCTGCGATGCCGTCCTGGCTTTCCCCTCGCTGATCCTGGCCATGGCCATCACGGCGGCGCTGGGCCCGGGCTTGCAAAACGCCATGCTGGCCATCGTCCTGGTCCTGTGGCCGGAATACGCCCGGCTCATGCGGGGCCAGGTGCTGGCCTTGCGGGAGATGGAGTATGTGACAGCAGCCCGAGCGGTGGGAGCGCCCGAGGTCCGCATCCTGTGGCGCCACATCCTGCCCAACGCCTCCTCCGTGGTGCTGGTGAAGGCCAGCTTGGATGTGGGGAACGCCATCCTGCTGGCGGCGGCGCTCTCTTTCATGGGGCTGGGCGCTGTCCCGCCGACGCCGGAATGGGGGGCGATGGTGGCCGCCGCCCGTCAGAAGTTCTTCGAGTGGTGGATCGGAACCTTCCCCGGCTTGGCGATCCTGAGCACAGTGATCGGTTTCAACTTCCTGGGGGATGGCCTGCGGGATCTGCTGGATCCCCGCTTGCGGCGTCTCTCCCGATAAAATAAAAATATAAATACCTTTACCTTCGTCGATCAAAGGAGGTGTCCGATGGCGGCAGCGGCGCCGGAACGGACGGTCCCGCTGGGCCGGCTGGAGCCTCTTAAGATCGCTGTTGTGCCGGCCTTTGTGGGGTTGTGGGCAGCGATGGGCCCGGGGGTGATCTGGGCCGCGCTGGCGCAAGGAAGCGGTGAGATCATCTGGTGGCCTTACCTCACGGCCAAGTATGGAGCAACGTTCCTCGGCCTCTTGCTCCCCGCCTGCTTGATGCAATACTGGGTGAATCAGGAGATCATCCGCTACACGGCAACCACAGGCGAGACCTTCTTCACCGGCCTCACCCGTATCCACAAAGCGTTAGCCATCTTTATGTGGTTTATGATGTTGATCACCTTCCTTTGGTTTGGAGGATATGCCAGCGCGGGAGCCACCGCTCTCTTCGAGCTGACCCGTTTCCCGCCTGGCTGGGGGGCCCGGGAGGGCACCCTGTTCTGGACCTACCTGACCATCGCAGTTTTCTTTGCCGCTCTGGTGCTGGGGCGCGTGGTTTACAACATCATCGAACGGTTCATGATGGCGGTGACGATTGTCACAGTGGTGGGACTGGTTATCGCGGTTCTCCAGCCCACTGTCCTTTCTCAAGCGGGTGCCTTCTTTGCGAACTACCTGAACCCCTTCACCGTCCTTGGCGGTTTTCGAGTTCGCCCGTGGGATCCCAAGGATGCGGATATTGTTCTAACTTCTATCGCTTTTGCCGGCATGGGCGGATTCTTCAACGTCCTTTACAGTTACTGGATCCGGGATAAAGGGCTTGGGATGGCCAAATACATCGGGCGTGTGACAAGTCCCATTACGGGGAAGCCTGAGGCCATCCCCGCCACAGGTTATGCTTTCGAGGATACCCCGGAGAACCGAAAGAACTATCTGGATTGGATTCGTTATCTCCGCATCGATAACGCGATTGGGGTGGGGGTGAACGCCTTCACCGTCATGCTGATGTGCTGGCTGGCCTGGTCCATTCTCCTCCCTCGAGGCGAGTTCCCATCTGGATGGCGCATCGCCGTGGTCCAGTCGGCCTTCTTCGAGACGGCGATGGGCTCCATCGGACGGGCCCTCTTCCTCTTGGTGGCGGCGGCTTTCCTGGCGGATTCCTGGTTGGGGATCACGGATGGCGTCTCCCGTATGCACGCGGATTTCTTCTACGCGAACTTCGCTTGGGCCCGACGCCTGCACTTCCGAACCCTTTATTACATCTTCGTCGCCATCCTCACGGTGATCAGCTGCACCACGGTCCTGCTGGCCGCCCCAGGCCCCTTGTTGATCGCAGGAGGGGTGCTGAACTATATCTCCATGGCCATCTATATGCCCTTCCTAATCTACCTGAATTACTTCCTGGTCCCCAAGCGCTTCCCCGCCTGGACCCGTCCAGCAAACGCGACGCTGGTGATCACCTTAATTGTCAGCGCGATTTACATTGTCTTGGGGATCATCTACATTCTGTTCCGAGTTTTCGGGATCCGGCTGCTCTTCTAAAGGAAAGCATCGCCGGACCTTCCATTTATGATGAAACAGGAAGCGCCACGGGTTTCGGGGGCTGGGAGGAGCATCGGGAAGGACCTTCCCAGCCCCTCTCATCTTTGCCCGAAGGGAGTGGCCCGATGGGAGGAACGCGCCGCGTGGTGATCAAGCCTTCGGAATTCGTGGGCGGCGCTCCCATGGAGCGTATGCCCGGCGTGCGGGACTGGAAGGTGATTTACCCGGAGACGGGCTTCCCCACCAAGACGTTGATTATGGGGATCGTGGAGATCGATCCCGGCGCGCACACGCCCCTGCACCGACACAACTGCGAGGAGGTCTACTTCGTCCTCCAGGGCAGGGGTTACATCGAATCGGAGGGGGAGCGTTACGAGTTCGAGGCGGGGGATGCCATCTACAATCGCGAGAACACCGCCCATCGCGTGTTCAACACCGGGACGGAGCCGGTGCGCCTGTGCGTGGTGGCGGGCATCATGCTGATGGGGCTGCTCCCTCAGTGGCCCACCCCAAGCCCATATGAGATCCTGGAGTGAGGGTCTGTATCTTCCGCCGGAGGCGAGCCTATGCCTATCGGAAATCTCATTGCCGGCCGATGGCAAGTCCCTGAGCGGACCTACGCGCGGAAGAACCCTTCCCGACCGGAAGAGGTGGTGGCGGAGTATCCCCTCTCTGGGAAATCGGAGGCCATAGCCGCGCTCCGGGCGGCGGCGGCCGCGTTCCCGCAGTGGCGTCAGACGCCTCTCATCGAGCGCGCGCGGATCCTCCAGCGAGCGGCCCGTTTTCTGTATGAGCACCTGGAGACGATCGCCCGTGACCTCTCGGTCGAGGTGGGGAAGCCGATCTTTGAGGCGCGCGCCGAGGTCCGCCGGGCTGCGGAGATCTTCGAGTATTACGCCGCCTGGGCCTGGCAGCCCCAGGGCTTCCTGCTGGCTTCGGCCCGACCGGGGACGGAGCTCAGGGCCCGGCGGGTCCCTCTGGGCGTGGTCGCCCTGATCACACCGTGGAATTTCCCTATCGCCATCCCAGCCTGGAAGCTCGCCCCGGCCCTCTTGCTGGGCAACCCGGTGGTGCTGAAGCCGTCCACCCTGGGGCCATGCGGGGCGGTCCATCTCGCCCGCGCCCTGGAGGCTGCCGGTTTGCCCCCGGGGGTGTTGAACCTGGTGATCGGGCCCGGGACGCCGTTCGGAGAGGCCCTGGCTGAGGCCGAAGAGGTCCGCGCGGTCTCCTTCACAGGCTCCGTGGAGACCGGGCTCCGCCTCAAGGCGATGCTGGCCCATCGGCCGGTCCGCCTCCAGCTGGAGCTGGGGGGGAAGAACCCTTTCGTGGTCTGGGAGGACGCGGACCTGGCGGAGGCGGCCCGGCTGGCCGCCGAGGGGGCGTTCTTCTATGCGGGCCAGAAATGCACCGCGACCAGCCGCATCATCGTTCACAGGAAGATCTACGGGGAGTTCCGAGACGCGTTCCTGGAGGCCACCAGCCGGCTGAAAGTGGGCGATCCTTTGGATGAGGCCACGCGGGTGGGCCCGCTGATCGACGCGGCAGCCCGGGAGAACGTGCACCGCTGGGTGAAGCGGGGTTTGGAGGAAGGAGGACGGATCCTGATCGGTGGCCGGCCCATCGATCCCGGCTACTTCTATGAGCCGACAGTTCTGGAGGGAGTCCCCCCGTCGGCCTCCATCGCCCAGGAGGAGATCTTCGGCCCGGTGGTCACTCTCCATCCGGCGTCGGATCTTCCGGAGGCCATCGCCATCGCCAACGCCACGCGTTATGGTCTCTCCGCTTCCATCGCCACCCGTCGCCTGGATGTGGCCGAGGCCTTCCTGAACGGTGTGGAAGCAGGGATCGTTCATGTGAACCAGCCCACGGCGGGGGTGGAATATCAGGCCCCGTTCGGCGGTGTGAAGGACTCCGGATACGGGCCGAAGGAGCAGGGCTGGAGCGCCCTGGATTTCTACAGCGACTGGAAGACCCTGGTGGTCCGGGTGTAAACATTCCAGATGCGCGGGATCTCCTGGGCCCGCCCTCCATAGCCCGGCCAGAAGGGAAAACAGCGCTCACGACAGACGGGGAGGATCCCCTTTCTCACGCTGCCATTGCTCGTAGCGTCGGGCCAGCTCCCGACGGAGGACTTTCCCCAGGAAGGTCCGTGGTAACTCATCGACGAAGAACACCATGCGGGGCACCAGCTCCGGTGGGAGGCGGCGCCGGCAATAGGCGATGATCTCCTCGTTGGTCACCTGCTCCTTCCGGGCAATGACGAAGGCGATCGGCTGCCCGGCCACGGCCACCACCGCGGCCTCCTTCACGGAAGGGATCTCATACAGCACCTCCTCCACATCACGGGGGAACGCCGGCTGCCCCTCCTTCCCCACATACCACATGTCCGCTTTACGGGCGATCAGGCGGAAGTAGCCATCCTCATCCATCTGGGCAATGTCCCCGGTGAGCAGCCAGCCGTCTTCGGTGAGGACACGGCGGGTGGCCTCCGGATCCCGCCAGTAGCCCAGCATCACCTGGGGCCCCCGCACCGCCAGCTCGCCGATATGCCCGGGAGGCACCTCGTTCCGGCCGGTGCGCAGATCGACGATCCGGGCCTCCGTAGAGGGAAGGGGGATCCCAATGCTGCCCACCTTCCGCAGCCCATAGAGCGGGTTAGCGTGGGTGACCGGGCTGGCCTCGGTCAGGCCATAACCCTCCACCAAGCGCCCCCGCGTCAGGCGCTCAAAGGCTTCCTGGACCTCCAGAGGAAGCGGCGCGGAGCCGCTGATGCAGGCGCGGATGCTGTCGATGCCATACCGGCGCACACCCGGTATGCTGTTGATAGCCACATACATGCTCGGGACTCCTGGGAAGATGGTGGGACGAAAGCGCTGGATGGCTTTCAGCACCCGCTCCGGATCGAACCCGGGAAGCACGATCATGGCAGCGCCCAGGGCCATGGGCACGTTGAGGGCCATCGTCAGACCATAGCTATGGGAGAAAGGCAGGACACAGAGGAAGCGCTCCCGGCCTTCCTGCGCGTCCGGCATCCAGTGGCGGGCTTGCAGAGCGTTGGCGACCAGGTTGCGATGGGAAAGCATCACCCCTTTGGCCGCTGCTGTAGTCCCTCCAGTATACAGGATGACCGCCGGGGATCCGGGATCCACCGGGATGTCCGGTTCGTGATCCGGGTAAGGCGCCAGCCATTCACGCCACAGGTGGACCCCTCGCTCGCCGACAGGTGGGATGGCTTCCCGTCGCGTGAATCGCTGGATCGGAAAGAGGTAGTCCCCGGGGGCGGTAAGGAGAAGATGGGGGATGCCCAGCTCGCGCTGCAGCCTCCGCATCGCATCCGCCTGGGTGGTCAGCGTGATCAGTATGCGGACTTCTGCGTCGGCGATCTGGCGCTTCAGCTCCTCCTCGTCCTCCCCCGGAGGCAGAAGCACCGCGACCCCTCCGGCCTTCAGGGTCCCGTAGAAAGCGATGATAAATTGGGGAAGGTTGGGCAGGAGGATCGCGACCCGCTCGCCTATGTTCAGGCCCAGGGAGCGGAGGGCATGGGCAAAGCGATTCACCTCCCGATTCAGTTCCCGATAGGTGTAACGCGCGTTCCCGAAACAGATGGCATGATGGTTCGGGAAGCGCCGCGCCGCCGAGCGCAACAGCTCGTGAAGGGGGATATGAGGGATGGCGACGGTGGGAGGGACCCCTTCATCGTAAAACGCCAGCCAGGGTCGCTGATGCCAGAGAGCGCTTCGTGGGGAAATCGTGGCCGGGGAGGGTTCTCGCCAGGAACGGGTCGGGCGATCCTCCAGGAAGCGGCCGATGGCCCGGTTCACCGCCTCATAGCGCTCGATCATCACCATATGCCGGGAGGCGCCTACATTGAGATCCTCCCCCCGCGGGATGGCTCGGGCTACCTCCTCGAACAGCGGACGCTCGAACACCATATCCCGATGGCCCCGAATGACCAGGGTCGGCTGGGTCAGGCTGCGGAAACGAGGCCACCCCACCCACCGGGACATGGCGTGCATATAAAGTGCTTGCAGCACATAGGCGGGCGCGTGAAGCCATGGCCGGACAAAGGGCTCCGCCGCGCGCAGGAGGGGGAGAGGGAGATGGAACAGAAACCGGTAGATCGGATGCAGCCGATACTCGCCAGGCGTGGAGATCAGAATGAGGCGGTCCACCTGCTCCGGATGACGGAGGGCGTATTCGGTGGCGATCGCCCCGCCGAAGGAATGACCGATCAAAGCCAACGGAGGCTTCGCCTCCAGTTGGAGAAGAAGGGCTTCCAGATCAGACAGCAGCTCCTCCACATCATAGACGCTTCGGGGCTTGTCGGAAAGGCCGTGGCCCCGCAGATCGGGGGCGATGACCCGATGATGCAGCCCGAAGGCTTCTACCTGATGTTTCCACTGTCGCGCCTGACCCCCAAAGCCGTGGATGAAAACCAGCGTGCGCCGGGGATGCTCTGGATGCACATCGATCACGGAGAGGTGAACTCGGGGGGAGACGGAGACGGCTACCTCACGCCGGTAAAGATCCAAATCCATGGCCCCTCCTTTGCGCAGTCGCCTCAGCGCGATCGCTCTCACGCATCTCCTGCGCCCCAGTTTATCGAGCCTATGGGAGCACGTCAATCGCGGCCCTCGGAAGCCGCATGTTCGCGCATCCCCTCTCCGGATCGCCGAAGAAGATCGGACGAGCCCGGATGGCCGCCTGGATGTTATCGTCCGACTCAGAGAACTGCTGAGAGGTGGATCGGAGATTCCACACATAGAAAGCATCGCAGGAGGTGAAAATGTCCCGCCTTGGGATCGCCTGTGTGCAGCTGGAGGCCCTCGGGCTGGAGCGGGCCGAGGAGGCCCTGGAGCGGGCGTTGCAGGGCGTGGAGGAGGCTGGACGCCACCGGCCGGACCTCATCCTGCTGCCGGAGTGCACTTATCCCGCTTACTACCTCCACTCCCTGGAGGCTTATCATCGCGCCGAGCCCCGCCCGCTGGAGGAGGTCCTCCACCTGTTCGGCGAGAAGGCCCG
>Ga0079996_112391_pt1 | contig 13168 bp, 10 predicted proteins | sample PerSpoAPS_AMetaG_FD_69199 | JGI IMG/M metagenome (GOLD analysis project Ga0079996, IMG submission 69199) | Thermal spring microbial communities from Yellowstone National Park, Wyoming, USA - Perpetual Spouter A (PS_A) MetaG (SPADES assembly)... | ecosystem: Environmental > Aquatic > Thermal... | reverse complement strand
AAAGATATAATAGAAATCGTTCAGAAACTACAAGAGAGCGGTATCCTAAGTGCTGTATCTGGTCTCCTTGAAGGATTTGAAGAAGGTTTCAATTCAATAGTAAAACCTGAACTTATGGGATAAGTTGCAAATGCTATGATGTTGGTGTGGATGATAGGGAATCTTAACCATCAGATGTTATTTGAACTTGCTCAAAAATTACCAGAAGGGATGAAGAAAGCAGCAGAAGAATTCTCCCAGGCTCAAAAAGAAAAACCTTCAATATTTAAAATGTTAAAGCTAATGAAAAGCCCGGAATTCTACGCAGCAATAAAATCTCTACACACCATAATAAAATATATATCAAATCATACAAACTCACAAGATAAAAAATAAAGAATTAGAATTATACAACAAATTGCAAATTAAGAAAAGCTCTTGCATTTACTTGCCTCATCGCATATCTTGCTTGTACCATTAGCTTTAAACTTGACATTATATTTTTGCTATCAGCTGTAATAGTTCCAGTTCATGAAACAACAGATTTTCCAACAGTAAAATAACTTTCACATCTGTATCTATATCTTAAAGAGAATAGCTTATCTATTTTTGTAGAACACAAAAATTGTGGATTTTGCGAAGATCAAAAATAGAACTACAACTTTTGCAAATACACCTATAATTTTAAGAGAAAATTTAACTTCTGCATTTTTCATTATCTTTTTATTCCTTGTTATGGGAAAAATTAATACGAAGAAAAGGGGCAAGAAAATAAAGAAAAAGAGATAGAGTAAAGAAAATTTATGAAAGAAGAAAAAATTCCGGAATTTCCGGGGTTTTTAAAAATTTTAGGTCCAGGGATAATATGGCTTGCACTTGCCCAAGGTTCGGGAGAACTTATATGGTGGCCATATCTTGCTGCAAAATACGGAGGGGCTCTTTTGTTTTTACTCATCCCCTCCGCTCTCGTGCAACTCCCACTAACTTATTACATCGGAAGGTATTCACTGCTTACAGGTGAGAGTATATGGAGAGGATTTTTGAGAGCAAACAAGTATTTTTCAATTTTTCTCTGGATTATGATGAACTTTTCGTTCTTTTGGTTCGGTTCATTTGTGGTTGCAGGAGGAACAGCTTTATCTGAACTCATACCTTTTGGAATATCAAGGAAAGCCGAATCAATACTCTGGGGATACTTGCTTATTTTAGGAATGTATATAGTACTTATGAAATCAAAAAAAGTATATGATGTGATAGAAAAAATTATGATGTTTGTGGCAATAGGAACATTCGTGGGACTTGTTATATCTTGCTCTTATAGAACGGTTCTGGAAAAAATACCCGATTTTTTCGCAAGTTTCCTCAAGCCAAACCTTAAAGTCATAGAAAAAGAAGACTACGAGAAAGTTATAACAGCTATAACTTTTATGGGGCTTGGCGGATTCTGGTCGCTCTTTTACTCATACTGGATTTTAGGGAAAGGAATGGGAATGGCAAAGCTAACCCAAAATAAATTCATCTCCGGTTTCATACCTTCAAAAGATACACCCAAAAATAAAATATCAATCTGGAAGAAAGCTCTATTGCTTGATTCATCGGTTGGAGTTGTAGGGAACTTAATAACAACAATTATGACAACACTTCTGGCATTTGCAATACTTAATCCAAAAGGTCTTTTTCCTACGGAATATAAAATTGCGGTTGTTCAAGCAGAGTTCTTTGCAGAATGGGGCGGAGAACTCGGAAGAAGAATTTTTTTGTTTGCTTCCGCTTTATTTTTGGTTGATACATGGATATCTACTGCCGACGCCGTTGCACGAACAAACATTGATATCATCAAGTTTGTAAATGAAAAAATTATAAAAGACGAAAATAAGGCTTACAAAATTCTTATAACAGCAATAACCGTAATAACATGCATCACTTTACCGATTGCTCCCCCTGGGGAACTTATTGTTTTCACAGCAGTGGTAGGATTTTTTGGAATGGGAGCAATTTGCATTATGGTTATAATAACTCAATCTTATTTTCTTCCAAAACTATCAGAAACTCTCAAAGAATCAAAAATAGAAAAAATTTCAATTTTTATAACTACAATTATATATATTTCTCTTGCAATAATTTATATTGTGCTTAAATTTAAGACATGAGAAATAAAAGCTATAAGAAAAATTTTACAACTTTGATTTTCAAAATTATTCTCTCTGCTTTTGCTTTATTATTAACTTTTTCGTTCTTTGTGGCTTGTGGAGAAAAAAATAGGGAAGACAAAAGTGAAATACCAAAAGAAATAATAAAAATTATAGAAGATAACCTGCTTCCATGCTCTGATGAACTCGGAAAAGAATATACGGGAGGACAATTTTCCCTGATAAGAAATATAAAATATTCAAACTCAAAATCAAATTTAGTTGGAGATCTATATTTGCCGTATGGCATAAAAAATTTTCCTATTGCAATACATATTCACGGCGGAGGATGGACAGCCGGAAACAAAGGAACCCCGATGGGCAGATGGTGGGGAGAGCTTTTTGCATGCAACGGAATAGCTGTGTTTGATATTGAATATACATTAGTTCCAAAAGCTAAAATTTCAGAGCAAGTAAAAGAAATAAAATGTGCAATCTTGTGGGCAAAAAAAGAAGGTAAAAAGTATGGAATAGGCAGCAAAGTAATACTTTTGGGAGGAAGCGCAGGCGGACACCTCACAGCTCTCACAGCATTTTCAAAAAATGATTTCCTACCTGAAAACTGCGAATGGTTTGACGAAAAATCAAAAAGCGAACTTAAAGTAGATGCAGCAATTCCTTTCTATGGAATATATGATTTCGGTAACCCCTATATAAAATACTTTGAGCCAGTAAGAGCTGAATCCGAAAATATAGAGGAAACTATAAAAAAATTATCACCCGTAAATTATATTGATTTTGTAGATTTCCCTGTCCTGATAATACACGGAGATGCGGATTTTCTCGTCCCTCTTGATCAATCCGTTGAACTCTATCATTTACTGGTTCAAAAAGGAAAACAAGCTGAAATCTTCGTAGTAAAAGATGGAGCTCATGCATTTGATTCCTTTCCCGAAACAGAATACACGAAGAAAACAAAAGAAAAATTACTTGAATTCCTCAAAAAATATGGATTTATAGACGAAAAAGTTGTAAGCGAGCTCAAAAAGAATACTCCTAATAATTACAACCATCTTGAAAAAGCTCGTGATTTCTTAAAACGTGGGTTTTTCAAACAAGCTTATCTTGAATTTTCAAAACAGAGTGAAAAGTCAAAAAGTTGTGAAACGGAATATGGTAAATTCCTTGCAAAAGCATTTGATATGCTGAGTCAAATCATAGTTTCTAATGAATCAGGAATTTTATCTCTCGTATCTCCAAATTCTTCTCAATCAAACATATCTATATCTCTCAGTCCACACCTATATCTACTATCAGCAAAAGCAGAAGAAGAAAGAGATAAAAAAGATCATCAAAATAATAAGCTTTATCAAAAAAATATATTGGAAAAATCTGAAAATCAATATCAGTGGAAACCTAACCTAAATCTTCTCTATGAAAACTATATAATGCCAATAGAAGAAAAATTAGCGGAACTTCAAAATTTATCAGAATATCTATATTCAAACTCTTGCGAGTTCTATGAAGAAGATGGCATACCAATCTATATGCAAAGCTTCACATCAGAGGTGAGAATAGGCAAAAAATTCGGAAAAGAACTTCCGGTGATTGTTATGGCAACATCACATATCGCAAAATTTTTCCTTGATTTTATTTTTTCACACGACATAAACTTTGATATACAAAAAGAACTCACTTCAAAATATCTTATCCCGCTTTTCCTTGCAAAAGGAGGAGAAGATATAACAGGACTTTTAAGACTTGCAGGAATACTCTACTATGAAAACTCTAATATCCTCAATTTCATAAGACCTGAAAAGTTTGATTCAGCAAAGCAAGAACTTATAAAATCTCTTGAACTTATAGCTTTGGCTATTGACGAAATTTTCCTCAAACCCAAAAACAACGATGTTTTCTCAGTCAAAGATGAAAATGAAGATAGTAAATTTTCTCCGGGAGATAAATTCTCAACAGGGAAACTCTACACTGTACCAGAAGGAATACAAACAAATTACACAAGACTACTTGATATTTTAGAACTAATTCCCACTTTCTTTGATGAAAATTACTTCAAAAGAGTCAGGGATTTCCTGGTAAATCTATCGTCAAAAATAAGAAAAAATGACCCTGTAAATTTTGCTGAAATGCGAGTTCTAATTCCAGATTTCCTAAAAAGCTTGAATTTAGGTGAAATCTTTCCAGATTTTATTTCGTTCAATATTGGAGGATTTTTTGATGCAAAAAAACCACTCAGAGCTTACCTACCAGAAGTCATAATAACAGATATAATTCCGGATATGAAAGAAATACTGGAAAAACCTGAACTCAATCAAAAAATCTCTTTGCCCTCGCTTTTGATAGAAGGAGAACTTGGAAAGCTAGCAAATGAAAACGACAAAATTCCAAAAACCGGAAAATGCTATGTATGTTTTGAAGGGGAAAGGTTTGCAGAATACGATGGTCAAAAAACTCTTGATGGCAACACAATAAAAAAACTTGAAAATGATTGCTTATATATCAAAGGAAAATTTCTATTTGAGAGTATAATTCAGCAGAGAATTCCTCTACTTTATATTTATTTCAAAGATCCAACATTCGGAGGGAATTTGTTCATAGGTAAAATATCACAAGGTTGTGGAACTGAAAATGAAAGTTTCCAGCTTGCAAATAACTTTTCCCTCAATAAATCCATAAGCTACATTATGATAAAATTAGATGACCTTACAAGAAGTTTTAGAATAAGCTTTTAGTTTTAAATTAAGCTTTTGAGAATTTAGGTTTAAGCCCAGATTAACTAATGAGAAATTCCTAAATTTTCAAGAAATCTTTGAGCATCAAGAGCAGCCATACATCCTGAGCCAGCAGCAGTAATGGCTTGTCTATATCTTTTATCATGGACATCGCCTGCTGCAAAAATTCCCGGGACAGATGTTTCTGTTGTTCCGTTTTTCGTTATTATATAACCCTGATCATCTAACTCAATTTTTCCTTTAAGGAAATCAGTATTAGGTTTGTGTCCTATCGCAATAAAAACTCCATCTGTCTCTACCTTAGAAATTTCCCCAGTTACAACATTCTTCAAAACAACGGCTTCAACTTTACCTTTTTCTGGGTCAAGAATATCAACAACAACACTGTTCCAAATAAATGAAATTTTTGGGTTCTTGAAAGCTCTTTCTTGCATTATTGGAGAAGCTCTGAGTTTATCTCTTCTGTGGATGATTTTCACCTCAGATGCAAATCTTGTAAGGAACAGAGCCTCTTCCATAGCTGAATCACCTCCTCCAACTACAACGACTCTTTTGTTTTTAAAGAAGGCACCATCACATGTTGCACATGTAGAAACACCTCTCCCCACAAGCTTTTTTTCAGATTCAAGTCCGAGCATTTTTGAGCTTGCACCAGTAGCGATTATTAAAGTCCAACTCAAAAATTCTTTCCCGGTATCCGTTTTTACTTTGAATGGAATTTTCTCAAGTGGATTTCCAATCTCAATATCAACAGCATTCTCATATATGATTTCTGCTCCAAAACGTTCTGCTTGTCTTCTCATATTCTCCATCAAATCCGGTCCCATAATGCCATCAGGGAAGCCAGGGAAATTTTCAACCTCCGTTGTCAGCATAAGCTGTCCACCGGGTTGTATTCCAGCTAAAATCAGCGGTTTCAGGAGAGCTCTTGCAGTATATATTCCGGCTGTATATCCAGCAGGACCAGACCCCAAAATTATAACATTTCTTACCTCCATAGTAATTTTAGTAAATCATTCAGGGAGATTTGAAGGTTTAACAGAAAAATTGAATTTATGCAAATCAAATTTCCTCTCAAATCTCTCCTTCTCTTTATTCTTAAAAATTTTTTTATTTTCTTACAAATCCCTCACTTTTACCCATCTTGCTGGGACATCATCGTTTTCAAGATATTCTTTTATGTTCTCAATTCCAAGGTAGCCTCTATCCCAAAGGTATTCAACATGCGCTCCTACTTCGTCAATTGCCAAAAGAAACTGATACTTTTTTGCATCTGGGAAAATTTCACGAGTCAGCTCTAAAATAGTTTTAGGTTCGGAACACAAATCTAAAATTTTTTTCAACCTTATATTATGGTGCTCTTTTATTTCATCTATTCTCTTTACAACATCCTCTATTATTGAGTAGTGAGCCGGAAGACCAAATGAAATCTTATTTTTTATAACCTCTTCCCTCACCCTTTCAAGTGAGTTAATATAATGTCCGACACCTGTGTATCTCATTATACTTTCAGGGAACTGATGAGGAGTTATATATGGCAATATATGATCTCCTGTAAATATTACATCGTCTAAAATAAGACACATGTGACCGGGACTATGACCTGGGGTATGAACAACTTTAAATCCATACAGAAAATCTCCATCTCGTAAAGCTTTTGTTATTTTCACAGATCTCAAAAATTCCTTTGAAGCCGTGTACATCAAAATATAATCTTGAACAGCTTTCTCATCAAGTCCCGATCTTATTAAGAAAATAGAGAGATAATGTTTTGCATATATTAGAACTTCTTGAAATCTTTCAACAGCTTTTGAATCAATCTCGTGAACATAGATTTCAGTTTTTGGATAAAGCTGCAAAAAGTTATAAAGTCCACCAAAATGGTCTATATGAGCGTGCGTGACAAAAATTCCCTTAACATCTTCTAAATTTACGGAATACTTTTGTGATACATACTTTTCAAATTTTTCTCTGAAACTTTCTAAATTTGACATAAATCCCATATCAATCAAAAAAACACCATCATCAGCCAACACAACATAGATGTTGTTGTAAAGAAAAGGTAAAGTGTTCACAGATAACCTTATAATTTTTCTCCCCCTTGATGTACTAAATTCTTCTGTTGGAAGTTCTTGAGTTATTCTTTCTCTTTTTTCTTCCATATGAAATTTAAAATTATCTCCCACCAGAAAATTTATCTTTTACACAATATTTCTACTCTTGAAAAAACAAACTTGCATTTTTGAGTCTTCCGAAAGGAGCATCTTATGCATAACAAAACTCAATCGCCTAATTTTTTTTCTTCTTGTTTTCATTAATGATAGCTGAAATAAAAAATTTCAACCAATTGCAAGTGCTATTGAGATACATAAATCTCCATCATGGGTGATTGATACAAAAATTTGAGATATACCCTTCTTTTCTGCTTCAATTTTTGTCAAGCCATAAAGAGAAACAGATGGGAAAGGTTTTCTTATTATTTCTATTTCTTTGAATATTATTGGTCTCCTCATTCCTATTGTTTTAAAAACAGATTCTTTTGCGGAGAATGTACTTGCAATTCTCTCAAAAAATTTCTCTTGCGAGCGCGTAATATATTTTATTTCTTCATCAGAAAAAACTCTTTTCAAAAATCTCTCCCCATGGGCAAAGTAAACTTTTTCAAAACGACTTATTCTAACTATATCTATCCCTATTCCCTTTATCACACCACTAAATATCAAGAGTTGTAGCTTCAAGAGCGTATTTCATGATGAAATCTCTTCTTGGCTCAACTTTTTCTCCCATAAGAATTGTGAAAAGTTCGTCAGCTTTTTGAGCATCATTAACTGTAACTTTTTTGAGAACTCGTGTAGCTGGATTCATAGTTGTTTCCCAAAGCTGCTGCGGATTCATTTCTCCAAGCCCTTTGAACCTTTGAACTATTATTCCGTCTCTTCCCAATTGCTCTGCTTCTTCTAATAGTTTTTCTGGATCTCCATATTTTTTGACCTCATCATATTTTCCTTTAAGCAGAGCTTTCGCTACTGCGGAAATTTCTTTATCGTCTTTGATTTTAAGAATTCTGGTTAATCCCCTTTTTAAAATATATTCTTTCAGCTCGGTATCATCTTTGAGATATAAATCTTGGTTTTTCTCTCTTACTCTAAAAAGAGGAGGTTGAGCTATGAAAAGGTGAGAATTTTCAACAACCGGTCTCATATATCGCCAGAAGAAAGTCAAAAGCAGAGTTTTTATGTGAGAGCCGTCTATATCAGCATCTGCGAGCAATATTATTTTGTGATACCTCAATTTTTCGATAGAACAATCTTTTCCTATCCCACATCCCAAAGCAGCTATTATTGCCTGAATCTCATCATGATTTAACATTTTTATCAAAGATGCTTTTTCTACATTCAGGATTTTTCCTCTGAGGGGCAGTATGGCTTGGAACCTTCTGTCTCTTGCCTGCTTTGCGCTCCCCCCTGCACTTTCACCCTCAACTATAAAGAGTTCAGTTTTTTCTGGATCCCTTATCTGACAATCTGCAAGTTTTCCTGGTAAAATGATCTCATCTTTTGCCCTTTTCCTTACAACTTCTCTTGCTTTTTTCTCTGCTTCTTTTTCAAGATGAGTTTGAAATACTCTTTTTACTATTGTTTCAATTATTTTGGGATTTTCCTCAAAGAATTTGACCAGTTTCTCATATACTGCTGATTCAACTATACTTTTTACCTTCGTATTTCCAAGTTTTGCTTTGGTTTGCCCCTCAAATTGTGGATCTGGTAAAAACACAGAGATTGCTCCGACAAGTCCTTCTCTTATATCTTCACCCGAAAACACAATATCTTTTTTCAGTATTTTGGGAGCAAATTGGTTTATTGCTCTACTTAAAGCCGTTTTGAAACCAGTAAGATGGGTTCCACCATCCACTGTCCTTATAGTATTTGCAAACGAAAGAACAAGTTCTTCACTTTCTTCCCTGTAAAGAAGTGCTGCTGAAAATTTTACATCTTCTTTTTCCCCCTCAATTTGAATCGGATTTCTAAATAGCACCTGAGATTCTGACGCTAATTCTTTCACAAGCCCAGACAGACCTTCTGTTGAGAAAAATGTTTCCTTTTGTCCCGTTCTCTTATCTTCCAGTATTATTTTCAGTCCCGGAATTATGTAAGAAATTTCTTTCAACCTCTCTTTTATTATATCGTAGGAGAATTCGGTTGTTTCAAAGATTTCAGGGTCTGGCCTGAATCTGACTCGTGTTCCTGTTTCTTCAACACCACCTTCCTGTTTTATTTTTGTTGGAGTAACTGGTTTCCCTCTTCTAAATTTTTGGTATGCAAGTTTTCCATCCCTTTTTACCCAAACCTCAAGCTCCTCTGATAGAGCATTCACAACAGACGCTCCAACTCCGTGTAATCCCCCTGACACCTTATAAACTCCCTTTTCAAATTTTCCTCCTGCATGCAGTTTTGTAAATACTACTTCCAGGGCGGATGTTCCTGTTTCTGGATGAATGTCAATTGGGATTCCTCTCCCATTATCTTCAACTTCACAGGAGCCATCTTCAAGGATTCTGACGATTATTTTATTGCAAAAACCAGCAAGAGCTTCATCAACCGCATTATCTACAATTTCCCATACAAGATGATGTAATCCTTGCGGACCTGTGGAGCCTATGTACATTGCAGGTCTTTTTCTAACGGCTTCAAGGTCTTTGAGTATTTTTATTTGTTCTGCTGAATATTCCTGAGAAGGGTGTCTTTCTTTTTTCTTATCTTTTTTAGGTTCAAACTTTTCCTGTAATTTCAGTTCCTGCTGTTTTGTATTTTCTTTTTGTTTTATTGTATGTTTTTCCTGTTTTGGATGTTTTTCTTCTTCTGATATTACATCTTCTATTTTTTCGAACTCCATTTTTGTCCCTCCTTTTCTTTTTTTTGTTTTCTCTTAAAGCTTTAAATCTTAAAGATTATAAGTTTTTAATATTAAAGCTCTAATTTTTAAAGTCCTAATAAATTATAAAATTTAATAATTTGAGACAAACTTTTGGGAATTTCCTGAAAATTTATAGGTTATATACCCCAGGAAAGCAGTGCAGAACCATAAGTTATTCCTGCTCCCAAAGCCGCAAGAGCTATAAGTTGCCCTTTTTTCAGAAGTCCCTTTTCAAGCATCTCATCAAGAGCGATAGCTATTGAACCACCTGATGTGTTGCCCACAAATTCTATGTTATCATAAACTTTCTCTTTTGGTATTTTAAAATGTTCGCATATCGCCTCGGTTATTCTTCTGTTTGCCTGATGTGGAACAATCCAATCTACCATATCTAATGTAATTTCATTTTTTTCCAAAATTTCTTTGAGAGCTTGCCCCATATACTTTACCGCAAGCTTAAATACTTCTCTGCCCTGCAATTTCATAAAGTGCATTCTTTCTTTTACTGTTTTCTCAGATGCAGGATTGCGGGAACCCCCTGCTAGTATCACAATTTTATCGTATTCATCTCCTATAAGTCCAAGTTTGAAGTCTAAAATTCCGAATTTTTCAGTTCTTGTCATAACTACTGCTCCCGCTCCGTCTCCGAAGAGTATGCAACTTGATCTATCTTGATAATCCGTTATTGCGGAAAGTTTATCTGAACATACAACAAGGACATAGTTTGCTTTTTTGGATTTCAAAAACGTATCAGCTATTGATATTCCGTATATGAAACCCGAGCAAGCTACGTTTATATCCATTCCCCCCGCGTTTTTTATTCCGAGTTCTTTTGCTAAAATCCCAGCTGTACAGGGTATAGGATAATCTGGTGTTATCGTGCAAAAAACTATGAGATCTATTTTCTGAGGTGAGATTCCGGACATTTTTATTGCTTTTTCCGCTGCTTTTACTGCCATCGTTGATGTAAACTCGTTTTCTCCTGCTATTCTTCTTTCCTTTATTCCTGTTCTCGAATATATCCATTCATCCGTTGTATCAACCATTTTTTCAAGGTCGTAATTTGTCAGAATATTCTGAGGCAAATACGAACCGATACCTATTATTCCAGAAAGGATTTCGCTATCTTTTTTATTTATAAACACGGCTTATTTCTTTTTTTATCTACCTTTGAATTCAGGTTTTCTTTTTTCAAAGAATGCTCTTACTCCTTCTATTGCATCTTGCATCTGTGAGCATATTGATTGAGCCAGGGCTTCTATTTCAGAGTGAGCTCTCACATGGAATTCTCTTTTCAGTATTTTTTTTGTAAGTTTTATAACATACGGAGCGTTTTCGGAAATTTGGCGAGCCATATTCAGAGTTTCTTCTTCAAGCTTTTCAGGAGGAACCGCCTTTGCGACAAGTCCTATTTTTTCTGCCTCTTCTCCTGTTATGAATTTTGCTGTAAAAAGAAGTTCGCAAGCTTTTTCAAGTCCGACTATCAGAGGTAAGGTGTAGGTTATTCCCATTCCAGGATGTATTCCAACTTTTGCAAAGTTTGCAGCTATTTTTGCGTCCGATGATGCAATTCTTATATCACAAAGGAGCGCGAAAGCGAGCCCCCCTCCTATTGTATATCCGTTCAGCGATGCTATAACAGGTTGTTCTAATTCAAGAATTTTCATAAATGAGTTATAAAATTTCATTATACCTTCTCTCGCTCCTGCTGCTCCTGGTAGACCTTTTTCTGTGGCGAACATTTGCAAGGTTGAAAAATCAGCCCCAGCGCAGAACGAATTTCCACTTCCTGTAATTATTACACATCTTACCTCATCAGAGGCTTTGATTTTTTCAATCGCATCAGACAAACCTGCTATAATTTCTGGATCCATAAGATTTCTTCTTTCTGGTTTGTTGAAAACCACTTTTACTATTTTCCCATCATCTATTTTTTGGAATAAGACTGCATTTTTTTCTTCTGCCATAGAACAAAATTTTATTTACGAAAAAAATCAGATTATACTTGCAAGGATTTTTGGCGAAAGATTTGTTTTGATTTTTCTTGGAATAACTTACACATTAGAATAAATGAATAGAATTTGTTTTATGTTTGAGGATATAGTAGAAGGTTTTGTAAGAGGAGAAAAGATTGCACTATCACGAGCAATAAGCTTTGTTGAAAGGAACCCAGAAAAAAGTTATCTCCTAATATCTGAAATATCAAAAAGAACCGGGAGAAACTTGCTATCAGAAGATGTTCATATCATAGGAATCACGGGAGCGGCAGGGACGGGGAAAAGCACAATAATATCACAACTTATAAAGAAGATAAAAGGAGGTATTTTATTGTGTGATCCATCATCGGTAAGAGTTGAGGGTGGGGCAATTTTAGGAGATAGAATAAGGATACAATCAGAGAAGACAGAACAAGATGGAGTATTCATAAGGAGCGTCGGAACGAGGGGTGAATTTGGCGGAATATCGGCAAACACAGGAGATATAATAAATCTTTATGTCCTATTTGGTATGAAAAACATATTAATAGAAACCGCAGGAGCAGGACAAACGGAAACAGAAATTCACAAAATCGCTGACACAGTAGTTCTGGTAGTCTCACCAGAAAGTGGAGACGAAATACAATTTATGAAAAGTGGTATCCTTGAAATCGCAGATATAATCGTTCTCAATAAGTCAGATAGACCATCTGCAGATAAGCTTTTCAACGAAATAAAAGTTGCAATAGATACTGCTTATATGGTTCTGGCAGGGATAGGAGAAAATATAAAGTGGAAACCACCTGTGTTGAAAGCAATAGCAAAAGAAGGTCAAGGGATAGATGAGCTGATAGAAAAAATAGATGAGCACAAAAAATTCTTGAAAGAGAACAACTTGATATTGCAAAAGAGAAAAAGCAGGTTAGAGAGAGATTTCGTAAGTAATCTATCTAAAAGCATAATTCGGACTTTGAAGGAAATGAAGATTTTCAAAGATGAGCTTCAAAAGATATTAGATGGGCAAAAAGACCCTTACACCGCAGCAAAAGAAATATCAGATATAATCAGAAAAAATGCTATGGATGAAAAGATAAAAATTGAATAATTAAAAGAAGAAAAGAATGATTGGCAACAGAATGATAGCAAGAAATTTAATTCACAACCCGAAATTAAGGAATTTTTTATTAAAAATTTTTGGACAAAAAAATTTCTTTTGGAAATTAATTACTCCTTTACTAAAAGCACAAAAAGTTATGAAAGGTGATTGTATCTTCTGCAAAATAGTGAGAGGAGAAATAAACTCAAAAAAAGTATATGAAAATGAAAAAATTGTAGCATTCCACGATATAAACCCGCAAGCTCCCATCCATATACTTGTTATCCCCAAAAAGCATATTGAGAAAATCACAGATATATCAGA
>Ga0079996_133437_pt1 | contig 13179 bp, 10 predicted proteins | sample PerSpoAPS_AMetaG_FD_69199 | JGI IMG/M metagenome (GOLD analysis project Ga0079996, IMG submission 69199) | Thermal spring microbial communities from Yellowstone National Park, Wyoming, USA - Perpetual Spouter A (PS_A) MetaG (SPADES assembly)... | ecosystem: Environmental > Aquatic > Thermal... | reverse complement strand
AACCAATTCAGCATGCTTATATGAAGCTAGGAAAGCCAGTAGTGTGGGCATGGGCTTGGGCTTTGATGGTTTTCATTCCAGTTATTTGGCCAGGTTGGGCTGCTGCCTCAGCTACTGCTATTACTGCTTTGCAATTAGGTAGACTTCCTGGACCTGGCGATGCTAATCTTGTTTTAATGTGGGGCATTATACTGCTAATTATTTCTTTATTTATACTACATGTAGGTTATAAGATACAAAGAACATTGGAACTTATAAATTGGCCCATTGTGATCTTGGTTATAGTTTTTGTTGCTGTTGGAGTAATAGCAGGTGCTCCAGCTTGGGCTTGGGGCGATATAGCCAAGGGTCTAGTTATACCTGAATCTCCATTGGGCAAAAAAGCTGATTGGTTTGCTCTTTCTGCTGCAATTGCTTATATTCCAGCAGGATTTGCTTTCAATTTAATGCTTTCTAGCTATGCTAGAGACAAAGGATGGGGTATGGGATCAAAAGTAGGTTACATATCAGCTGTGATTGGAGGAAGAAAAGTAAAGATCTCTACCGAAGAGATTCCCTTCAAAATTAACGAGGAAAATTTAAAACGCTGGAAAGAATGGGAGAAGGTAGCTAAAATAGATTCATGGATAATAATGTCACTTCTAACATTCATAACTGTAATAATGACCAGTGTTTTAGCATATGGATTACTTGCTCCTAAAGGCTTAAAGCTTACTGGTTTTGCTGTAGCCTCAGCCCAAGCTGCAGCTTTAGCTGATGTACTTGGTGTAGTAGCATGGTTTATAATATTATTTGGTGGTTTCTGGATACTGTTTGGTACCCAATTCGGTCTTATGGACTCTACAAGCCGAGTAATAACCGATTGTTTCTGGATTGCTAGCAAGAAAGTTAGATCATTTGCTAAAGAAGATCCAAGAAGACTATATTATACAGTTCTTTATCTTGAATTTATAATTGCTGTAATACTTATGATAGCCTCAATAGGATTTGGAGTAGCTCAACCTTTCGTGCTAATAGCTTTAGGTGCTAATCTAGGTCTCTTTGCTTTATTAGTAGCTTACATATTACAAATAATCGTTGATTACAAATTTTTACCTAAAGAACTTAGACCTCATCCAATAACCACTTTCATTATTATCGTAGGAATTATTTGGTATGGCTTCTTCCTAACAGCTTTATTGCTTCAGACATTTGCAGGTATTAGATTATAAAAAATTAGTATAAAATAGGCTAAAAAATCAAAAATAATTTTTTTTCTAAAAATTAAAAATATTGTAATGCCAATTACTATTAAAAGTATTATTATAATTATAGTAGGATAATCTATTGTTGGTCTTTCATATGGTGTTATAGTTGTTGTAGTTTCACCTATTGTAGTTGTAGGTGATGGTATTGTTTCTATACCAGTTAAGGTTGGTTGAGTTTGAGTTGTGGTAAAATTAGTAATGGTATTATTCATAGCTAACCCAATTATAACAAAATATTCAGATTTAATAGAAGGTATAGAAGAAAATATAGTGTAACAATATAACTTAACATACCATAATCCAGCCTCCATGTTTGTTGTAGCAAATTCAATTTTAAATATACCATTAGTAAAATTAGCATAAGAAACAAAAGCTATTTTTCCACTAACATGTTGAATGATGTAAAATAATTTAAAGTAATTTTCATTTAAATTTTCTAAATTTGTTGTAATATTTATTAAAATTTCTTGTTTATCTCCTTTTATTAAAGCTTTGGATAATTTAACATCTTTAATATTTATTTTTATATCTTTTATAATTTTATTTAAATCTTTTATTGGAACTATATATTCTTTATTTAATGATAATTTTAATATGCTATTTTCTTTTTCTAATTTGAAAGGACCATTGGAAATTAAAGCATGTTTATAATCTTTTATAAAAATAATTGTATTACTGTATCTTTTATTTACTTCTTCCAAAGATATTGGTGTTATTACTCCTTCGTATAATGCTTCTGGAACATAACTTCTATTTTTAAAATTAGATAATATTATGCTAATCCAATTACTCTGCGTAGAATTCAATAAATCTAGCCAATTTATTCCTAACTCTTTAGCTTCCTCTTTATACCATGAAGTTTTTCCTTCAATAAAAAGCTCTTCTGTAGCTAATAAAATTTGCCATGGTATACTAGTCCATAGAGGGAAAATATAAGATAACTCATTTTTATCAAAATGATAGTAATTAGAATAAATAATTAATGTTGTTTCGTTGATAATTTTAATTCCTTTTATTAAACTAATGAAAGGTTTGAAAAACGCCTCAACATATTTGCTGTATTTATAGTCTAGCATATCTACTTTGTCGCTCCATTCCCAAAGGAAATAAAACCAATATAAAATATCGTATAAATTCATTTCGCTTCCATCTTGCCATTTACTATAAATTATTTCGAATTTTATTATGCTTCTTACTTTAGTATCTTTTTGAACATATTTCCATTTTTTCTCTTTCGTATCCCAATATATAGCAGAATCTACGTTAAACATTGGTTTGTTTGAAGAATTCAAGACTTCAGCTTTTATTCTCCAAGGAATTAATGTTGAATTATATGGATTTCTTAAGTAAGAAGAATCTAAAATCAAATTAAATATTAAGTTGTTTGAAAAATCTAAAAAACCTCCAACAGGATTCCATGAATCATCTATTTTTTGCAAATAAGCTATTACCAAAGGTTTATCTTTATTTATTTTTGGTTTAATGCTAAGGAAATTAATCTTATTTGCAAATCCAGTTGTATGGTCATTAATTATACCTTCAACTCTATTTTTATTATAAACGTAAATTTCGCTTCTCTGTGCTACAAATATTCTTACGGCTTCTTCAATTCCCATTTGAATTATTTTTCTTAAAATCTTATCTCTTTCTTTCTCATCTAAATAATCTCCTATTAAGAGTTTAGCTGATAAATCATCTATTGTAGAATTCAAATAATTCCAGAATTTTTGGATATTCCAGCCTGGCATAAAACCATACCAACTTGCATAAAACTGTGCTACTTTAAATTCTGAATATCTTAAATTTTCATATATATTCCATTCTTCAACATATAAATTCCATTTTAAATCCTTTGGGTCGCTGTTATAAACTAAATTTCTAGCTTCATTTGAAGTTAAATTAATATTTTCAACTTCAAATCCTAAATTTTTAAGAATATTAGAAATATGTAAAGTATAATTATATCTTATTGGATCATTATTTATAAATATTGTTTTAATTTTTATTGTTTCATTATTATAATACCAATATCCATTTATTTTTTTAATATTTAAATTGGTTAAAGTTTTATTTATTATATTTTCTGCTAAAGTTATATTATCTTTAAAATTCTTTCCTTCTATTATATCTGCTACTTTTACCCAATCTGCATCGTATTCATTTATAGGAGAGAAAGTTTCCTTAGCATAGCCTTTTAACAAAACGTTCTTAAACCATTGTCTTTCAGCTATGAAATTAACTGCATACCTTATTTCTTTATATTCAAAAGGATTAAATTTTCCGCTTACACTTTTTGGAACAGGGTTTAATAAAATAGTATATATTCTTCCTTTTTTAGCTTCGTAATAACCAATGTTTGTGTCATTAACAAAACTGCTTATGGGATTGAGTAATAGGTCTGCTCCACCGTAATCTCCACCTATTTTTATGCTATTTATTGCTTCTTCTTCGCTGTAAAATCTTTGAAATAATAATAAGAAATTATCGCTCTGAGCCTTTATTGGCATGTTTAATTTAAATAGTGATAAAACTATGAGCAAAATGATTATTAAACTAAATATTTTTCGCATATATTAAGAATGTTTAAGTTTTTAATAAGCTTAAATTGATCACATAAAAAGCTGGTTATTCAGCATGATGTAAAACTTCATATCATCTTAGGTAAAGTTGCAATAAGAACAGCAGCTTAGACTAATATACTTTAAAAACTTCATTCAACACTTTGTTAAGATTATGAATTAAAATTTATTAAATTTATAAATAATTAATTTCACAAATGAATTTAAAAGAAGCTTTATCGCTATCAAGGAATATTACCTTCAAAGAAGCTTTGCTGATTTATAACCAAATGAATGATGAAAAAATTTTTGAAATTGCTTCTATGATCAGGGATTACTATAAAGGAAATATTATATCTTATTCAAGAAAGGTTTTCATACCAGTAACAAATTTATGTAGAGATATATGTTATTATTGCTTTTATAGAAAGGAGCCAAATGAAGGAGGAAGATATTTAGAAATTGATGAAATAATTAACATTGCTAAAAGAGGTATCGAACTTGGATGCACTGAAGCTCTTTTAATGACGGGTGAGAGGCCTGAAGGTAGATATAAAGAAGCATTGACTTTTTTAAATAATAAAGGATTCAAGAGTACTACTGAATGGTTATATCATATTTCAGAAATTTTGCTAAATCTGGGAATATTACCTCATACAAATGCTGGAATTCTTAGTAGGTATGAAATGGCTAAATTGAAAGAAAATAATGCAAGCATGGGTCTAATGCTTGAAAATGCAAGCGAAAGGCTAATGGAAAAGGGAATGCCCCATGAGTTAGCTCCTAGCAAGAATCCTAAGCTAAGGATTAAAATGATAGAAGAAGCTGGAAAACTAAAAATACCTTTTACTACAGGAATACTTGTGGGTATAGGTGAAACAGTTGAAGAAGCTATTTACTCAATCTTTTTAATTAAAAAGTTGCATGAAGAATATGGACATATACAAGAAGTAATAATCCAGCCATTCATGCCAAAGAAGGGAACAAGAATGGAAAATCATTCTCCTCCTTCAGAGGAATATTTTTTAAAACTGTTAGCAATTTCGAGGATAATTTTGGGAGAAATGAATATTCAGGCTCCTCCCAATCTATATAACGAAGTTGAAAAGCTTGTTAAAGTAGGAATAAATGATTTAGGCGGAATATCTCCTTTAACAATAGATTATGTTAATCCTGAAAAACCTTGGCCTCATATAGAAATTTTAAGAAAAAGACTAGCTAAGGAAGGCTTTGTTTTGAAACAGAGATTACCTGTTTATCCTGAATATTTAAATAAAGAAGGTTTCTTATCTCAAAAAGTAAGAGAATTTTCATTAAGACTTGTTGATAAAGATGGATATGTTAATGAAAAAATAATATGAAGATTGAAAGTATAGAAAAGATTGCTGATCCTGAGGTTGTAGCTATAGTAGAAAGGGCTTTATCAAACAAAGATCTTTATCTTGACGAAGTAGAAAGACTTTTAAAGTGTAGAGGAATTGATCTGTATTTAATTTGTTTAGCTGCAGATTATTTAAGAAAGGAAACTGTTGGTGATATAGTTACATATGTTGTTAACAGAAATATTAACTTTACAAATGTTTGTATTATGAATTGTGGTTTTTGTGCCTTCAGTAGAGATTTTAGAAGTGAAGAAACTTATTTTTTGCCTATAGAAGAAGTAGTTAGAAGAGCTAAGGAAGCTTATTATTTAGGTGCAACGGAAGTTTGCATTCAAGGAGGTTTGCCACCGAAATTAGATTGGGAATTTTATCCTAAGCTTATAAGAGAAATAAAAAAAGAAGTACCTAATATACACATACATGCTTTCTCTCCTGTTGAGATATGGTACGGAGCGCATTTATCTAAATTGGGTTATGAAGAATTTTTAAAAATTTTGAAAGAAGCAGGTTTAGATACTATTCCTGGTACAGCTGCTGAAATATTAGATGATGAAATAAGAAAGTTAATATCACCAGGAAGAATATCCACAAATGAATGGATTACAATAATAAAGACAGCGCATAAATTAGGAATTCCTTCTACTTCTACTATTATGTATGGTCATGTTGAAAAAGAAATCCATAGAGCAAAGCATTTATTAATTCTTAGGGAAATACAAAAAGAAACAAAAGGCTTTACCGAATTTATTCCACTAAGCTTCGTATATGAGGAAGCTCCCATGTATAAATATAAATTAGTTAATGGTGTTAAGGCAGGCCCTACTGGAGAAGAAATAGTAGCTTTGTATGCTACTTCAAGGTTGGTTTTGAATAATTATATAAAAAATCTCCAAGTCTCTTGGGTAAAGGAAGGACCAAAATTTGCTCAGTTTTTATTGAACTGCGGAGCCAATGATTTTGGAGGAACATTGATAAACGAAAGCATTTCTTCATCTGCAGGAGCAAAGTTTGGTCAATATATGTCTCCTAAAGAAATAAGAAGATTAATTTTTGATGCTAAAAGAATACCCGCGCAGCGAACCACAACATACTCTATAATCAGAATCTTTAAAGATATAAATGAAGAAAGTGATATTCCACTAGAGAAGATTGAGTGGAGCGAGGAAAAATTTGGATCTTACTTTAGATTAATTAAAGATGAAAGATTTAGATTTAGAAAAAGAGTTTGAATTAAAGGTTAGATTTGCTTTATTAGAAGACTTTCAATTCTACGAGAACGTATCGATTGAAGTTAAGAATGGAATAATTAGTAGAATTGAGCATGGTAAGCAAGGAAGCTTCCCTTCATTAATTTTAATTCCTCCTTTAGTTAATGCTCATATTCATTCAGGCGATGCATATTTTCCTGATCTAGGCTACAACTTAACCCTAGAAGAACTGGTTAAGCCTCCTAGTGGTTTAAAGCATATAATGCTGGAAAAAATAGATAAAAAAATACTGAAGGCTTCTAGAATAAAATGGATAAAAAATATTTTAAGCTTTGGGCATTCCATTGTTGCTGATTTCGTTGAAGGAGGATATAAAGGAGTTAGCGAAGCTACAGAGAAATTTTTACAAAATTATATAATACTGGGAAGACCTTCTAAAGCTAATATTGAAGAAGAACTTGATAAGTTATATAGTATTTGCGATGGTCTTGGAATACCTGATTCTTTTACCTACGATAAAAATGAGATGATTCTTATTAAAGAAAAATTTAAAGATAAGCCTATTCATATTCATGTAAGCGAAACAAAGATAAATCATGATAACAAAGATTTTTGGTTGGCATTAGAATATCTGGATCCTATAGCTTTTGTTCATTGTACGTATTTAACTATTGAAGAAATTAGAGAAATTAAAAATTTAAATAAATTTGCAGTATTATGTCCGCGTTCAAATCTTTGGTTTAATGTAGGATTTCCTGATGTAATAAGTTTCTTAAAAGAAGAAGTAAATGTTGCAATAGGAACTGATAATTTAGCCTGGGTTTCTCCATATGTTTGGAAAGAATTAGAAATGCTAATTCTTTATTTAAGAAAATATGATAGAAATGATTATAGCAAAGAACTTTTTAGGTGGGCAACATTGAATGGATATAAGTTGTTCAATTTTAAAGGAGGTGTCATAAAAGAAAAATTTCCAGCAGACTTCATAATCATCAATAATGATAAAATTGAGCTGGAAAAGTCTTATAATAAACTGTTAACTTTAATAAAAAGAATGGATGTAAGTCACATAGTTGATGTTTATATTAACGGAATGAAGCTAACTAATAATTGATTTTGTAAACTAAATGAACTTCATTCTTGCATTCACATATTTCAAATTTCGTTAATTCAAATTTTGGGCTCTCCGTAGTATCGCTAAATCCTTCTCCATCAAATATGCTCCTTCCCTTACCAAAAACATAGGGTGAAATTGTTACTCTTAATTCATCAACGACTTTGGAAACCAACAAATTCCAATTAAGTATTCCCCCTCCCTCAACCATCACTTTCTTTATTCCTAAATCATACAGTTTTTCCATTACCAAAATTAAGTTGAAGACTTTATCTTCGAGCTGGAATACTTTAACACCTTTTTCTTTCAGAAGTTTAATTTTTTCTTCATCTGCAAATTTTGAAGTAAACAATATTGTTTTTTCTGGATTTATGGTAAAAACTCTTGCATTGATTGGCACTCTAAATGAGCCATCTATAATGATTTTATACGGATCCTCTCCTTTTACATATTTTAATCTCAGTGAAGGATCGTCTTTTATTACAGTTTCAGCTCCTACCATTACTGCTCCTGTCTCAGCTCTTAATTTATGTAATCTTTCCAGGTCTTTTGGACAACTTAATTGCGAGAACCATGTTTTGCTAGCTATTCTTCCATCTATTGTCATCGTAGAAAAAATTATTAAGTAAGGTTTTTTCATTCTTTCATTAAATATCCTGAGAAAGCCAAACCCCAGAGCAAAAAGGGATAAACAATCATCCTTTCAATTCCTCCGATACCTAAACCTAGATCTATTCTTAAAATAAACAAAATTAAAGAAATCAATGAAGTTAATCCTAGGATTGGTGAAAATATTTTTAAGTATGATTTTGTGATTGTAAAACCTAATATAGCTGCTATACTTCCAAAAAGGAAGGCTATGAGTGAAAATAAACTATGCAAAATTCCCATTTCTTCAGGAAAAGCACCCACGCCTATTCCTCCTATTCCTGCTATTATTAAAACAATTGAAAATATTTTCTTGGTATTTAAATAAAGAATATAACCTACAACTGTAGCTAATATTCCCAAAATAATTACGGAGCTATTGAATATAATAAATGTATTTGCTTTGAATGAACCAAGGTCACTTATAAAATTTTTAGCCACACTATAATTTGGATAAATGAATTCGCTTATTTTCATTAATAAAATAAACTGTAGTATTCCTAGAAATAGCAAAAATCCAGCAAATCTTGTTGTAATCATATAATTCTTAATTTTTTTATAAATTTAAAATTATCTTAAAATTTAAATTTTATAGATATCCCTATATGAAGTTGTCTTCCTTTTATAAGCTTCTCTTTCAAAATCTAACTCTGTAAATAAGTTGAAATTTTTATGAAGAATTTCATTTGCTTCATCTAAGCTTTTAGCATTTACTACAGATTTAGCTAAAGGAGAAATCTCATATGCCTTAATTAGATCTAAATAATATGTTATAGTAGCCTCTATTGTAACATTAGCCTCTCTTGTTCCTTCCCTTATTTTAGTTATTCCTCTATATCCTTTGGAAGCTTCGATAGGCAGTTTACTAGCTTCGCTATACATTCCTTCACTCAACTTTTCCATTATTTCTAAAGCTTCTTTAAACATACCTATAGCTCCAATATAACCTCCAATTTTTGCAACTTCCGATATTCTTTCCTCTACTTCCTCTCTTCTAAGTTCTCCGTCGCAGGCTATTCCAAAAATTCCTAGAATTGAGTTTTCTATTTTTGATAAAGCTGAAAGCATGAATGAATCTGCTAAAGGAGATCTAAGGTCTTTCTCATAGCCTGTAGCTAAAACATCACCTCCAACATCTATACCGAATAATAAATCTATGTTCAGTTTTTCCATTGCTTCTTTAATTCCTTTTGCTGTTTCTAAAGGATTTTTGGTCATGTCTATTAATACAACTTTTTGGGATAATATCTTTGAAACGTAAGCAGCTTGTGGAACAGGGCCATGCTTCATTTTAACATTTTTATCTGCTAAACAAACGCTATTAGATATTATTTCAACATTTTCAAGTTCTTCTATGGATCTTGGTCCAGGTTTTGGGTCAACAATTATTCTTTCCCAAATTATTGAGCCTATAATTGTTTCCAAACCCATTTTCTTAAGAAAAACCATTGTAGGTATGGTGCCTAGAATATCACCAGCTCCGCCTATTCCAATAATTAAAGCTTTTTTAGCTCTTTCAAGCTCTCCGAATAAAGATCTTATCATAAACTTGTATATTAATTATTTTAAACGCCTTAAAAAATTATACTATGAATTGGAATCACTGAGTTTTGTCCTAATTTTGCCATTTATTAGGAAACAATTATATCTAATTAAAATATTTTATTAGATAATTATATAATAAAAAAATGAACAATTTTCATAACAAAAAGTTTATAAATAACTATAATATATATTTCATAATGGCAGAAAAACCAACGGCAGCTTTCGTATTATCATTGATAGGAGGAATATTTATTTTAGTAGGAGCAATTTTTTTACTTGTTATAGCAATACCATTTTTACTAGGACAAGTACCTGGGGTTGAGGCGCCTATAGGATTTTTTGCGTTTCTTGGGAGTTTACTTGCAATAGGCAGCATTATAGGACTAATATCGGGTATTCTTATCATAATAGGAGCTATTATGATAAATTCTGGTGAGCGAGGAAAAGTAAGAAATGGTGGAATATTGGTTCTTATATTTTCAATAATCTCTCTAATACTTAGCGGCGGTGGTTTTTTTATAGGTTTCCTACTAGGACTTATAGGAGGAATTTTAGCCTTGTCATGGAAACCTAAAGAAGTTCCAACACAACCAATTACAGCTGCACCTCCTCCACCTTCTTAATAAAATAATTTTTTTATATATAGAGATCAAAAATTGTAGCTATTTATGAAAAAGATTAGAAAAATAAGTGGTTTAAATAAACCATTCATTTCCATTTAAAAAGCTTAAAAAATATAGAGCATAAAGATCATCTTTAAGGAATAGAAGTTAGGTATTTAGCAAAAAAGGTAAGAAGGACTTCCAAAACATGTTATAGGATTGTATGTTATCCAAGATGATGGTAAAGAAATAAAAAATTCTAAATATGATTTAAGATATAATGGAGACCTAACCGCGTGTATAAACATAGACCATAGATTAATGAGAACTGTGGGATATAGGTAATGTGAGCCCTAAATCTGCAGATGATGATATAGGTATAAAGCCTACACTTAGCACTGAAAGCTTCGCTCTTTAAGAGCTAATTCATTTAAAATGTTGCGGTATTCCAAATATGTTTCCCAAGATTTCTCCTACTATAAAGGAAATTGATGCTGTAACTAATATTATAGTCGTGCTGGTTAAAAATTCTTTGGCAAATTTTCTTTCAAAAATTACCGAAGAATAAAAATTGAAAAATCCTATCAACATTACTGCTATGGCAAGAGAAGAAAGGAATGCAACTAGCATATCATGTGTCATAAAGTAAGGAGTTGCTAAAGCAACTGCTGCTAAAATATAAAACACTCCAGTATATATTGCAGATATTCTTGGATTTGACCCTTCATCTTGTTTTGCTTGCAAATAAGCTGCTGAAGCCATGGCTAGTGATGCTGATACTCCAACAACCAATCCTGCTATACCTGCTATAATAGTTGAAGCTGTAACACCTAAAAATCCTGCATGAACTCCTGTTATTTCTATTATTGCATCTGCTAAACCTAAAATAATAAAGCCCAGATATCTTGTTGTTTCATCTTTAATTTGATTCATCCAAAAATTTTCATGTTCTATTTCATCTTTTATTATTAATTCTAGTTTTTGTTTTGTTTCTCCTTCGAATTTGTTTAATAATTTTTTATATTCTTCTATAACTCTTTTTTCATTTCTCTCCATAAACTTTATTGTGAAAATTAAACCAAAGATGTATTTAAATAGTATAAATAATTTGATCCTTATGTTATCCAATGAACTATCTTTCATTTCTTTTTTCATTAAACTTTCCCAAAAAATATAATGCTCATGTTCCATTTTTCCAAAATTTTCCAGAATCTTCTTTCTTTCTTCATTTTTCTCTAACTTTGCCAAATAAGAATAAACCTTATAATCAATGTATTCATCTCTACAGTATTTTTCAAAATCCATAAAAAAATTTATTCAAAATGATTTAAAAAGCTTCTGTTGAAAGAATATTAATTATTTATTTTTAATTTAAAAATAAAATCTTAAAAAGTTAAAAAAATAATAAGAAAACAATTATAACAGATGCAGGTCCTAGCAAGTCTCCTGAAGTAGTTACAATAGGTAAAGTTACATTATCTGGATCAAGACCTCTTTTAAATGAAGTTAATGATACATAATAAGTAATTAACGTTATAAAGAAAATTGAAAATAAAGAAGCTATTAAAATTATAATTAATCCTTTAATTCCTGCAAAAATAGAACTAAAAATTAAACCTAAAAAGAAAACAAAATATGCACTTTTTATATAAGAAATATTTGTTAAAAGCTTAGATGATGAGCCTAAGTGAAATGAAATTGATAATCTTGATGCTAAGATTCCTCCGAGTCCTCCTAATAAAGCATTAAAAGCAGGAGCTGCAATTAAAATATTTTGTATTTCAGGAAAACTTATTACTCTGGCATAAAAAATTCCCCCTAAACCACTAAGCCATGTTGTTATCGAAATTACTGAAAGGTTTTCTTTTACATATTCTTTTTCTAAAAATTTTCTTAAGATAATAATAAACAAAATTATAAAAATTATAAAAAGAAACAATATTTGAAATAATGTTATAAAAATTAAATTAAATGAAACAAAAAGTACAAAAGGTGTAATAGCATCTGAAACTGCTGCTACATAAGGAGCTCCTATGAATTCTAAACTTTTTCCTCTTTTATAATAATAAAATAATAAAAAGATTAAAGGAAAAGTAAGAATAAAAAAACTTAAAAAATTTGTTAATACACTTAATGTTAATAATTCCAAAATTCCAATTTTAGCTTGAAAATATATATTTTCAAATATATAAGCTATTATAGCAATTATAGATGAGGAAATAGTACCTATAAAAAAAGCTGTTGCTATATTTTTTATTAGATTTCTTTCCTTAAAGGAGGACTTTATAAGACCTAAGGTTAATAATTTGATAATTCTTAACATTAGTACACCATATACTGCTCCTCTTAAATTCATCAATGCAGGAATTAGAAAAAGAGTTATTGGAAAATCTAAAACTGTTTCTAAATTAAAAATTATTATTGAACCTGCAATAAGTTCAATTAAAGCTAAAAATAATAAACTTAACTTTTCATGAGGAAATTTCATGAAAAATCTAATAATTCTTTTTATTTATAGTTAAATTTTTAACTTTAAATCTTAGTTAATTCGTAATATATCTTGTTATGCCTATAGACTATTCAATACATAAAATTTTTCATTATAAACACTTAGATATTAAATATAAGCCTGTACCTTTAGTTGAGCTTTTCACAAAAGTTAGGAAAATTTCTGATATGCTTGTAGATGTTGCATTTTTTGTTTATTTAACAAAGGATAAAGAAGCTACAGATCACCTAATAGAGTTAGTAAAGCTTGCAGAATCTTTAATAGCACAAGCAAACATTCATGTAGCTTTAATAGTTAGGAATGTAAAGGATGCGAAGAATGTGGTAGGGGTTTATGAATATTCATCTGCAATGGAAAAAATAATAG
>Ga0079996_113997_pt1 | contig 13207 bp, 16 predicted proteins | sample PerSpoAPS_AMetaG_FD_69199 | JGI IMG/M metagenome (GOLD analysis project Ga0079996, IMG submission 69199) | Thermal spring microbial communities from Yellowstone National Park, Wyoming, USA - Perpetual Spouter A (PS_A) MetaG (SPADES assembly)... | ecosystem: Environmental > Aquatic > Thermal... | reverse complement strand
CACCACCACCTCAAACTCGGCCTCTCCGCCAAGCTTGAGGCGGCCTTCCACCTCCACCCTTTCAAAACCTTCCTTTGCAAGAAGGTCTGAAAGGGCTTCAAACACCTCAGGGTCTTTCAGTACCTGAGGTTCCACAAGCACGAGGGTCCTCTTGGGATTAGACCCTCTACCTACCACTGCAAGGACTTGCCCGCCTGAGACAAGCCCTATGCAGTCCAGAAGTCCCTTTTCAGAGACTTCCACGCTGATGGAGGATGAAAGCCTTTTGGAGGCCTTCACCTCCACGAATTCTACCCTTTTGGCAAGGACTGTCCCACCAAAGATGTTTGGGACAGTAATGTCCTTGGTCCTTAGAGGGTAGGTCATAGGCCCACCAGGGGCTTCAAAGACCCTGTCTCCGTCCCAAATGGGAGAGGGACGGACGGGAATGCGGATGGTTTGGGTTTTAATCATGTGCTACCTCCTGACCTGCAGGGCCGCCAATTGGCGGCAGGAGATGGCGCTGCCCTATGGGCAGTCTTACCTGTGGATGACCATCTCCTCGCAGGTCTGACAAAGTCTCGTCAGGGCGGTATTTGTAGCCACGGAAGGTGGCATAGCCCTCCACAAAATAGAGGGCTTTGAACTTGAGGCTTTTGTGCTGGACCATTTTCTTCCTCATGCTGCCTCCGCCCAAAGACCAAGCCTTTTTAGAAGGAATGGCGGTGGACTATGCCCACTCTTACCTTGGATGGCCATTCCCAGCTTGGTCTTGGGCTGACGAATGAAAGGGCCAAAAAGGCCCTCACTCAGCGGCCGCAGTAGCCGCTAAACTTTTCACGGGCACGAAGGGAGAGATTTCTCCCCTCTTCCAGCGCTGCGGAAAGGCAAGGAAGTAATCTGTTTCTTCCTTTGTGAGGAAGCGGTAGTATTCCTCTTCCTTTGCCCTTCCGTCTTCAAGGGTCCTGTAGGAGAGTTTGCCCTTCCGCAGCAGTGTCTCCACAAGACCCTTTACCAACTTATACGTTATGCGGACCATCTCTGTGTCCGCATAAATACTGGATGGGGGCGTCCGATATTCCCAGCCATAGTCTTTTAGTTCATAGGCACCGAGGACTGCATACTCACCCCTGGCCGTTCCTGACGTGGGAAGAAGGACTCTCCCCACAAAGTCATCCAGCACGAGAATAAACTCTTCCACCTTATCCCTGAGAACCTCTACCACATACTCGTTGTGAGAACCCACGTGAATATGCCCGCCAATAGGATATGTATCTCCCTTCACAGAAAGGAGGATACCTTGTTCTGCAAGCTTCTCCGCAAGGGACATAAAGTTCTCCACGTATTTCTCGGGCCTGTATGCAGGAGCAGGCCGCAGCTCTGCAATGGCGGAGTTTCCGTCTGTGCCTATGGAACTGTTCAGTCCTTCAAAGATAGGGAAGAAGTATGCTGGGAGGAGTATTCCATCCGCATACACTTCAAATTCTGGGTCGCCACCAAGGAGAACGGATGCAGACTGACAGTCAAGGATCCAATCCTCGTAGTAAGCCAGCCCTATAGAAAAGAGAAATCTTTCCACCTCATCCCAGCGTTCTTCCCATAACTCTTCAGAGACTACGATAATATCGTTTTTGCCGTCCTTAAGCCACAAAATCCCTTCAAGGTAGGTGCCCACGTATTTTGGAAGCCCAGAACAGGAGGCCCCTGCCCCTATAAGTTTGACCCATCCGAGGTCCAGTTCTCCTTCTACTCCACTGATTTCGTGAAGGCGTGTGCCCCTTTTGGCGACAATGACTGTCCCATAGGGAAAATATTCCTTGCCCAGGAACACGTCCCCATCCACGTAGAGTAGTCCATTCAGAACCACTCCATTGTGAACAACTCCTTCCCAAACTACTGCGGTATTTTGAAACATAGCTACCTCCTGTCCCGCAAAACCTACCTTTTGGTAGGAGGAAGATGGCGGCGGGCTTTGCCCGCACTTACCTTGGATGGCCATCTTCCTGCGGGACTAACAAAAAGGGCCAAAAAGCCCTCCTTACTCAGCATCCCTCTGGGATGCTACTCTTCTTCCTCTTCCTTCTCCTCTTCTTTAGCTGGACGCCAGAATCCTCCTCTCAACTTTTCCCACAACTCCTCACACTCCACATCTGCACGGAGGGAGACCTTCTCGCCAAAGCTGTCTATCGCCACGCATTCTTCATCCACCTCAATCTCTTCTATGGGCTTCCCCGTCGCATCGTAGCGGATAAGTTTTATCTTTCCCATATTGCCTCCACCCTAAGACCAAGCCCTCTTGGCGGAGATGGCGCCTCCCTATGGGAGGACTTACCTTGGATGACCATCTCCAGACTTAGTCTTGGGCTAACAAATAGAGGGCCAAAAAGGCCCTCACTCAGCGGCCGCAGCGGCCGCTTGGAAGAGGGTTCTTGGAACAAGTCCCTCTTTCCACCTTCTTGGGAAATCCAAGAAATACCTTGCCTCCTCTTCAGTGAGAAAAGCAAGGTATTCCTCAAAGGTAGGGATGCCATCCTCTCCCACTTCGTAGGAGAGTTTCCTCTCCCTAAGAAGTTTCTCCACAAGCCCTTTGGTGAGCTTGTAGGTTATACGGAGAACCTCAAGGTCTCCGTAGATACTGGCTGGGGGAGTTCTATACTCCCAGCCATAGGGCTTTATCTCGTATGCGAAAAGCTTCGCATACTTGCCCCTTGCAGCCCCTGATGTGGGAAGCAATAGCTTCCCAATAAAATCGTCAAGGGCCTCAATAAAGACCTCTGCTTTTTCTTTGAGGACTCTTCTTGTTAGGTCCTCTCGGGCACCCACGTGAATGTGCCCGCCAAGGGGGTATCTGTCTCCCTCCACAGACAGGTCTATCCAAGGAACCCTCTTTTTGATAAACTCAAGGATAGACCTAACCTCCCGAACATATCCCTCGGGAGTTTTCCGTGGGCTTGGACGGATTTCCGCTATAGAATCATTTCCGTCCGTGCCCACCTTTGAAAAAGGACTATCCCCGCCTTCATCAAACACATCTACCCTGTAGGCAGGGATTATCTCTCCCTCTTCAGTGTCCACCACCTCAAACTCGGGGTCGCCCCCGAGTAAGATGTTCGCATTTCCCAGAGAGGGCGGTTCTAATGAAGCAAAGCCCTCTCTCAGAAGGATTTCCCTTAAAGGCCCTCCTTCCCTGAATTGCTTGGGGTCGTCCCAAATTTCCCCAAGAACAACGAGGACTCTTTTCCCTGTGCTGCAACCTTCCAGCACCACCACTCCATCCATAGGGATGTCTGCTACGAAGGGAAGGTCAAGAAACTCCTCCTCTTCGTAGCTTCCCTCATACGACCAGAAAGACGCCCACTCAGGTTCGTCCTCTGGATACCCAACGGTGTCCTTTAGATCAACGTGTCTTTCTGGCACCACTACAATGCTGTGGTGCCCAAAATCCACGTAGTCCTCTTTGTTAAGAGGACTATACCTAACGTAAGGGGCTACAAAAAATAGCCCCTGTTCTTCTTCGTAAGGAAGGTCGTAGTGCGGAATGCTAAGGACTTTTCTCATGGCTTTACCTCCTTCCCCTGCTATCCCCTCTTCAGGGACGGATGGGCTGGGGGTAATCCCCCAAAGTAAGGCCCATCCACGCAGGGTTTGACTAAATAAAAAGCGGGCGGGAAGCCCGCATCCTCACTCAGGGCTTTTAAACCCTTTTCTGGAAGAGGAGTTTTAACTCCTCCACCAGGTGTATCGCCTCAGCCCTTGACTGACTAAAGACGATCCCGTCGGGGATCCTACCCTTCTCTCCTTCACGGAGAACCAGGGCAAGACCCCCATCCTCAAAGACCTCCACGGTCAGCCTCTTATACTGACCTGAGGTCTCGTTGTAGTGGAAGAACTCCACTACCGTGGGTCTTCCACTCACATTGGGAGTGGGCTTTACCACTCCCATGAGGTAGAACTCAATCTCCCGAGAAAGGGAGATTAGTTCCGTTCTGTTGAGAGAAAAGGCTATGGCCTTTTGACCTTCGCCTTCCCTCTCAATGAGGCGGAGGATTACTCCGCCCCTTTCAGACACAGCAAGGACAAGCTTTTTAAACTTGTCCTCGCTGGCCTTGTGGAAGAACTCAAGGACAGGTTTGGGCTGCCCTTGAGTGGTTTGTTGAGGTCTTTGAGACCTCTGCTGTGCTGTTTGGGTGTGTTTCATGGCTAAACCTCCCCCTCTGCCCGCTTCCTTGCGGAAGGCGGTGGCGCTGCCCTTTGGGCAGACTTACCTTGGATGGCCACCGCAGTGGGCAGAGGGAAACCAATAGGGAAAGAAAAGGGAAGCAAAACGCAGGGGGCATAAAAGCCCCCGAAGAACAGGGTTTAGTCTCCCATGGTGGAGGAGATCCAAACCCTGTTGATAAGTGGGCACATTTCCCAGTGAACGGTTATCAGGTAGATCTTTCTGGGTTCTTCCACTCCCAGAGTGTTGAATGCCTGTTCCACAGCCATTACATCTCCTTTCGGGATCTTCATCCTGAGTGCCCAACTCAAAACGTCAGCTTCCTCCTCTGAGAGGCTACTGTAAATTATGTCCGCCTCCTGAATAGCAGCCCTTACTTCCTCCTCGGAGGCCGCCTCCCCTATGTGGAAGTAGTAGTAGTGAGTTGGCCTCCCAGGGAAGGCAACTGTCAAGGGACTTTTCGCCCCCAGCAATAGGACTGACTTAAGAGGCTTTTGCATGGCTATACCTCCTCCCTGTCCTACCCTTTCGGGCGGTGAGGCGGTGGCCTTTGGCCACTCTTACCTTGGATGACCTCACCATCGGACAGGGGGCAACTAATTCAAAATTCCTTTAAAGGCGTTTAAAGAACAAAACATTCCGTTCGTTTTTGAGAAATTCCCGTTTTACCCTGTCTTATCCTACATCCCGCTTTGTAGGGTAAGAACTTCCTCCTGTTGGGAAGACTGTGAGGTATTGACAACCACATAGAAAGTCGGGAGTTTCTTCCTTACGGAATCAAACTCCCTTAGGTGGGCCCACACAATCTCTGCCCACCCATAAACCTTCAGCAGCTGTTGGAAGGCCCTGTGCTTTTTCAAGGCTTTTAGAACCGCCTCCTTCTCTTTGTCCACAACTAAGTCTGCTTTTTCGTAAGTCCCGAAAGTGAGAATCTTCGCATACGGAGTTGTGAGGTCAATGTTCTTAGACGTGCACACGAAGTATTCGCAGTCTCCCGAGTGCCAGACCTTCACATTGCCAATGCGAACTTCAGCCGCATACTCAGGATCCCAGCACTCAGGAAAGTTTTTCCTCAGCTTAAGAACCTTTTCCCATTGTCTTTCCGAAAAGGCAATTGCTGCGTTCTCCACGTTAGGGTTTTGCCCGTAGAGTGGTGTTAGGACTACCTTCTTCATACCTTCCTCCTACCCTACCCTTTCCCTTGCGGGACGCTATGGCGCTGCCCTTTGGGCAGACTTACCTTGGATGGCCATAGCTTGCGGGTAGGGCTTAAAAATTCCTCAAAGGCGTTTAAAAATTCGCAAATTCCGTTCAAAAGAAAGAAATTTTCGTTTCATTTTGTCTTACCCTACAACTCAAAATGTAGGGTAAGAATTTCTTCCTGATTCCGCTTGCGGATAGGAAGGGAGGAAGTTCCTTACCCTTCTGAAATACTCCCTCTCCTTGTCTGGGAAGCGGGGGCGATTACCTTAAACTCTGGTTCAGAAAACTCCGCCCTATCATCTGGCCTCACATAGGCAATCCAAACAGTCCTTTGCTTTGTGAATGTCTTCTTTTTCCTCTTTGACCTTACTGCTATCATCTTCTCCTCCTTCCCGCCTTTTCTCTTTCGGGAGTGGGTAGGCGCCGCCCTTTGGACGGTCTTACCTATGGATGGCCTACCTATAAGGCGGGATTACGAATAAGAAAAGGGGGAAGAAAAACGCAGGGGCATAAAAGCCCCCAGACTGGACTACTTATCCCCCACAGTTGCAGGGGCAGTAGTCCAGTCTCTCACAAACGAGTGGTGAGGCCAAGATGGCCTTTGCGCACTCTTTGCATATGAACAAATGGTCAACACTTTGACCATCCCACTCTCCGACCCTGTGGTAGCAGACCACTTTTGTGATCTCTCCACAGAGGTCGCACTTGCCCTCCCGCCATATGTAAAGTCTGGCGGGAGTTTCATAGAGGGCAAGAATCCCTTCTCCCCCTTGCACAGGGAAGAGAAGTTCAACCTTAAAGAGCTTGATCTTGCCCTCCTGATACAAAGCCATTACTTCGTCGTCCCCAAGGACTTTACCCTCAGGAAGACGGACGAGAAACTGGAAGGAGACTATCACATCTCCCCCAGTTATAGCAATCTGCACCCTATTAAAGGGCACATCGGTCCCAAGCAATTTGCTTAGGACCCTTGCGGTGGACTCGTGGCCCACCGCAGACACGAAGCCCTGCTGCAGCAGGGCCTTTGCCTCCTCCAAGCTTATTGGGGAGGCTTTGATAATTACGCCCGACTGAATAAGGTCGGGCATAATCATGGATAAAGTGAAGGAGTTGGTTAAATATACTGCCATGGCTTACCTCCTGTCCCGTTTGTTCTCCCTCTCGGGAGAACTGCGGTGGCGGGTGCCTTCGGCACCACTTACCGTGGATGACCACCGCATAAACGGGACTGACTAATGGAAAGAGCTTCCTCAAAAGGACTGCTTGTATCTTTGATGTAGTAGGCGTAGAAATAAGCATAAAAGGACTTCCCACTTATTTCTACGCTCTGAAGAATATACCTTTCCGTCTCTTTTAGCACTTTTACCTCCTTCTCCATAACTTGCCTCCTTCCTGTCCCTACCCCTTCGGGTGGTGCGGCGGCGCCCTTTGGGCACTCTTACCTTGGATGACCGCACCTCTTGGGACAGGTTTTACAAATCCTTGAGAAACTAAAGGGAAAAAGAAAAACTCAGGGGCAAGACGCCCCTACACCACCCTTGCCTTAGAAGACAAGGGTGATGTCCACTGCTTGGCCGTTAGGGCCAAGCAGGATTACCTTGTCCCCCTTTTGAACAGGGGGCTGACCTTGGAACACCCTCGGGATTTCAACCCCGAAAGTGTTCCTTATTACCGCCGCCGCCTCAGGAGTGGCGGCGATGTCGTATACTCCCTCCCCAAGGAGTTCTTCCAACTCCTCGGGGGTCAGCAGGGCCACACGCACGAACGTGCAGCCCTTTACGTTTACGAAGTTTTCCTTCGTGGTGTTTATGTATATCATTTCCTTCCTCCTCCCAGACACACTCCCTTGCGGGAGGGGTGCGGCGCCGTCCTATGGACGGTCTTACCTGTGGATGACCGCACCCAAGTGCCTGGGCTGACAAATTCACTCAAATAATCCTCTTGGCAGACAGACTCTACCCTTGAAGACGCAGTGGGTTTGTAGAAGGACAGACTCTCCCTTAAGGCAGACTGATGCCATTAAGACAGAGTCCTGCCTTGAAAAGACAGACTAATCCCTTGAAAGAACAGACTACGTTCGTGAAGACAGACTCATCCTATGAAAAGAGGTAGCGAATAAGCTTGCCTTTCTTTGCCCACCCTTCTGAGGGCTTTGGGTGAATAGCTGGCAAAAATCGGACTATAGGATGGGAAACCTTACTCTGGCTTACTAATTGAAGAAAAGAAAAGGACGGACGCAGAGGGCAAAGCCCTCTAAACAGGGAGAGGTTTAACCCTCTCCCTTTTTCTCCCTGAGGTCGTGTGTGTAGAACAACGACCCCAGGGTGAGTTCCTCGTATCTTTTCCAGACCAGTTTGAGGAACTCCCGCACAGGTCTCCACGCTGACCAGGTCGGAGACCTTTCTACGTCCCTGAGAACCTTTTGGATGGTCTCAGGGCGAACGAGAGCTATTGGATAGCTCTCTTCCTCCAGCACCTCCTTCCTTATGTAGACTACGAAGGGCAGAGGTGCGAAAACTCTGTCCCTTATGTGCACCCTTATGGTGCACGTGGTAAGGTTTGTCCATACAGTCAGAGGCACTGCATGGACAAGTCCTTCGTCCTCAATGTGATAAATGAGGACGTATTCGTTGGGCATCCAGAAGAACACTCTGATCTGCCCAACCTCTGCAGGGAGGCGTTTATCCTCCCTTACCTTTAGCCTCTCGTCCCCGAGGGCTTTTTTGTAGTTCCTCAGGGACATTTTGAGTTGTTCTTTGTCTACCACCATTTCCGCACCTCCTTTCCAGTTTTGTGGAAACATGTTTTTTACGGCTTCGGGAGAAGGGAACTCCTTCCCCCTATCCCTGTGCCCCTCACTTTAGAGGAGGCGACAGGGCTTACAAATTCATAGTTCAAAGAAAACTCAGGGGCGGAATGCCCCTGACAGCGTGGAGTCCCTACCTTCTCCACGGGAACTCCACGTCTATCTTAGATGGTGGGTCTTCATCCACACCCACCACCCTTATCTTCCGCCCTACAATTTCCTGTAGGGCTTTTATATTCTGTCCCCCTCTGCCTATGGCATGGGGGACTAACCACTGGGGCACCTCCAAAACAAGGGTGCCCCCGTCTTCCTTGAGATACCAGCTACGCATCCGATTTTTGATAGCTGGTATCTCCCCCTTCAGGAGGGCTTCTCTAAGGGCAGCTCTCCTTCTTTCTCTTTCTTCTGCTTTCCTCCTCTCCTCCTCTTCCCTCCTTCTTCTTTCTTCCTCCTCCTTTTTCCTTTTTTCTTCCTCCTCCCTTCTCTTCTTCTCCTCCCTCTCCCTCTGGAACCTTTCTTCCTCCTCCCAGTTCTCCTCCATGAGGCGTTTTGCCGCCTCCAGGAGTCCCGTATAGCCATAGGCCTCCTTTTTGATGAGAAGGCCTATGGCCAAATTCATCTCATAGGCAAGGGTGTTGGCTATCTCACCAAGCACCGCTCGCCTATATTGAGGTTCCATCTGGGACACCTCTTGAAATATGTCCCAGAGGCAGTCAAGGAGCTCACTAACGAAGTAATGAACTCCTTTGCCGCCCTTCAGCTGCTCTTCACGAGCAGCTTCTCTCAGCCTGCCTATTGTGTAGGCAAGCCTTTTCTGAAGCGGGGCGGCAAGCGACGCCACCTCCGCTTCAAAGGAAATCCTTTCAAGTTTCTTAAACTCTGAAGCATAATCATATATACTCATCCTTCTCCTCCTGCCCCAAGCCCTCCTTCCTTGCGGAAGGGCCACGGCGCTGCCCTTTGGGCAGACTTACCTTGGATGACCGTGGCGGTGGGCTGGGGCTTATAAAAAGAAGGTCTCAGGGGCAAAAGGCCCCTAAGGGCCATCAAAAGATGACCCTCACCTCGGGGAGACTTTCATCTCCCCGCACATAGAGGACAAGGTCTTCATCCTCCGAGAGGAGGACTTCCTCGCCCTCTACGAACACCTTCACGGGGGCACCTTTTTTGATGGTGTCTCCGCTTGGAAGGTCTTCAAACCTCCCGCTAAAGTAGGCAGCCCCCGCTTGGAGGGCTACCTCCAACTCTCCGCTGGGGAGTTCCTTTACGGAAGCTTCCCCAAAGCGGGAGAACTTCAGGAGGCTTATATCAGCCTCCTTGCTTATTAGGATGGTAGCCTTTTTACAGACCACCACCCTCTGCCAGGGCTCCGTAAGGCAGTATTCACTGCCCACATGGAGCCCCCAGAGAACTGGAGAGATCTCCCTCCAGTCCTCGCTTATGGGGTGTCTTTTACCACCCCTTATCCTCTGAAGGTCGTCGGGAGAAACCCTCCCTACAACCTCCTTTATAAGTTCCTCGTGGATTAGAAGTTCCACGGGAACCGCCTTAAGTGTTCCCCTTGTTTTTACCAAAGGAACACCCCTGTAAGCCTCTGGTTCATCCTCCAGAGGCTTTACAAGGAGAAGGAAGATCTCCTCCTCCTTTACTTTCACCACCTCTCCTCCTTTAAGGGGAGGGTAGATTGGAAGGGTGAGGGAAAGAAAAGTTTGTGCCATACCTACCTCCAGCCCTGCCATCTTCCTTGCGGAACCGCTACGGCGGCGGACTTTGCCCGCACTTACCTTGGATGACCGTGGCGGTGGGCGGGGCTAACAAAAAGAAGGTCTCAGGGGCAAAGTGCCCCTTACTTAGCAGACACAGCGGGAACTGCGTCCGCTAAAAGGTTCAGCTGGGTGAGATACTCCTCTACCCAGCCGACAAATTCCTCAAGGAGGAAGGAGGGTATTTCCTCCACCCCCCTAAAATACTTGTAAGGGATGCCTATCCAGATTTCTGGAAGGGCACCCCCCACAAAAGGCGCCTTAGGAAATTCCCCCTTCAGGCGCCATTCTTCAGGAGCTGTGGGGACGGCAAAAACCATCCCCATATACATCGCAAGCCCATAAAGGACCAGCTTTACTGGTCTCTTTACGGACAAGTTTTTGAGGGCCTTTTTAAAGACCCCCAAATCATCCCACTCGGTCCTAAAGACAAATAGGACCGGTGGGTTGCCCTCCACTGGGACGAGGGGAATAATTTCCCCCCGTGCCCATCTCTCGGGAAACCCGAGGAAATACTCCGTCTCTTCTTTTGAGAGGAAACGGAGATACTCCTCGGGCTTAGCCCGCCCGTCCTCAAGGGTCTCGTAGGAGATTTCCCCCTCTTTGAGGAGGGTCTCCACGAGACCCTTGACCAACTTATAAGTAATGCGGACCATCTCAAGGTCCGCATAAAAACTACTGGGCGGGGTTCTATACTCCCACCCGTAGATTTTTAATTCGTAGGCGCCGAGGCGTGCATAATCGCCCCGAGCGCTACCTGAAGTGGGGAGGAGCACCCTCCCCACGAAATCGTCCAAGACCTCAATGAATTTTTCCACCTCGCTTCTAAGGACTTGGACGACAAGCCTGTTGGGGGACCCAACGTGAATGTGTCCCCCCAAGGCGTAGTGGTCTCCCTTCACTGAAAGGAGAACACCTTCTTCCTTAACCCTCTCTACGAGGGCAAGGAAGTTCTCCACATACTCCTCTGGGGAGCATGCGGGATCTGGACGGAGCTCCGCAGTGTGGAATGCCCCGTCCGTTCCGATGGGGTAATCAAGGTTCCCATCGCTGAAGATGGAGAGGTTAGATGCTGGGACAACCTCCCCATCGTAAATCACCTCAAACTCGGGGTCTCCCCCGAGTGTGAGGAACTCTTCCCCTGGCTCGGGCCATGTCATAAATGGCCTGGCCCATCCTTCCGCCAGAAAATATGTTTCTAAGTATCCCCAGTTTTGCTCCAGGGATACCTCGGACACGATGCACACCTTGTTTAGTGTGCCCTGTGTCCTCATCAGGACAATCTTGATGTCCTCAAGATGTCCCTTATAGACTGGGAGGGGATACTCCTCCCAGTTTGGGATCTCAGCCCCTTTGAGCTTGACCCATCCAAGGTCAAGCTCTCCTTCCACGCCTCCTACGTTGAGGAAGCGTGTGCCCTCCTTAGCTACAAAGACTGTCCTGTGCGGACAGTCGTAGCCGAGGAAATCCACCTCGCCCTCTACAAAGTAGAGGGCGTAAAAAAGGAGTCCCTTATAAGGGACTCCTTTCTGCTGTGTTACTTCTTTTTTTATCTTCACTGTTTTCATTTTTCCCCCGCCCAAAGACCAAGCCCTTTTGGACAGGAGTGGCGGGTGCCTATGGCACCTCTTACCTTGGATGACCACCCCCAGAACTTGGCCTCGGGCTTACAAACTCAAGAAATCAGACTCCTCCCTCTTTGTCTTACCCTACACGAGAAAATGTAGGGTAAGAATTCCTCTCAGCAGGCAGGGTCCTCCCACAGAGGCACAGTAAGCCTTCTGAAGACAGACTGCTGCCATTAAGACAGAGTCCTACCTCAAAGCCTCAGAGAAGGCAGGCTAATCCCCCTAAAAAGACAGACTCATCCCAAAAGCCAGACTACCGTCCCAAAAGAACAGAATCATCCACTCAAAAAGACAGACTGACCCTGTAAAGATAAAGCGTCTCTTTCAAAAGGGCAGACTCCTCCCTAAAGGCAGGGTCCTGCCTTGAAAAAGACAGACTCCTCCCTAAAAGACAGACTGCCTTCTAAAAACAGAAAGACAGTCTAAAAGGCTTGACTGGATTGGACTGAAAGACTTGAAAACTCTGGCCTGACTGAAAGGATGTGAAGACGGACTTGGGTTCACCAATTAAGAAATTTAGGTGGGTGGGTTTTGGATGCTTCGTTGAGTGTGTGGGGTTGTGATCTCCTCTCCCACCTATAGAGGTGGAAGCTTCCTCCTTCAACGAGGACTATGCCCTCTCCAGAGGCGTAAGTTCGGACCGATCCAGCCCTACGATGCTTTCGCATCAAATACATTATACCACAATTCATCTCTACCTTAAAGAAGATGGAGACTTCTTGTGGTTATGGTAAAAAAAAGAAGAGGGCAACTAACTTTTTTTGAAAAAGCACGGGCAGGCTTGTTAAGTGCCTGCCCGAGAGGGAGAGGGGGAGGTGGGAGTAAAGTGAGCAGCATGTTGAATGAACCACGAGACTTTATTGTCTCCCCATTCGGACGGACAAGGTGCAGCTGATACTGCACCCTGCCGTCCTCCGTGAGGTAGCGGTGGACCAGGATCACTGGTCCACCACCACCTCCACAAACGAGGCCTTGCCCTCTTGATAGAGGGCAAGAACCTCGTCGGCCGTAAGGACTGCCCCTTCGGGCAGCCTTACGCCCAATTGGAAAACGATCAACCTATCCTCTTTGGATAGGTTGATCGCTATCCTGTTAACGGGGATCTCAACCCCCGTTAACAGGCTGAGAATCGCCGCCGTGGACTCGTGGCCCACGGCGGAGGTGAAGGAGACGCTCCGCAGCGTCTCCTTCACCTCTTCTAAAGCCAAGGGCCTAACCTTGAGGGTCAGGCCCTTGGGGGGCAAGGGCCCCAACATGTTCAATGAAAAAGCATTCGTAATAAACAATTTTGCCATGGCTGCCTCCTTCCCCCACGTGCCTCCTCCCTTTCCGGGAGGAGTTTGGCTGGATGGCCTGGCCCTTAGGGCCAGCTTGCGGGTGGGACCACCACCCAGCCGCACGGGGGGCTTACAAATTCACTCAAATACACATGTCTTACCCTACAATTTACGATGTAGGGTAAGAATTCCTCTCAAGCAAACAGGCTAATCCCTCAAAAGCAGACTAACGGATTGGGATAGATAAGGATGCCCCGCAGAGGGGCTAACCAATTATGGAGGCGACCCCGTGGATACTGGAAATTATATCCAGAATGAAGGAAACGGCTTCT
>Ga0079996_113358_pt1 | contig 13218 bp, 14 predicted proteins | sample PerSpoAPS_AMetaG_FD_69199 | JGI IMG/M metagenome (GOLD analysis project Ga0079996, IMG submission 69199) | Thermal spring microbial communities from Yellowstone National Park, Wyoming, USA - Perpetual Spouter A (PS_A) MetaG (SPADES assembly)... | ecosystem: Environmental > Aquatic > Thermal... | reverse complement strand
CCTCTGGCTTGGTGCACACCCTCTTTAACAAGCCGCGAGCCCTCTGCGGGAGGGTCAGGTGGGGCGGATGCGAGGTCGTCCTCGCCTCGCCCTACGCGCGGCCCTTCGGAATTCCTCTTGAGCTATTCGGCGCGGCTTGGTTCGCCGGGGCCCTCCCCCTGTATCATCTGGGGTTTGGGCAGGCGTGGGGGTTTTTGGCTCTGCTGATCGTAGCGGTGCTGGTCGGCATTGAGATTAAGCTGAGGGCAATGTGCATATACTGCACCGTGGCACACGTAATAGGAGTTATAACCGCCGTCCTTCTACTTGGACTGTAGATGCTGGGCGAAGTTTTTCGCCGCGTCCTCCGCCATCTTCCTCAAGGCGCTCCGAACGATCCCAGGCGCCAGAGACGCCGCTAGCCCCCTCGCCGTGCCTTGGAACCTCCACTTGACCAAGGCACCGCCGTCTTTGGGCTCTGCATCAACTGCTATTGTGAAGTCGGCGGTGGTCTGGAGGCCGGTCGCCCTGCCGACGACCACAACTCCGTCGTCTCTAACCTCGGCGTATTTAAACCGCACAGCCATCTTCCCCGAGAGGTGGCCTAGCTTCACCGTGGCCTCCCCCACGTACTCCCCGCCGCTCTCCTTCACCCCAGACACGCCTGGGATGAGGCGGGCCACCGTCGCCGGATCCTTCAGAAGCTTCACCACCTCCTCCGGCGGCTTAGCGACAAAGAACTCCCCGGACTCGGAAACCTGCATGTACCTAGGTTAACATGTCTATTTATAGGTCGTGTGTATACGTCGTGAGCGCGTTGTTGAGGCGGCTGGCGAGGAAAGGGCTCTACCGCTTCTTCCAAGCCATGTTGACGCTGGAGGAGGAGAAGCACGGCCTCCGATACGTCCCCGCGGAGGCGGTGGGCTACGCGGTGGTGTGTCCCCTCTATGCGAGGAGCTACGCCGAGGAGAAGGAGGTGGCAGTCTTCACACGCGCCTTGCTTGACAGGATGAGATACGCCGAGGCGCTGAAGCTTGTAGACGTCGAGACGCTGACTTCCGTGGTCCGCAGAGCCGCCAAGGGCGATAGAAGGGCTATGGAGTCGCTTCTGGAGGTGGGCCGGGGCCTCACGCCCCAAGAAGTGGAGAAGATATTCCCTGAGCTCCTCTTGGACTTTCAGCACTACAGCAGGACGGCGAGAGGCGAAGCACCCAGCGGCCCGGGGGAGGAGGCCTACCACTTCTACAAATACGCCGAGCCGCTCCCCTATGTAGGCTTTGCAGATCTTTGGAATAACGTAGCCATATATTCCATAGCGGGGGTGGCGGCGGACTATGTCTACGTATTTAAGTACAACAGAGAAGGCGTGGAATACGGTGTCGCGAAGACCATCGCCTCGGCGGAGGGCGACGTGGCGGCAAAAATCTGGCGCAGACCCAGGGCCAAGCTCCACATACAGGAACCCGGCAAGCCGCCCAAGCTAACCTTCATCGAGCCGAAAGACCCAGAGCCCCACTACAAGGCCTTTCTACGCGGCCAATGCAAGAAAGGCCCCCTCTGCCCCGCCTGCCCCTTGAGGAATGCCTGCGAATGCTTAAAACATACCCGCCAGGCATCTACGTGATGAGTCGGTTCTAGGCTGAAGATGACGACTGCCGAGTTCGCTGATCGCAATCCATGGTCTATTAGGATAGGGGTGAACAGCAACAACAATGTAACACGCAACGGTCTTGGCAACCACAACACGAAACGTCTTGTTTAGATAATTAATGATGATTACCAATATTTTCAATCCACCAACCCAAGCAACTATTACGCGCAACGTTTTTATAGTTGACTGGAGGCGGTCTCGTGGCTGATGCCTCCAGCATTGCTTACGATGCGTTGAAGATGGCTGTGGAGCACGTCTTGGGCAAGATTAGGGAGGGTAAGAAGTTGTCTACTGAAGACGTCCTTGTCCTCTACCTCGGCACCATAGTAGGCGACTTGAAAGAAATAAGAGCCGACATAGCAAGACTAGACAGCAGAATCGACGAGACGAACAAAAGGATAGACGACGTGACGAAGAGCTTATCCACGCGTATAGACGAAGTTACGAAGACGCTCTCGGCGCGGATAGACGAGACAAACAGAAGAATAGACGAGATAAGCAGAAGCCTATCTGCGCGGATCGACGAGACAAACAAAAGGATTGACGAGTTGGCGAGGAGTCTCTCTGCCAGAATTGACGAGACGAATAAACGGATTGATGACTTGGCTAAGAGGATTGACGCGGTCCAGGCCACCCTTCTGGAGATCCAGAAGCTACTGCTGGAGCTCGTCAAAACGCGGCAATCAACTCCTTGAATGGAGGATACGCGGACCCGCCTCTCTGACCGCCTACATTTCGGCGCCTCCATCTAGATCTCTACGCGGGTCGCCTCCTTGTTGCATACTCGTCTAGAGGAAGCACCGAAGAGCTGGCGAGTAAATGCGCCGGAGCCTACCGGAGGACTAGGGCGAAGACCAAGGCGGAGCCGCCAGTTGCGGCCGCGGCGAAGTCGGAGAGGTCAAATGTATCGGCTGTATAAAGTATGTAGATTATACATAAACACGATGGTATAGGAGACGAAATTGTGTGTGAGGCCTCCGGCGGCTTTTGCGCCGTTTTCTGTACGCTCAAGTGTCTCTGGCAGTGGAACTCTCTCCTTCCGGTAAGCTCTAGACCCCGCCGCCGTGAAGAAGAGGTCTTCATATACAGTGCCTCCCGGGAGCGGGAGCCCCGGCGGCGGGGTCTCCCTCGGCTTGTATAGGATGCAGACAGCCGGCGGCCTCAACCTACACCTAAACCCCTCGAAAAACCGCCTCAGATACAACACAGCAAAATCACCATGCACCTCAGATGGAAAAGCCGTGAGGGGTTGCGGGGGTGATAGATTGCACTAGGCGGACTGACAAAAGCGTGTAGCGGCCGTCAGACGTCTAGGCGTCTCAAGACGGAGACGCCGTGAGCCTTCGCCTTCTTTGCCATCCGTGCGTCGAAGATGACGAGAGGTTGCCTATTAGGGTAGGGGTGAACGGCAACAACAATGTAACACGTAGTGGTCTTGACGACCACGTCACGAAACGTCCTGTTTAGATACTTAACGATAGTTCCTGCGTTCATTTTCTACCTCTCTCCAGCTGAGGGTGGCAGGATTAAAGACTAGCTTCTCCTTATGCTATACCAGCCGCCCTGGATAAGCTGAAAAACGCATTGTTGTACGCCTTAAAGCACCTACACAGCTCACGTAATGACATACGTTTGCCTGTGATTCAAGGAACATACAGCGTATCTGAAGTGAAAAGTCTTCGAATCCTTAAAAGATTAGGTATAGTTGCGCATATGAACAAGCTGGTGTGGATGGGGATAGCGGCCGTTGCGGCGGTGCTGTTCATGGTGTGGATGTACTCTACATTTATAGATGCCCACACCGCCCCTCCAGACAGGTTCAAGCAGATTGACAACACAACAACCAGTCGAACCCAGACCCTCCAACCCCCTCCTACCACAGCCGTCGTAAAACCTCCCTTTAACGCCTCAGCATACGAGGTAAACTACACCCTCGTGTTTACGATCTCGTTCAGCGGCATCACGATGACTGTGGAGGGGTGGATGGTCGTCGGGACGGGGCCAGCTGGCAACTACAGCTTCGGCATGCTCACCGTACCGCTCCAAGGCACCGCCACGTTTAAGTCGGCTACGGAGGGCAACACCACATATACCATGACGTGCCTCCCCCGGGACTGCACAGTTAATGAGGAAAAGTGGCCGCTTGCCAGCCTGATTGAAGGCGTCAACGTCACCAGAACCGCCAAGGGGCAGTGCAGGAGGTTGAACTACACCGGGACGCTGTATGAGGAGCGGGGCATGCTCGACCCGAAGGCGTTCTCCCGCTTCGTAGAAGGTTTAGTTGGTAACTACACAGCGTACGTCTGTGAGGTAAATGGGGTTATGCTCTCCGCGGACCTCACGGCAACCGCCTCAGCGCATGGCGAAATGATGCGCATCACGTTGAAGATGGAAGCCAGGAAGGCGGGGCCCTACAGCTCAGAAACGTACCGCCGAATCCTGCAGGAGGTCAAAACAAACAAGTAATTTTTTCGCTTTCTCGCTCAGACTCCTTTGACTTTGCAACTACCTCCACCTCTCTCGACAGTTGCAGGCTTCACCATCTCAATTTTCATGAGGGGAAACACCTCATCTACGTCGGAATCCCAGCTCTCAGCCTCTAGGTCAATGGACCAGATCCCCTCCTCGTCTGCAAAGATCACGAAGGTTCCACGGCCTACGACGACGTATTTAGGCTCACCCTCCCGCATGGTGACGGACAAAACGTCAGCTCTCCTATCGTAATAAGCCCGCGGAGGCTGGCTGATGAAGACCGGGGGTTCAACACTTATAGGCTCTCCGATAACATTACTCCACTCGCTGGAGTTCAACCTATCATTGCGGAACACCGCGACAACGTGACTCATATACATAGCATCAAGCCTAAGACTGAATATTTATCTGTACACAAGCGCTATGAAGATGTCGTTGACGTTTGTGCCGGTGGGGCCGGTGTATATGGCCCTGCCGAGCTTGTGAAAAAGCGTGTGGCTGTCATTGTTGTCGAGGTGCTCCAGGGGGTTGAGGCCGGCTTTTTCAGCCTCCTCCACCGTGTATCCGTCCACCAACGCCCCGGCCGCGGGGCTGTTGCCGTCTACGCCGTCTGTCCCCATGCAAGCCGCAGACACGGGGAGGCCCCTGGCGGCTACGGCGAAGGAGAGGCAGAGCTCTTGGTTCCTCCCGCCTACGCCTCGGCCCCTCACCCGCACCACGGTCTCCCCGCCGGCCAGCAGAGCCGCAGGCGGCTTCGCCGGGTGTCCAAACCACGCCGCGGACTTCGCCGCGGAGGCCAAGACGCGGCCTACCTCCCTCGCCTCCCCCTCAAGCGCCGCGGAGAGGATGACGACGTTGAAGCCCCTGTCTGCCAGGTGCTGGGAGGCGGCGAGGAGCGACTGGAGGTTGCTGGCCACCACCACGTTGTGCACCCTCTCCAGGTGGGGGTCGCCGGGCTTCACAGTGTCTGGGCTCCGCAGAACCGCGGAGCGTAGATGAGGCGGCATCTCCTCCCAGAGGCCGTATCTCCTCAGGACGGCCACGGCGTGATCCCTGGTGGTCTCGTCTGGGGCCGTGGGGCCGGAGGCGATGGTGTCCAGCTTGTCCCCCACAACGTCGCTTATTATAAGCGAAACCACCCGCCGCGTCTTGACGAGCCTAAGCAACTTCCCGCCTTTGACTCTCGACAGCCTTTTCCTAACCGCGTTGAGCTCCACTATGTCTGCGCCTCTCTTCATGAGCTCACCTGTGAGCCACGCCACGTCTCGGAGGGAGACCCCCTTCTCCGGCGCCTCGAAGAGCGCAGAGCCGCCGCCCGATATCAAGACGAACAAGAGATCCTCCGGCCCCACCGACTCTAGGTACTGAAGGAGCCTCTGAGAGGCGCGTAGCGTGTCTTCGCCGGGGATTGGGTGGTCGCCCCGCAACGCCTCGACGGGGCCCACGCGGCCGCCGCCGACCGGCGAAATGACGACGCCGCCAGCCACGGCGTCCCCCAACACGTCGACAACGGCCCGGGCCATCTTTAGAGAGGCCTTGCCGAACCCCACCACATGCACCGCCCCGGAAAGCTTGTACCTCCGCCCAGCCACCTCCACGCCGTCGCCGCTTCTTTTGACGTATTTAGCAACCGCCGCGTAGGGGTCCGCCGCCGCCAAGGCCGTCTCCAGCGCATCTAAGAGCACCCCAGCTCCACGGAGCCTCTCCAACTCGCCTCGGTTCTTAATCACAGTTAAAAATAAACAATAATTTATACGTGGAGAGTTGGGTTCAGAAAGCCGAAAAATACAAAAGCTACGCCCAGCGTAGCCTCGAAGAGGAGGCCTACGACTTGGCTTGTTTCTTGGCGCAGCAGTCGGCTGAGTTCCTCTTGAAGGGGGTGTTGATAAGGGAGGTGGGGGCCAGGCCGCTTACACACAGCCTATACGAAATGGCGAAGAGACTAGCCCAAGTCCGTACTGTGGAGCTGACTGAGGATGTGGCTAAGTGTGCCAAGTCGCTTGAGGAGCACTACGTGCAGGCTAGGTATCCCGACGCGCGGCTGGGCCCCTACGAGCGCTGGGAGGCAGAGGGGTGTCTGCGTTGCCTAGAGATGTTGTGGAGATGGATAGGTGGGTTGAAGTAGCGAAGAGAAGGAGGCGGGAAATTGCGGCGGCCGTCGCGGCGTTTATAAAAGAGGCCTGCCGCGTCGGCGACGTGGCGCTCTTCGGCTCGAGGGCCCGCGGCGACTTCCACGACATGAGCGACTGGGATCTCGCGGTGGTTACGCAAGACGGAGAATACGCCGTGAAGACTGAGGAGTTTGGACAAGTCGTCTACATACCGTTGGCGAAGCTTCACCAGCTACTAGACTTCTCCATGCTCATACTTGACGTCGCCTACGAAGGACGCCTCCTCTGTGGAAGAGGAGAGTTTTGGCAGGAATTCGCCAGAGAGGTGATGCAGTACGTCAGGGAGAGAAGGCTGGGAAAAAATAGGCGGGGTTGGTATCCCGTCTAGGCCACCGGCTCAAAGACGCCGGCTTGTATCACGACTATGCGTAGTATCAACGCGCCTATGAGCGCCAGTATTGCCGCGGCTATTAACAACGGTTTGATCTCACGCCTCCAGCTTACGAGCTCTATGGCAAGGGGGATCAATATGCCCACCGCCACGACTCCGCCCCAGAACGCCGGGGCAAGCGGGCCGTAGACGAGGGCCCAGCCGCTAGTCCTGGCGGCCGTGGTGCCGCCATATATGGCGAGGTTGACTAGGGCGAGTACGGCGATGAGTTCGGCGACTTCGAGGGCGATGTTTGCACGTACGGTAAACTTGGTGACGTCGTCGCGGTGAATTAGCAGTTCGGTCAACGCCAAGGCGCAGACCGACGCGCTGAGCAACCACAAGACTGGTATCAACGCCGTGTTCCAAAACGGTATCCCAGGCGCCGCGGCGATTAAGAAGCCGCTGTATATCGTGACCAAAAGCCCCACGGCCGCCAGCAACACGCCGAACCACCCCGCGTCCACCACCGCGCTGAGCATCTTTACGTTGACCGTATGTCTCAACGCCACGAGAAACAGCAACAACGCAGCAACGGAAAGCAACACAATGCCCACGGCCATCCAGCTTCTAAACAAGCCGAATTCGCCAGTAAAGAAAGACGTCGTCAAGGCGTTGACGAGGTTCCACGGCCGCGAGAGGTCGGCCACCACAAACACAAGCGCCGCCACGATGGAGATGAACAAGACCCAGCTGAACGTCTTCAAGTTGTCCACCTTGGCTTGTCTAAGCAGTACATACGCCACCGCGCCCATGCCCGCCAGCCCCGCCAGCCACAGAAACGGCCCTATGAGGAGGGGGTCCCAGATTTCTTGAAACGCCGTCATGGCCCCACCACCACGAAGTACTTCGGCTCAGTGCCTTTGTTCTCCAGAAGCCTCACGTAGCGGCTCCTCGCAAGCCGCCTAGATATCTCGCTGTTGGGGTCATCAACATCGCCGAAAGCCCTCGCATCCGCCGGACACACGGCGACACACACCGGGTCGAGGCCCGCCTTGACCCGGCTGAGGCACTCAACCTCCATGCACTTCGCCGGGAGACCCGTCTCTCTGTGTAGCCACCGTGCCTCGTAGGGACACGCAACCATGCAGTATTTACAGCCGATACACAGCTCCGCCTTTATCTTCACCAACCCGTCCACGTCCTTATAGGAGGCGCCGGTGGGGCATACCGTAACGCAGGTTGCGTTGGCGCAGTGTTGACATTGTATCAAATAAAGCATGGGCCGCGGCCCCTTTAGGATCTCTACTCTTTTTATGTTGGAGGCCAGCCAGCCCCACGTCTTGTTCGTCATGTCTGTGCTGTGGTAGTTGGCGGCGTTGCACGCCGCAATGCAGGCGCCGCAGGCGATGCAACGAGATTGATCCCAGAGGTGGGCCAGCCGCGTCATAGCCTCATCACCCTCACGGTGCTGTTGGTAAGCGCGGAGCCTACCACAGGCTCTATCTTGCCTGTGGTGAACCACTCTGGATTCACGCCCTCGCGCAGGTAGGCGAACTGCTCCGTGATTAACGAAGACCTCCTCCCGCCAAGGAAGGAGTAGGCGAACAAGACGCCCTCCCGCACTCTATTCGTCACGCGGACTCTGACCCTGGCCTTGAAGCCGTTGTCTATGCCCTCCAGCTCCACCTCGTCGCCATCTCTCACGCCGAGCCTCTCGGCGTCTTTTGGATTAATCCACACAGTCCGGTCTCCTAGATACTTCGCATTGGGGGTAAAGGCGAAGTGGCTAGAGACGATGTTGTCCTTCCCGTTGACTAGGTAGAACTCGTCCGGCGCCTTCGGCCGCGTGTAGAGCGGCTCCCGGTAGTCCGGAATCGGGTCTAGCTGGTTCCTCAACGCCGTTATTGAGTATATCTCCACCCTGCCCGTCGGCGTCCCCAGCGCAGTGCGGTAAGGCCTGACGCCGTAGCTCTTTTTCTTCAACGCCACAAACCCCTTCTCCTCAAGCGCCTTCTTGAGGTCGTCCACAGACACGTTAAATCTATCGGCCACCTTCTTCAACGCCGCCTCCACCAGCTGGCGTTCCCACTCCTCAAACTTGTGCGGATCTGCATATCTCTCGTCGTAGCCCACGGCCTTGGCTCTGTCCGGCCATGCGCGTCTAACTATTTCCATAAGTATCCAGGGGGCGTGCCGCGCCTCTACACCAGGAGGCGGATCCAGAGCCTTATGCGACTTCTGCAACGCCGCGTGGAGAGTCCACTTAACCGTAGCCACCTCTTCCCTCTCCAGGAACATGAGGTCTGGGAGGACGTAGTGAGCATAATCTACGTGGTCGTGGGGGAATATGTCGATAGCCACCACCAACTCGAGCTTCTTCAACGCCTCCACAGCCATTTGATGCTTGGCGTCGCGCTGAAGCGGACCTGTGCCCACTATGAAGAGCGTCTTCACCGGATACGGCTGGCCTGTGAGGATCGCCTCATACACCGCGTCGAAGGTCGACACGTTGAGCGGATAAAGGAGTTTGTCAAGCCTCTTGGCCTTAGGCGCCGGCAACTTCACGCCTGTTACTGCGACGACGTCGGGGCCCGCGGGGTCGCAGACGTTGGGAAAGCCGGCAGACTCCTGGAAACAGAGGCCGCCCCTCTTGTCGATGTTGCCCACGAGGGCGTTTATTATTAAGATGAGGCGGTATGTGTCGAAGTCGTTGCCGTTCTTGGCGGCGTACCACCCATCCTCAATTACGCCCCTCGCCGTGGCGAACTCCCTAGCGATCCTCACGATGGTGTCGGCCGGCACGCCGGTGATCTTGGCCGCGACGTCTGGCGGGTATTTGCCGACCCTCTCCACAAAGAGCTCCCAGGCGGTCCTCGCCCCGCCTACCCTCTGCCTAGCCTCCTCCGAAAGCACGAGGACGGGGTCTTTTGCCTTATCGAGAGGCGCCGGGGCGTTGTCGGTTGCGTCCCACGCCACGTAGTCGCCCTCCACCCCCACCTCCTTCCCGCCCAGCGGCGTGCCGTCCGGCTTGACGAGCATAGGCGCGTTGGTGTACTTCTTGACGAAGTCGACGTCGTAGAGGCCCTCGTTTATAATCACGTAGGCCATGGCCATGAGAAATGCGGCGTCTGTGCCGGGGATTATGGGCACCCACTCCACCGAACTGAAGGCGATGTTCGGCGCCCTGGGGTCCACAACCACTAATTTAGCCCCCCGCTCCCGAGCTGCCGCAAGCCGCCGAACGAGACCCATGGCCGCGTCGAGGTTTCTCCCCACTAGGACTAGATACGACACGTTTTCGTAGTCTGGATCTACAGCGGTCGGACCGCCGGCGCCCAACACAGTCGATCTCGCGGCGGTGCTTGCGCTGTGGCACGTCCCCTCGTGGCCGATTAAGTTCGGCGTACCTACGAGATACTGGAAGAGAGGAAGGAACCAGCTGTGTACATCGTGCCGCGTAATAACCACAGATTCAGGCCCGTACCTCTCCACAACCTCCTTCAGCTTTGCGGCGATTTCGTTCAACGCCGTATCCCAATCCACCTCTACGAACTTGTCGCCCACCTTCTTAAGCGGCTTCTTTAGACGAAGCGGGTGGTTCCACATCTGAAGCGCCGACGCCGGCCTGACGCACATGCCGGGCTGTGGATGTTTTAAATTCGGCAGTAGGTACCGCTTCCCGCCTCTCTCTACAAACAACAGCCCACAGCCGGCGCCGCAGGCGCCGCACATAACAGGCACCACGCGCTCGGCTCCGGGCGTAGCCTCCTCTGCCCCCTCCGGCGAAGCCATCACCTTCACTACACCAAATGCCGATGAGGTTAACGCGACAGTACCAGCGAGCTTCAGAAACTCCCTTCTCTGGAGTTTCATACATCCTTTTGAAAATTAGAAACATTTATGTTTAGTTATTAAAAGTGTACACTAGATATAAGTAATGTACACCGCCATGAGCTATGTTTCCCATAATGTACGTATACGCACATCAAAACTATCCCTTTGATAGATGTAGGTTCAAAACTTAGAAACCGATCGCGCCTCTACCTCTCGGGGCGTTCGGCATCTGCTTTCAACTCTCCGGCGCCCTTATCATCGCAGTGAACACTTGGATGCAGGGACAGGTACCAGCGGCCCTTATTAACTCACTATGCAATTTCAAAAGACCGCCTTGCGGCTTAGGATATGTGTCTTCTTACGCGTATTATATTCGACGTGAACCTAGTACACTTAACCAGCTAATGGGACCTAGCATGTACCAAAATCGGAAATTAACTATAAAAGAAGTTGAATCGAAATCTACTTCATTTCAAAATCTTTAAACTAAGACGCAAAGCCATTATTCATGTGAATACGTATCCGATGTTCATGTATAGAAAAGTATATTTGTAACAGTTTTAAATGTACATATTGACACGGTTATCATGGTTAACCCAAACCCGCTTCTACCACTGAGCGCATTAGGCATCTACTTGCACGCCATATACATCTCTTTGACTTTTGGACTGCCCGTGGCCATAGGTGTGATGTTGTGGAAGTATTGGCGCACCGGCGACAGAGATTACTACAAATCGGCTCGCCTGATGACTTCAGTGCTTGCTGTGAACTTTGCGCTAGGCGCCATCACGGGCACCCTTGTGGAGTTCGGCCTTGTACAGGTGTGGCCCGGCGTGAACCTCGCCATTGCCACCTTCGCCTTTGCGCCCCTAGCCCTCGAGCTCATAGCCTTCGCCAACGAGATAGCCTTCCTCGTCCTCTTCATTGTAACTCTCGGAAAGGTGAAGCCGCCAGTGAGCATCGCCATACTAGCCCTCTATGCCGTTTTTGCCTACTTTTCCGGGGTGATGATTATGAGCGTCAACAGCTGGATGCAGGCGCCGTGGGGTGTGGGGCCTGTGGCTAAGGTGCTGTATCCCTTCATGCCGGAGTACGGCCCCAACGCCGTCGACGTGCAGAAGCTCGTGGCCGTCAAGCTGGCCGCCATGGCCACTGGCCAGCCCATCTCGCTCATCGTGGAGAAGCCCGGCGTGGCGCAGGCGGTGGGCATTGTGCTGAAGGACCCCATGGTTGCTTTCTACAGCCCCTACGCGCTTGTCTCGAGCTTCCACAACATAATAGCCGGCATATTGGTGGGCCTTGCCGCGGCCACCGCAGGCTGGGCCTTTAGGTACTTCAAGACAGGAGACCAGAAGTATCTAAAGATTGTGAAGCCGCTTGCCGGCGTCTTCGCCGTGATCTTCGTCATTCAAGCACCCATCGTGGCGCACTTCATGGGCGAGGCGGTGGTGGAGTACAACCCCACCAAGTTCGCCCTCATGGAGGGCGCCGAAAAGACCTTCTACGACCCCATCATCGCGCTTGTGGCATACGGCGACCCCAACAAGCCCATCGTCGGCTTTGACCAGTTTGAGAAGGCGTGCCTCAGCCAGGGCAACAAGACGGTGGGCGACTTGATAAAGGCGGTGGGCCTCCCCAACACGTTGACTCTCCAAAGCGCGGGCCTTACTGTCGACTTCTCTAAGATAGCCTCTGTAAAGCTGGCCGACTTGTGTCTGCAGGATTTGCAGAAGGCTAAGGCGTATATGCCTATGATACACGCCGCCTACTACACAAAGGTCGCATTCGCCATCATCGGCGGCTTGGCGGCGGCTGTGCTCTTCTTCTACTTCTACAGAGCGCCGGGCTTAAGCGCATTGGCCGCTACGATAGCCAAGCTCTTCGGCGACGAGAGGAGGAGGGTGCTCATCCTCGCGATCCTGCTGGTGCTCGGCACTGTGATACCAGCCGTGGCGGGCTGGTACGTGAGAGAGGTGGGCCGCAAGCCTTGGACTGTCTACGGCTTGTTGTACCCGTCTGAGCTCGTGACGCCTGTGCCTTACTCCACGAGCCCCAGCTTCCTTGCGTTTGCCTACTTGGTGATACTGGCCGTTAACATCGGCGGCCTCTTCGCCATGTATCTCGTGGCCACTAGGGAGTACAAGTTCCTCGAATTGTTGAAGAAGGGCGCGGGGGTGAGGCCATGAACGACGCAGTTTTCATAGGGTTCGCCGGCCTCGGCCTATCCGTTGTTTTGCACATGATCTTCACCGCGATGACGCTCGGCACCGCCCTCCTCGCCGCTTTGTATAGATGGAGGGCGTATAGAGAGAACGACGCCTGGGCTGAGCTTTTCGCCAGGAAAGTCTTCAAGGTTTTGATCGTCTCTGAGCTCTTCAGCGGCGTCTGGGGCACCATAATAACCGTCTTCTTGGCCGGCTTCTTCACGGCTGTGACGACCCTCGCCACCAACGCCCTTTTCATCCCAATCGCCATCGCCATAGCCTCCATAATGATTAGGATACCGACCATTGCGATAAGCTGGTACACTTGGGGCAAGATAAATCCGAGGACCCATTCCTTGGTTATGTGGATAATGGCGCTGTCCGGCTTCGGCATACCTTTCGGCTTCCGCGCCATATTCGCCGAGATCAACAACCCGACCGCGGTGGGGTACTACCTCCAGACCGGCCAAAACCCCGGCTGGATGCCCTACGCCAACCCGCTTTTCTGGACGTTGTATCTCCACACAGTCGCCGCCGTCATTTCGGTAGGCGGCTTCGTGGCGGCTAGCTTAACTGCCCTTGAGAACGACGTGA
>Ga0079996_116709_pt1 | contig 13273 bp, 12 predicted proteins | sample PerSpoAPS_AMetaG_FD_69199 | JGI IMG/M metagenome (GOLD analysis project Ga0079996, IMG submission 69199) | Thermal spring microbial communities from Yellowstone National Park, Wyoming, USA - Perpetual Spouter A (PS_A) MetaG (SPADES assembly)... | ecosystem: Environmental > Aquatic > Thermal... | reverse complement strand
GCCCCCGACGGATCAATCTCAATAAAAACAAAATCAGCACAGGGAGTAATAATCAAATCAATCAAATCAAAGGACTATATCCTCTTCATTGACGACCTTGACCTCGCAAGCGCACAACTTGCTGAATTTATACTTGACCTTGCCCAAGCTTCTACAATCATTGCTACAACAAGCGAACTTAAAAACGACAAACGCCTAAAACACATATACGCAATGTTTGAAAAAATCAACCTTGAAGAACTACCAAAAGAAACAGCAATCAAGTTAATTAACTACCTAATTGACAAGCACCTCTCACACCTGAAAGGGAATAAAAGGGAATTCCTCAGAAACGAAGTCCTGCATATCTCAAAGGGAAATCCCAACCTTATAAAAGCGACGCTCTCACAAGCGATCGCAAAAAAGCACATCCAAGACGACGACATAAGAGAACTCAGAAAACAAGAAGAACTTGAATATATCAACCTTGGACCTTTTTTTGCATTCCTCATCGGCTCAATCACAATCGTGAAGATCCTTCAAATCGGACTTGAAAACAGAGAAACATATATCTTGCTGTCAATCTTTTCCTTCCTTGCATATCTTACAATCAGGATCTTCCGCTACTTCTTTTTATTCAGACCCCAGCGGAAAAAATAGAGGAAAACGAAACAGAGAAAAAATCACATTAAAAATTGAAACAACTCAAAAACCAAAAAACGGAGATTTAAACAATGAAAAACAAAAACGATTTTGAAAGTTTGATCTCAAAAATCTCCGAGCTCTACAAATTGGTATATCTACATCAAACCAATTGAACCAGATGAGTGCCCCTGTGATTTCTGCAAAGTCGGAGAAAGAGAACATCTTATCGTTGAGGTGATCCCAGACCTTGACATTGAAAAAATTGAAGAAGTTGAATTCTTTGAAATATCAAAAGCCATCTGTGATAATTGTTTACAAAACGAAGTTTCTCTCGTTGAACCCAACCTGTGGGAAATAACCTTCTGGGAAAACTGGGACGATGAAGGAATAAGTGTTGTCTGTCTCAAATAAGGTTATGTCTATGTTTGGGAAATGGCTCACAAAGACAATTGTATCTATTAATCCCGCAAGGAAAACAAATTCAAAAAAATCTTACATTTAAAATTGAAACTAAAACTAAACAAAGTGGCTTCTTGACAACTCAACGAAAATTTCTTAAATTATCAACGCTCTGTGTTGACCCAAATTGTTAAGCCAGCTCTACGATCCCCGGAGCTGGCTTCTTTATTTTAAAAAACCACTCCCCTACCACGTCCCCGTTTAAAACGGAAGATATGTTATGTAAACTTGCTCCTGAATGTTCAGGCGCCCCACCCCACCGTGTAAAAAATTCAAATCTTTTTATTAACTTTTGAAAAAAGAAAGTTTAATCAATAAATGCCTTTTCAATGCCAACGCTGTAAAAGAATTCAACCAAACTTCACAACAAGATGCCTCTTCTGTGCTGGATTCTTAACACTTGAAAAAGTAAAAGATCCGCTTTTAATCCTCTCACTTGACGAAATTGAAACACCAGAACTTAAATTCTTCAAAACACCAATTGACGAAAACCTTTCCTCTGGACTACCCGAAAGAACCATAACCGTAATCGCTGGTCTCCCTGGAGCTGGAAAATCAACCCTCGCACTACAAATTGCAAACGAAATCCTCAAACAAGAAGAAATAAAAATACTCTACATCTCTTCAGAAGAACCACCAGAACTAATCAAACAAAGAGCACAAAGAGTAACCCCAGAACTTATCTACAACGACGACTTCAAAATCCTCTGTGAAACAATCATTGAAAAGATAAAAGACGGAATCACAACTTTTTTAGAGACAAACCCCGAATCGCTGATTATTCTTGATTCAATAAACGCAGTTCGTTCAGGTAGCTCCCTTTCACCGCCAGGCTCTCCCTCAAACATAACCAAAACCTTGAATATGCTACACAACTTACGACTTAAAAACGAATTCAAAATAACTCAAATAATCATCGCACACGCAAACAAACAAAGAACCGTCGCCGGACCACTGACGCTTCAACACATGGTTGACATCGTCCTTTTCTTTGACATTGAAAAAGACGGAAAAAGAACAATTACAACACTTAAAAACAGATTCGGTCCAGCAAATATCAAAACGACCTTTAACTTTTAAACACTTAAAACGTGCCCTTATACCTCACCTATTCCCCTCTTTATTCGCCAGAGAAGTTCCCTCATCAATTGATAATACCCCCTAAATATGTATGACTTGTTAAGTTCCTATCATCTGTCATCTGAATAAATGAAACCGTCTCTTCTTCACTTAAAATCCCAACTGAAGTTGCACACAATCCCCTCTTTATACGAAAGATATTCCTTTGTATATTCAAACCTCTGAACCCCAGCATCTCTAACTCTCAAAGAGCTTTTTCTACCTGTTCCAATTTCTTCCTTAATTTTTCCATATTATAACCCCACTCTTAAGTATCTCCTCCCTTAAACTTTCACCAACCTCAGATAAATCAACCAGATCAACTTTGTAAGGAATATCTAACTCCTCAAAATCACCTCTCAAAATTGTTACCACTCCCCTATCAGGACTATCAATAACAAGATCAATGTCCGATGTCCTGCGATAATCATCCCTCACTGCTGAACCGAAAAGATATACAACTCCCCTGACTTTCCTTTGTGATAAAACCTCTTTTATCCGTTCCAATGCCTTTAAAATCCAATCATCCTTTCTCATACAATACCTCTTTCTCTATTTTCAAAAAATTTAATCACACTTCCCAACTTTTACAAACCATTTCAAATTTTTATATTTAAAGAAAATTAAAAAGACCCGCTATGAAAAGGACTAAATCAGTCAAGGTCTCAAGAAAATATCAAAAAACGATCCTGAAGAATATAAGGGAGATCGCAGGAATTGACAAAATGGAGGGGGTTTATTTTGAATCCTGGACTGACACATACGCTGGCATATCAAAGGGAATTTTTTCGCACGATTTCATAAAAAAGGAAAGGTCTGATTGGTGATAAACTTCATTTTCCTTTAAATACTTCTTTCTCAATCTTTTTGAAAGTGTTTAAAAAATTCCCCTTTAACGACCTGTCAAATTCCCTCAACCATTTCCTTATATATCTCGCATCATAATTTGGATTCTTCAAAAGGATAACCTTTACATCCTCAATATCCCTAGCTCGCCCAGCTATTATTTTATGAATAACCACATCCTCAAGCGAAGCAAACTTTACATTAACTCCTCCGATCTTAACATCAACCGCTCTCTCAATTGCCTGTCTTTCGTAGGGTGAATAAGAAAATATAAAATCAACCCTTATATTTGATTTCTCATCCATCAGGGGCAAAACCATAGTCCTACTTACAAATTCCTCTGGATTGTCAACCAAAACCTTCAAATTGATCTTCTTCGCTACCCCTTTGACTTTATCCAATCCCTCAATTCCAATTCCTAATGTTATATCAATATCCTTCGTCAATCTCGGCTCACCGTAAAGAAGAACCGCTTGCCCTCCTATAACCATATAAGGTATCCCAACCCTATTTAACTCTTTTCCCACCCTTTTTAGCAACTTTTGAAACACTGTTAACTACCCTTGCAATTTTAATATCCACTTCCAACCCACTTAAAACAGGTCTAACAGGAAATACCCCAAGTTCCACCGCCTCTTTATACATCTCCTCAAGGATATAAAACTTTTTAACAAAATCCACCCTCTCCCTCTTTAATAGCTCCCTTTCAAATTCCTCAAACTTTTTCCTATCCTTAATCATCACTCTTGTAAAATTTTTTATAAAATTTAACCAATTCCCAAATTGTAAAAAAATGAAATCTTAAACACATTTTTTAAAGAAAGTGAAAAACTTCCCCACTCCGCCCACCCCCAAACCTGCGTCCGCTCCGCTTATCAATAAATCATCTCACATAAACAACAGCTCAAAAATTATCCCCCAAAATGCTTTCCTTTTCCCTTTCCTCATATTTTTTCACTTTACTATCTGCCGTGTTTAAACCTATCCTACCCCAACCTCACTTCAATAATTCTCTACCCTCAATGCTTATTGCTTCTTCCAACCTCTGTATAAGACCTTACAAGAATAGAAAGGTAGGAATCACTTAAAATTTAATAACTTTTCTTGAAAATCTTGCCTCTACCTTTTACAAATATCTTACCAGGAAGCACCAATGGAATCTCACTACGATAATGTTTCTCATTTCTTGAACCCGGAATCAAATCTTTTAGTTGTGGAGATGCTGAACTTTCAAAATCCACTCCTAATATAATGTTACCCGATAATCCTTCCTGTAGAGGCTGGATTGTTGAAAACTTTTCAACTTCATTTCTGTCAATTTCTTTAATACCAAGGCAAGTAACAAGTGAATCTTTACACCCTAAATAACGAATTTTTTGAAGAGCTATTTTCACAATTTCTAAAACTGAGGTATCCATTAAGCCCAAAATAACCCCAATTTCACCTTCCAGTAAAGCAAACTCCCTTGTATGAGGACGAGATGGATAATAACTTCCACTTTCATCCAAACCTCTAACAGAATCAACAGCTGGCACACTCCGATAACGTAAAAACGCTTTAAATGCAAATGCAGAAGAAGGTGGAATTATGCGAACCTCTATCTTTGGAAGATAAGGAACCAGAATATACGCTGAATCAACATCACCGTCTTGCAGAAGAGCAGCCACAAGCGCCATTTTCACAGTCAATGGTGAAGGGACAAAAGGTGTAACAGCTGCAATGGCTACTGTTTGTGGCATTCGGTAATGAAAGACATGAAAATGAAAATCCGCTTTCAGCCATTTTTTCGATTCGGTATCAGAAGTAGCGCTTTCTAGTATCTCAACCTTATTATTGAACTGCTCTGACATCCGAAAATTATCCTCCTACTTCGAGTTTTATTTGCTATCTGAACCTGCTTCTTTCTTCTTTGCCTCTTCCCAATTCTGTAATTCTTTTATAATCTGTACCATTTTTTTGTCAAAATCGCCAGGGTTATCAAACTTTTCAACTTCCAGTACATTACCCCTGTTCTCTTTTAGCTTCAGGATGATCTCACTATACTGAGAGTTAGGCTTAATGATAGGCCGACTGGGATCTCCATTCTCAAGTTCAAACTTAATAGGCGAATAAAAAGGTGCAGGACCATCGGTTGAAAGCACGATTACGCCTTCAAAAGTGCCGTCAGGGTGATGGAGCCATCCGGATTGTTTTGCGAAGGATAAAGAGAGCATCCACTGCTTGATGGCTTCCATAAGTACCCACATTCGCTTGTATCGCTCGGCATCGGAAATTGCATACCTGTTCACACCATTGCCCAGCCACCACCAGTCGTTGAAACCTATGCGATCCAGGTCAATCCGGAGAACCCCACCATAGGTTCCGATGCGCATGTTCTGGACAAAAAGGTTGTGCTTTTCTGGGTCCGGGTCATAAGCACTGTGCTGGGTGTAGTTGACCACCGCGGGGTGTTCCGTGATAAGCCAGCCAACCTCAAAACAGGAATCCCGCTTGAGCGTTCCTTCAACTCTATCCTGCTTTCCCTGCAAAGCCACAAGGTATCCCCCAATATCACAAAGTGCACATTCGGTGAGAATCTTAGCTGTAAGTGTCGCATAATGCTGCTCAGGATTGAGCTTAGAGATTGGCGGGCTCTGACTATTCATCCAGTTCTTGACTTCACTTTTACAGCGATCAGGCACAAGACCTAAACAGCGCTGGTGAAGGGGCAGGTTGTATTGCTGGCAGAGCCTTACGAAATTTTCCAAGATGTGGTGACGAATGATTTCCCCGCTGATACCGTCATATTCTTTGTCGCCGACGGTGATGCGACGTGGTTCCATAACATTCGTTCCACCCGCCCCTTCGTTGTTGGCGGCGTGGAATCCCAACTGAATCCGGAACGACATGGCAAGGCTTTTGTAAGTCATGGCGATCCCTCCTTTTATTGGTTCTCACTTATTGGCTCTGAAGTTTCGGCGGTCTCAGCCGAAGTGCTTGCCTCAGTAGAGGCTTCTCTCTGGATTCGCGCTCGGCTGAGCACATCCAAAAGGAAAATCGCTTTCCATGCCCGGAAGGCCTTCTCATCGCGTAACTGTGCCTCAATTCCACGCAAAATGTTTGCCAGATCCTGGGCCCGGGTCAGCGCCTCACGAATGTTAGGAACTTGACCATGTTCCTGCTGTTCCCGATAAAATCCGCGCGACACAATGTGCTCCACCTGCTGGATGAACTGGGAAAAGTTTCCCGCATTTTCCAGCCGAGTGAACTGATTCATCCAGCCCATTTCATCAAAGCTCAGTGCACGGGCAAGGGCTTCTGCTACCTGCCATGGTATCTCAGGTAACTGCATGGACATCATATTTCTCACCTCCTGCAAAAGTTGTGAATACCTTAAAAGTTGACGAGCTTCAAAAGCTCCCTGTAAGTTCTGGTTCTGCGATGCCGCAAGGATGCGTGCCTTTAATTGCTCAATCTTTACAAGAGCATCCACCGATGGATTTGCTACAAAATCGGCTACCCATCGCGCCAGCTGCTGCACCTGCTCATGAACATTTTGTCCCCTTGTTTCGTAGAGGAACCAACGAAAGTTCCTTAGAAGTAGCAACGCTTGTTGATTTTCTTTCTGAACGATTTCGCTCCACCAGTAAGCACACAGTCGTTCCAATCCCAAGTAGCCACTGGAAGAGAAAATAGGTTGGCGGGTTGGACCCTTTATTTCACGAGTGTAGGCAAAATCGATGACTGGCAATCGCTTTGCAGCAAGGTCTAATAGGATAGAAAGAGCCGCCATAACCGCCGCAACCCATCCTCCACCAAGATGTTGAAAAGTGCGCTCGTAGGTAAGAAAACCGCTGATCACAAATCGCTCTCGGAAGATAGGCAAAAGATAAACCTCATCAGTTTGACGATTAGAACGGCTTACTACATAAGCGGCGAAAGCTCTTCCAATGGTAGCTGCTGCCACTTCCTGAAAATAATCCTTGAACTTTTTCTTTGTCTCTCCAGTAGAGCGGGGTGCTAAAACCTCATATTTGCATAGCGGATCTATACCCCTAGTTCCAATCTGCAATGCAACATCATTCTCCGCCTTTAACTCTTCTTTCCTTCCTTCCCGAGAGTTTCGCGGAGCAGAGAAAAAACCTTGCAATTCATCCCAGCAAAAGCTTTTGTCATCCTTTTCGAAAAGTCGTTTTTCCTTGTTGGTGGGTTCCAACCTCTCAATCACCCAAAGAATTTGATCTTTATCCCGCTGGACCGAGACCCCCCTCACTTCCCAGTAAGCACCTTTATCCTCCACCTCGGCAGAAGCGGTCCCGAAGAAAAGATGCGCCACGCCAATAAGACGAGCAGCATCGTAAAACGGTAAGCCTGTTTTATAGACCAGATAGCGCTCCTTTTCAAGTATTATCGGATTTGGCAGTCCCATAGCAACTTACCTTAATTCAATGTTTGTATCTCCAGCGTCTTCCCAATCGCAAATCTTGACGAGACGATTTGCTATACAATAAAGAAAGTAAAAATCATCCGTTGGTCCTGGCGGTTCATCGGCTCTAGATGGCTCAGTAATCCTTTTTGCAGTCTCGTTGATGGCTTCTTGAATCCGCTGAATTTCATCTCCCGATAGGTCCAGTAATTGGCACAATTGGTCCTGCAGCCACTCGTTAACTTTCTGACCATTCCACTCATCCCATTCAAACTTGCCCCCTTCAATGGCTCCCGTAACCTCCAGACTGTGATGTCGTGCCGCTGCAAGGGCAATCGTATCCAAGAACCTGTAGTCTCCAAGGACTTTTCTCAACAAAGCCTGCAGGAAAAGATACGCAAAAGGTGCATGGGGTGGCGGGCTTGCAAGCTCCTTTTTCTGCTCAGCATTGCTTAGGGAACTTGTTCGAGCTATATAACCATCTCTTGTCTTTCCGCTAATTTTTTGCTCATTTTGCCAAACAACTTCCTGCCATTGCTTGTTAAGTTTTCCAACATCGTGGAGATAGACGGCAATCCGCATCGCCCAGATCAAGGAATCAACAAAAGATTGAAGCTGAGCATCATCCAATCCAAGCGCTTCCTTCGCCCACCTTTCAATAAATGGTCGGTAAAACTTCGTAATCCGTTCAGAACGCTCCCACACACCTTTTGCATGCTCTTCCCATTTCTGAAAGCGCCCCGTCGTTGTCTTCTCTCGCATCTCAGCATCCGGCTGGGGTTCAAAACCTGTCTCCTTCCCGGCTCCTTCAAAAGTCAATCCTTTTCCTGGGCTATAACCCGCCTCTTCAGCCAGCAACACATAAGCAAAGTTCGGGCGAATATCCTCATCACTCTTCACCTCAACAAGAAAGCTCTGATTTTTCTTCTTGGCAGATAGCTCCGGTCGGTAGACAGTCTTATCCTTAATCTTGCCGAGAAACACACCATAAGGGACCGACACCGTCTTCAATCGTTTCCCTTGCCGGAGCTCCTCCTCAGCTTGGTCTTTGTCTTTTACCACCGCCACCTGTACATTTAGCATCTCCCGAAGCAGTTCTTCCACTTCACGAGGGCTACCTGCACGAAATGCCCGCTCGTAAGCGGCAAACGCATCTGAAGGTGTGATCACTTTCCTCATGGTCATTCCTCCTCTGTTTCGCCTTCGGGTTCTTCTTCCGTCTCTTTCTTCTTGGGCTTGTGCTTTGCAAAAAGCGAACTAAATGGCTCTTCACCTTTGGCAAATTCTACATCGGTCGTCCCTGCGAGATACGCCTTATACAAACGATCAAGAGCCTTCGTAATAAGTTCCTGTTCTTTCTGCCAATTTAGAAGTAGTTCCTGATTCCCCACTTCCATTTCCAACACTATCTGAGTGAATTCAATCGCACGTAACGGTCGACTCGTATTGCGTTTCTCTTTGCCCTTCTTATCATGACCAACTTCCACAAGGCGCACCTGATCGATGTAAGGAACATACCACTTATCCCCTGCCGGCTTTACGACAATCACTTTCCCCTTGCGTTCTGGACTTCCATCGGGATTGAATCGCTGACAGCGTCCGGCCCGCTGGATGAGAGAATCCATGGGGCACAACTCCGTAATGACCAGAGGAGCTGATATGTTCAACCCCGCTTCAGCAACTTGCGTGGTCACAAGGATCGCCGGGTGCGTGTTTGCGTTCTTCCCAAAAAACTGGGAAAGTTTATCTTCTACATTCCTTCGGTCATCCTTTGTGAAGCGGGAGTGAGCCAGAATCACTTCCGGTCTATCTTGATCTTCAAAAAGACCTTTGAGTTCATCATACACCCGGATTGCGCGTTCCACAGCGTTGACGAAAACAATCACTTTCTGAGGTCCGTGAACACCTAAGCTCGCCCAGGCACTCCACTTTTCCCTTACAAACTCCGCTAGGCTTTTCTCGTCTTTCTCGCTCCAAACAAACCTGTTGCCATCCTTTGTGCCCTCCATTTGCAAATACACTTTTCGCCAACCATCTCGCTGCTCAATGTCTTTATCAGAGGCTTGTATCTTCTTTAACCCACAGTATTTTTCAAAGAAATCCACAACAGATTGAGGCAGTGTGGCTGTCATAACACACGAGAGCAAGCCCCATCGTTTCCGCAAATAGAGCATGGCGAATAAAAGCTGAAGCCCTTTCTGAGGTGATAGAAGGTGAACCTCATCAAAAACCGAGTAACTGGTCAACACAGCTCCCGCTGCCGCATGACTCAGATGAGATGCCCACGACAGAGGCGCTCCGGCAAAGGCAGTCAAATATTGATCAATTGTCGTGACCACCAATCGCTCCGAGAAAAATTCGCTCTCCGGCTCGTCACCATGATGAATCACTGGACAGAGGCCAAGGCTCCTGCATTCGTCTTCCACACCGCGAGCAAGCGCTCGAAGAGGCAAAGTGTAGATTAACCTTGTGCCCAGCAGTGCGTTGTTCTGTTGCTCCTGGAGAAAGGGTTGCAACCCAGCTCTTGTCTTTCCCAAGCCTGTTGGAGCAATGACAAGCACTGATTTCCCATCTTTAAGCATCTTTAAAGCGTCTCTTTGAAAATTCCTTTCAACCATATTACGCTATAAACAGACTTAAAAAGTTTTGGTTTCTGCTACGAATATAACTAATAAATTAAAATTTGGCAATACCTCAACAGCCATCATTTTATTTTACCAGACCCTTTAAAACGAATTCCAAAAAATTATGAAAATCAAAAATTAATTCGCCTTTAAACCCTAACCCCTTTTGCCCGTAACACCAAAGCGATAGTAAAACGACATACTATCCCCACAACTCTTTCATTCTTTTTTCAAAATACTCCCTTGCTTTTTCCGATAGTTTCAAAAACTTTGCATTGTTATAGAGCACCTCTTCAACTGGAACTACAATCGTCTCAACCCCAAGTTCCTGCTTTCTCTGTGCCACAAGTTCCCTTATCTTGTCATCAGCCATATCCCCGTGCGGTGGAAGATGGTATTTACCACCAAGTTCTTCGGCAATATCCCATCTTTTTCTCACTATGTCCATAAACAAAGCGAACCATTCTGGATGTGCCCGCCCAACAACCCGCTTATACATCGGCGGAAATCCAAAACCAACATCAACACCAAATTCTTTGTGCAATATCTCGCTCACCCTTTCAATTCCCAACTGACCATTTCCTTTTGCGATAGGATGGTCTGGGTTAATCTTGCCATATTCACGCCTTATAATTCTTGGTATCAAGCCAACATATTCAGCAAGTTGCAACCGCTCCTTTCGTGTCCCATCAAGCCAACCCAAAATATACTTGACAAAATGAGGATACATTACATCATCATAGTAAAGGTCTACAATGGAATAGAAGCCAAAGCCAAGTGGCATAGTTTTTCAAAAATTTTATTTTCAATGACCCTCCATAAATAAATATAATCCCTTCAACACCCTTACGCAAGTTTTAAAATTCCCCTATCCCTAACTTTACTTTTGCAAGTTCCCTCTCCCCACCGCGGGAGAGGGTCAGGGTGAGGGGCATTGTTTAAATCTTTCCATCTTCACTTTTCCCTCTCCACCCCGCGGGAGAGGGTCAGGGTGAGGGGGATATTCTTTCAATTCTTCTCTCCCCTTGCGGGAGAGAATAAAAGTGAGGGGTGCAGTTAAATTCTTTACCAACCTAAAACCAAATCCATTCAATCCCTCACAGGTTCAATTCACACAAAGGAACTGATGGTTTGCCTGATATAATCGGTTGTTGTTTCAATCCCTCACAGGTTCAATTCACACAATTTAATCAGGAGGTTATAAAATGCCTTATGCAATAGTTTCAATCCCTCACAGGTTCAATTCACACTTAAGTAGATTTAGGTTGAGGAAAGAATTCATAACAGTTTCAATCCCTCACAGGTTCAATTCACACATGAAACTTGGCTAGCTTGGTTTGATATGGCTATTGCGTTTCAATCCCTCACAGGTTCAATTCACACGCTGGAAAAAAACAAACTTAACATAAAATGTATCTGTTTCAATCCCTCACAGGTTCAATTCACACTTGAAACGGCTTGAAAGAAAAAGGCGACTTGAAAGTTTCAATCCCTCACAGGTTCAATTCACACAAAAAGGCAAAGTTCCTTTTAGAGGTGAAAAAAATTTGTTTCAATCCCTCACAGGTTCAATTCACACATAAAGAAGAAAGTTGAAATTGAAGGTAAGCGAGTTAGTTTCAATCCCTCACAGGTTCAATTCACACATTGCAAAAGGTTGAAGTTTTGAGGGGTGAGATTTTGTTTCAATCCCTCACAGGTTCAATTCACACCAGGTTATAAAAGATAAGGATAAGTCATATTTATTTATGTTTCAATCCCTCACAGGTTCAATTCACACGGGAAAATAAAGAAGATGAAAGTTATATGTTTAGCTAGTTTCAATCCCTCACAGGTTCAATTCACACATGGGGCAAAAGTTGGGTAAACAAGCCTACCGTTCCAGTTTCAATCCCTCACAGGTTCAATTCACACCTCGCGGGTTCAATTCACACGATAATGAGTGGGGTTTCAATCCCTCACAGGTTCAATTCACACTTAGGGTCAAGTTCATTGGGAGAAAAAATTGAGCAGTTTCAATCCCTCACAGGTTCAATTCACACCTTTCCCCTGTCTTTTTGAAGTTTGCACTTTGGATGAGTTTCAATCCCTCACAGGTTCAATTCACACCAGTCAATATGACCGCAAAAGATATTAAAAATCTATAGTTTCAATCCCTCACAGGTTCAATTCACACTAATAATTTAAATTTAACTTGTCAAGTCCTAAATTTAGTTTCAATCCCTCACAGGTTCAATTCACACACCCCTAAATTTCTCAAATAACTTCAAAAAGTTTTGTGTTTCAATCCCTCACAGGTTCAATTCACACTCCCATAAAACTTTGTTCTCATTTCTCCATCAATTGCGTTTCAATCCCTCACAGGTTCAATTCACACTAAAACCTGCAAGAAATTCGTGGCTTGCATAAACTCGTTTCAATCCCTCACAGGTTCAATTCACACAGAATGATTTTGAGTTTTATATATGTGAATATAACGAGTTTCAATCCCTCACAGGTTCAATTCACACGACAACTTCTTCACACTTGCGGATCTGCGAAAAACTTGTTTCAATCCCTCACAGGTTCAATTCACACCCGGTGTTGCAGTTGTAGCTCTATTGCGATATGCTAGGTTTCAATCCCTCACAGGTTCAATTCACACGAGAGAAATGTATCCCATATATAAATCCAAAGTATGTTTCAATCCCTCACAGGTTCAATTCACACTAAAAAATGTGATTATAGAAGTGAGAAGAAGTTATGTGTTTCAATCCCTCACAGGTTCAATTCACACCCGATTAAGGTTTATGGTGACTTACTTGAAATTCGGCGTTTCAATCCCTCACAGGTTCAATTCACACGGAACGGGCGTGCGGGTTAAAATTGAGTATAAGGGGTTTCAATCCCTCACAGGTTCAATTCACACATATAAACTACACCATTTTCATTTTTAAAGTTGAAAGGTTTCAATCCCTCACAGGTTCAATTCACACAGAATGATTTTGAGTTTTATATATGTGAATATAACGAGTTTCAATCCCTCACAGGTTCAATTCACACATCATGCATTTACTATTGCTATGTTGGAGGAGCATTTGTTTCAATCCCTCACAGGTTCAATTCACACCAAAACTTGATAAAGAGAACTTGGGGTTGTATTATCAGTTTCAATCCCTCACAGGTTCAATTCACACTTACATTTCAGACCCCACAA
>Ga0079996_115860_pt1 | contig 13372 bp, 12 predicted proteins | sample PerSpoAPS_AMetaG_FD_69199 | JGI IMG/M metagenome (GOLD analysis project Ga0079996, IMG submission 69199) | Thermal spring microbial communities from Yellowstone National Park, Wyoming, USA - Perpetual Spouter A (PS_A) MetaG (SPADES assembly)... | ecosystem: Environmental > Aquatic > Thermal... | reverse complement strand
TAAATTCAGCTTTCTTGTGTCCATTCTTTCAACAAAAGCTGGCATTGGTTTAATTCTTAATGTTTCGTTAAGTTTCTTAAAGAGATAAATTCTTAATTCTAAATCTCTTAATCTTTCTAAATATGACTATTTCTTATTTTTCTCACCTACTCTAAGAATCAAGTTAGAAAATTTTTTATAACCTATTGATTGTAAAGCACTTAACATTATTTACTAGACAGAGCATAACTTTTTACTATTTTTCGGTAGAAATAAGAATTTTAAAAGCTTTACTTTTTGTCTTTAAAATATACACTCCTTTCTTTTTATTAAAATTACTCAACTTTCTTCCATCAATTGAAAAAATTTCATAACTCTCAACATCTTTCAAACACTCTTTATAACTTAAAGGTGTTAAATAACCACACCTCTGATCATACTGAAAATTAGCAGTAGAAGTTGAAATTGTCAAGCTATAAGATGATGGTAAAGAAGTAGAAAAATAATAATAACCTGTTCTTGTTAGATCATAGTCATTAGCACTTAAACTATAATTAGCAAGTGAATAACAAGTGTTTGAACTACCATCACTTAATATAACTAAGTTTTGTCCAGACAAAAGAGGAAGTGTGCTACCGAAAATATAAATGCTTGTTCCATCGGAATGAAGAAACAATTTATGAGCAAGAGTATTTTGAGAAGGTCTATATGCATAATTTATATTACCTGTTGTTTTATTTACTGAAATTAGGGTAGCATAGCCACTTGTGTAGCTATAATTCAAGTTCCCAGCTATTATGTAATCAGTACTTCTTTCAATAACATCTCTTGAAATGTCATCTCCATTATAAGGAATAACTTTTGAAAATATAATGTTTGAATTTGGAGGGTCAGAAGAAATTTTAACAAATAGAATATCCGTTGAATAAGCACCAGGATGACTAACTCCTACAAACACATAATTTCCATCACTTGTAGGAATGGCTCTCCCTACGGCTCTTTGCTGTTGTGGTATATTAAAAGGTAATTGAAATCTATTCCAATACCAAGATAAACCATTAGTTTGAATTTTCAAAATTCCTATGCTTCTTGTACTTTGAATTATAGCATAATAATATCCACCTTTTTCAAAAACTGAAACAACAGCACTATAACCCCAAACTCCACCTGACGAATCATAAATAAATATGTTCCATAAAACATTACCATTAGATGAATTTATCTTTGAAATAAAAGCAGCACTTCCAAGAATTATACCAGAATTACTACAAAATGATGCCTCTCCACCTACAATAAAATTACCATCACTTGTAAGATAGGAAGAATAGATAATAGAAAATCTTTGATTATTACTAGAGCAGTTTAAAATTGACGAATAGTCATATATCCTATACCAAGAGATATTTCCTAATTTATCTGTCTTTATTAGAGCAGTAAGATTTACAAATGATGAATATGGAGCAGATGTATTAGAGCAAATATAATAATATTGCTCGTATTTACAAATTGAACCAACCATATATATATCACTTGGAGTTACATTTATATCGGTTATCCAAAAATTGTAGGAAGGGCTTGAAGCACTTACATAATATCTTTTTAATGTAGAAATTGTCCCGTACTGAGACATTACTCCCAAAACAGCATGAGCATTAGTATTTGTCCAACCATTAGTAGTGGAAACAAAGTAGAAGTTATTACCTTCCTTATAAACAGCTCTAATAAACTCACCTCCACTAGTTCCAAACGTTAAATATCCATTAAAGCAAAGCAAAATCTCAAACATTAGATAATCCTCCTTAATTTATTATAATATTTGAAAAACTCAGTTTAGCTTGGGTATTACCAAACTTATCATAAACAGAAACTGAAATAATTCCATATGTCATCTTATCAATTTCAAATACCCATTTTCTGTAATCATTATAGAACTCAACAATATAAGTTTTGTCACTTTCCTGGACATTATATTGAACTTTATCAAAATTTTCGGTTAATAAATAGAAAAATTTATATGGACTTAAGTAAGGATGCTTATAAGCACTCCTTTTTTTACTCTTATTAGCAAAATGAAATATAAATAAAGTATCATTTTGGGTTATGCTAACACTCCCATAAAAATCAGTAGAAACAAGATAAAATACATATCCAGTATATGAATTATTTTGGTAGCTAAAGTTGCCACAACCATCTAAGCTTATCACATGATTTATATAAACACAAGCATTGCCTGATACACTTTTGATAGCTCCATATTTAACTTTCAGCTCATCTAAGGTTAAATTTAAAATAAGGAGCATCATATTCCACCCCCTTAATTTATAATAACTTTCTTATTTTCTTTATTTATTCTAACTATATAAACACCCTTTAATAGTAAAATTTTTCTAAAACCATTAACTTCATAATTTCCTATTAAAGAACCATCCAATCTATATATCTTAACACTACCTCTACCACTAAATTCAATACCATTCTTTACAACCTTGTATTTAAGAACATCCCAATTTTCAAATTTTGAAACAGGTGTTATTGCATATTTACATAACCATACATTAGTATAACAACTTTCATCTCCAATTGAAAATGCCATAATTGTATCTATTAAACCAACAGCTATATCTGAGCTTAATGGAGCAGCTTCCGAACATCCAATTGATTGCCAAACAGGTGAAGAGAAATTATTAGAACTACTATAAGCTATTGGATTAGAGCAGCTCCAACTTGCTATAATAACATCGTAAATTCCATCGGCATTTACATCAGCAATAGTAGGTGAATTACAATAGTTTTGAGGTAAGGCTATTGAGTAAGCAACACTACCAGTAATTGCATCCAATATAACAAGCATATTGCCACAATGAATATATGGATATGAATTTTGTGCATAGTTAGTTGGAATAACAGCTATTCCCCATTTATTATTTGGCAAAATAGGACCAAGAGCAATTGCAGAATAAAGAGGAGCAGAAAACTTCTTTGACCATATAACTTGGAGATTTCCAGAAACCTCCTTTAACATAACCAAAAAACTGTCATATCTAACAAAAATTTCATCTTTACCATCATTATCCACATCATATCCAGAAATAAATGAACACTCATAAGGCCTGCAATGAAATCTAGAAAAAGTTTTGCCTGATGGCAAATTCCAAGTCCAAATAGTAGTTCCAGTATAAATGTTTAGTGCTACGATTTTACCTGGATTTGATGAAACTGGATAAAGAACATAGGGGGTGTCATTACGAACTTGAAGGATCGTAGGAGCACCTAAAAAACTACCTCCAAGATTTACTGACCAATATACTTGGTAATATGGATTAACAGGACTTATTCTGGCAGCAACAGCATTACTCTCAATAGCTCTAAAAACAATAGTAGATGTACCAATATTATAAACAGCAGGAGGAACATAATTAAAAAGATTATCACTTTCAGTACCTGATGTCCATAATATATTACCATTATTAGCATCAAACAATTGCGCTTTCGCTTTATCATCACTCCATGGATCACTTGCTTCATCATACCACTGACAAAATACAAGATTATTGTATGCATAAACACATCCAGCTCTGTCTAAATCAGCACCACCTGGACTACTCCGATACCATATAACAGAGCCATTATAAGCATTGTACATAGCTAAATTCAAATTATTATCTGTAGCCGATAAAGCATTTCCAGATGAAAAAACCTTCCTTGGAGGAATAATTGTATTTACTTCATTACCATCACTACCAGCAGTTGCATCTATCCAAGTTCTGCTAACATTAGCAGGAGAAGTACATCTGATTGGATTAAAACCTGTTCTCTTTATATCATGTCTTCCCATTACCCAGTGCGGATCAGAGACCATATATGGTTGATAGCTTTGAGCATTTAGATAATATATCCCCCCCATCATCAATATCATCATTTTTGTTATCTTTTTTATCATGGTTATCCTCCTACTGCTTCATATTTTAAACTAAAAAATTTGGATATGTCAAGAGCATAAAAATATATTAATTACTATATTTTCAGAACAGTCTTTTCTTATTTTCAAATTAACTTTAAAATTTTGTAAAACATGTCATACAATTTAGATAAAATTTTAAAAGCAATAAAACTTAAAAATGAAGGCTTTAAAGTTTCAGAAATTTCACAAATCCTAAACGTTTCAGAAAGAACAGTATTTAGATATTTAAAAAAGGAAAAAAAGTTAAAGGAATTGATAGATTTAAGATATAGAATTTTTAGATTAAAGGAAGAACAACCAAGTTTGAAGATTGATGAAATTAGTAAAATTTTAAATATATCCAAGGATAAAGTGTTTAGGGTTTTAAGGGATTATGGATTGTGTGGATTTAAAAAAGAAAAATTTGAAGTTTTATATTTTGGTTATGTAAAAACTGATGTTTCAGAAAAGTTTTTAAAAATGAGGATTCCTAAGCTTGTTGGGACTGTTTCAAATATAGAATTACTAAATAAATATAGTTTTGAAGAACTACCAACACATCTAAAATTAAATAAAATTGCTCTTGATTTAAGTTATAGTTTAAATTATGAAAAAGCAATTTCTGAGATAAATAAAATAATTCCAAAATTAAAAGAAGAGAAATTAAATTATTCACTTATTAGAGCTTATGTTATACTTGGTTCATGTGCTTTATGGCTTGGTAATAAGGAGCTAATGAAAATCTCGTTTGAAAATCTAAATAGTATTAAACATAATGATATTTGTATTAAATTTTATACACTACTAATGGGTAGCTTAATAAGTGAAGAAGAACATTCATTAAAATTCTTGAAATCAGCTTATAAAATTCTTAAAAAATTAAAATTTCCTAATATATTAACATCAGACTTTATAGCAGTTTCTTCAACCAAAGGTTATTATAACATTCCAATTGAAAATTTAGAAAAATATGCTTATCCTTTGACAGCTATCATTATTCTTACAAATCAAAATAATTTTAAGAAAGCAAACAAATTACTTGATTTTATTGATGATAGGAAAGATAAATCATTAGCAAAAGGTTATATTTTTTTTATGAAAGGTTATATTGAAAAAGCAATTAAAGAATTTCTAAAAATTTATCAATTTAAACATTTAAAAATTCAATCAGGAATACTTCTTTCTATTTGTTATATAGCAATTGGAGAAAAAGAAAAAGCAATTTCTATATATAATGAAATAAAGAATTATATAATAACTTATAGAGCAAGAGAAATTTTAGAATTTTCTTTATTTTTAGATACAAAAACAAAATTTTCAATTGATAGTTTAATTTTACTAGCTTTAAAAAATCGCCAATATAAAAGAGCAATAAACTTATCAAAAAAATACTCCAATACATTTACTTTAAGATTAGGTTATATCCTTTTTAAAACTGACAAATTAAAGGACTACATTCAGGAATTTTACAAAAACTTTCATTTACCCTTAAATTTAAAATATAAATTTGATGAAAAGTTTTTAATTCTTAAAATTGCTAAAAAATCTATAAAAATTAGACTTTCAAAAGAAGAATTGAAACTTATTAAAAAACTCTTTGAAAATAAAATTTTAAATAAATTCCAAATTGAGCGCACATCAGCCTTAAAAAACTCATCAATCTATAAGTTAATTTACAAAATAAACAAGTCAATTGGTTTTAAAATAATATATATGGAAAAAGGAAATTTAAAAATTAAATCCACCTTTTTCTCTTAAAATAAAGAATTGAAAAAATTGAGAAAAGAATACAAATAACCCAAAATAAAAAATATCCAAATTTCCATTTAAGTTCAGGAATATATTCAAAATTCATACCATAAACACCTGCTAAAAATGACAAAGGTATAAAAATAGTAGCAATAATCGTTAAAAACTTCATAATTTCATTAGCAACTGTATCTATCATTTCAAGATATATTTCAATAAGCGAATTTGTCAAATTTGAAATTTTTTCAAGAGCGGTTCTGATTCTTCTTACTTGAAATATCACTTTTCTATCAATTTCCATTTCTTCTAATAAATCCTCTTGAAGAAAATAATATCTTGTTAGTTCATCTACTGATTTTTTATAAAAATATAGACTTTTAAGTAAAAATTTATCAAGTTTTGGATAATCAATTTTTGAAAATACCTTATCTTCAAGGTTTTTAAGTTCCTCCCTTAATTTATCAACTTCGTTTGTTCCAATTTCTTGAAATAATCTAAATAATGTTTCTGATAAATCATTACCAATGTAGCTTTCAACATCAAAACCAAAACTTCTAAATATCATTTCATTTTCATTAAAAAATAGAATAACCATTTTATTTATTGATATAATAAGAACAAATAAATAACCATTTAGAATTTTTTCAACTCTTACACGATTCCTTGAATTTAAAAATTCATATCTAATTTTCTCATCTAATTCCAAAATTTCACTTTCATTTTTAATAATTTTGTAGTTCATACAAAAGAAAAATAAACTTTACAAAAATCTCCACTCCACTTAAACTTTAAAAAAAATCTATTAGAAACTCTATAAGCAAAAACCAATGACCAATTTTGACATTCAAAAGCATCACAAACAAAATCATTATTATGAAAAACTTCAAGATAAAACAATAAAATTTCACCTTCAAATTTAGAAATATCAATAATTTTATCAATTTTTAATCCTTCTGAAAATGACCAAGTTGCTATATCAATAGTTAATTCTGGTTTATTTTCAATTACAAATAAGTCGGATATTAATAAGTTTTTAAGCTGTTTTAGAACGGAATGATTAACTACTTTATCTTCAATATCTTTTAAACTAAAAAATCCGAGTTTTAGCTTTCCACTATTGGGTATAACAATACTTGGTTTAAATTTTAAATTATCAAGAACATATAACGATTCATCATATAATAAACTTCCATAAAAATCATGAATAACAACATCAATACGCTCTTTTGGTATAAATTTAAGTGCATTTTCATTAATAACTTTTATTTCTTTATATCTTGAAAGTCTTTCTTTTAGAACATTAAATAAATATCTATTTCTTTCAACTGCATAAACTTTTTTTGCCCCAAGTTCAAGAGCAAATTCAGAAAATAATCCAAAACCTGCACCAAGCTCAACAACAACACCATTTTTAAAATAATCAGAATATCTTAACATTAACTTTTTCCAAGCATTTGTTCTATTATCGTCATCATAAATACTAATAAATGCCAAAAAATCAGAAATTGATGAAAATTTTTTGTAATTTATATTATTTAAAATTTCCATTAGCTTTCAAGATATTTAATAAGAAGCTCATTAACAGGTAATTTTAATGCAGATTCCTTATCAAGTTTAAATAAACTAACACCTCTTAAAATATATTCATCAACAAGAATTTTATCCCTATTTTTTGAAAGGGTATTTAATATATTAACTGCTTCTCTTTTTATGTTTTCAGGATGAATGTATCTTATTGAAAGAATATCTTTTAATGTTTTTTCATCTAATAAATCAAGAATATCACTAACTTTATTTTCAAAGTTAAAACTTTTAATTTTATGATTTAATGATAACGCTAATTTAATTGCATTTGCCCTTATATGACCTATTCCTCCAATTGAGCCAATAGGTGAAAAATTATAATCAATTCCATATTTCAAAGAATGAGCAATTCTTAAAATATCTTCATTTGAAAGGAAAAAGTAATCAGAAATTTTTATTAGTGCTTTTGAAAGATGTAAAACTTCTGTTCCTAAATATAATTCACTTGGAGGATTATGAATGTTTCTTATTTTAAAAAGCCCCCCTTTAATATAAAAAATTAGCTCATGTGAGCCATCTTCTGGATAATCAAATGGTCTTAATGCTTCTAAAAAACTTCTATCATAAAATTTAATAACATCTTCATCAGTTAAAAATGTTTTTAAGCAATCTTTAATTCTTTTAGTCCAAATTAAGGGTCTAATTTTTATAAATACATCGCCATTTATTTTTGTTCTTCTTAAAAATTCCTCATAAGCAGTTGGTGGAATTCCTGTACTTAAACAAAGCTCACCTTTCTTAGTAACTTTATTGTTTTCAATATATTTCTTTTCAATTAAAAAATTTAAAATAAAATTAATTTTTCTTTTATCGTTGAAATTTTTAAATGAAAATGTTTTTTTCAGAAAATCAAAAACATTTCCATTACTGATTTTATAAGCAGATAAAATAAATGATGATAATCTGGCAGATTCTCCAAGATAATCATCAAAAATTTTATCTATATTTTTAAGGGCATTAATAATTTCACTATTTGAAGAATTAAATGTTTCTTCATAAACCTTATCGTAAGTTTGTTTAGATGTCCTATATCTTAATATATGAACATAACCAATTTCCCTAATACCAAACCTTCCCGCTCTTCCTTCCATTTGAATAACATCTGTTATTGATGGAAGTGTTATCGTCTTTCCTCTCTCTCTATCATAAAATGAAGTTAATAATATAATTACTCTATCAGCAGGTAAATTTACACCATAAGCTAAGGTTGATGTTGAAATTAAACACCTTAATTTTCCTATTCTGAAAGCATTTTCAATTTCTTCTCTTTCTTCATAAGGTATATCTGCATTATGAAAACCAAAATCATAATAATCAAAATCAGTTTTATATTCAATATAAAATGGAAGTGTTTTATTTATAATTCTATATCCTTGCTCATAAGCTAATTTTAAAATTTCCCAACCAATTTCTTTCTTATAAACAAAAATAATAACATTTTCTTTTGGATTTGAAATTTCTTTATATTTATTTAATAAAGCTGACGCTATCCTTCTTAACTTCTCTTCTACCAAATCGGGGTAGCCGGACTTGAACCGGCAACCTTTCGGTCCCGAACCGAACGCTCTACCATTGAGCTATACCCCGAACTTTAAAAATTCCTTTAAATTTGGATTTTTCTCAATTAATGCTTTTATTTCTTCTTCATTTAATTTTTGAGGTTTATCTCTATCTTTTTTAACTACACAAATAAATCCAATATCTTCATATTTTGCTACAAATCTATGCGCTTTAAATGAAGGAATATAAACAATATCAAATGGCTCAAACTCATAAATTTCATTTTCAATTAAAACAATTCCTCTACCCTTTATAAACATTACAATATGCTCATGCTCATGTCTTTCAAGCGATGAATAACCACCTTTTTCAATTTCAAAATACCTAAACTCAATATCTTTGCCCTTTACAATCTCAAATCGCTTAACATTTAAAAATGAATTATCATTTGTTTTATAAGGTTTTTCAAAAACATCTTTCCACCTAAAATTTCCAATATATTTAAATAACATTGAGTGCCTTTTCTAAATCTTCATAATTTGGCTCATTTGCGATTTCATTTACAATTTGAATATATCTAATTTTATTTTCTTTATCAATAATAAATAAACATCTTGCTAATAATCCAAGTTCAACTATATATAATCCATAAGCATATCCAAAAGAACGATATTTATAATCTGAAAGCGCTATAACTTTACTAACATTATTAGCTCCACACCATCTACTTTGAGCAAATGGCAAATCCATACTTATAGTTATAAATATATAATCATCTGAGAATTTTTTCATCATTTCATCAATTTTTTTAGTTTCTAAGGAGCAAACAGAAGTATCAAGTGATGGAACAGAAGAGATGATTTTTATTTTATTAGAGAAATCATTAAGTGTTTTTTCTTTTAAACTATTATCAATAGCAACAAATCCAGGGGCTATATCACCAACATTTGGTATTTTGCCAACTAAACTAACCTTGCTTCCTTTGAAAGTTACCATAGTTTTAAAATTTTAAAGGATAATAAAAGCTTCCTGCTGAAAAACGGGAATTTTAAAGCCATTTAGGAAGCCTCCAAGGCAAAAAATAGGTTTTTTAAAACCTAAGGCTTAATTTCAGGATAGGTGGGAAAAATAAGAAATAATAATCTATATTTTAGAATTATGGGACAATGCAATTTAATTTATCCTTTAAAATTTTGGCTATGATTTTCATTCTCACTACACAACTTCATTCTATTGGCGCTCATATAGGCTCACCTGTTGCTTTATCTTTAAGGTTTGAGCAAGATTTCAGAATTTTGGCTGGTTGGAATGTTATAGATAACAATATCTATTTTAGTTTTGATAAAGACTTTAATATACCAACAAGAGAACTCCAACCTTTAAAGTTTTATATTGGAATTGGTGGTTATTTAATGACAGTAAAAGTTAATAAAAATCAATCTGCTGGTGTAGGAATAAGAGTTCCATTTACATTAAATTACTCCTTCACAGAAGCTCCAATAGACCTTGGAATTCAAATTACACCAGCATTTAGATTAATTCCAAATACTACATTAGATTTATTTGCAGGTTTATTACTTATGTTTAGACTTTGAAAAATCCATTTTATGAGAAAGAATTTATAGAGAAATTAGCTGATTTTTCAGAAGGAAAAGTTGAGTTTTTTGAGCCAATTGCTATAATATCAAAAGGAATTTTAATAAAAAGAGGATATTCACTAACTTATGGATTTTATGGGGGTTTTAAAGATAGTATAGATAAAAATTTTTTAAAATCAATATCAAGAAATTTTTTTAAATTCTACATATATGATTTTGAGAATAGGATAAATGTTGATTTTTTAAAAAATAAGACAGTTTTTACTTACCTTCTTGAAGTTCCACAATCTATTGAAATTTTTTTTAAAATGATTAGCAAGAATAGATATAAAAGTTTAAAAAAACTTCAAAACAAAGAGAAAAAATTAAACTTAACAATTAAGGAAGGTCTTAATTTTTTTGAAAAATTTTATGAAAATTACAGAACTCTTTATAAAAAACATCACAAAGTTTTCAAAAAAGAAAATATTTTAAAATTAAAAAACTATCTTAATTTGTTAAATGTTCTTCAAAATGATAACTATTTGGGAGGAGTTCTAATAATAAAAATAAATAATTATGCTTTACTTTGGATTTCAGGTTACAGAAAACTATTAAATTTTGACATAGGAGAGTTCTTATTCTTAATTAGTGTAAGATGGGCTATTGAAAATAAATTGGAACTTCTTGACTTTGGACTTGAAACTACTGAAAGTGTAGGTTTTATAAAATCATCATTTGGAACAAAAAAATATGAATATAATGTTTGGTTTAAGTAAAGAAAGGGGTCTTTTTAAAGCGGAAGGCTTGATTTCAGAAACAATCAATAATTATAGAAAAATAAATAATTCCAGAATTATTAGACAACACAAAAAATTATGCTTTGTCTAATAAATAATGTTAATTGATTAAAAACTAATAACTTATAAAAACTTTAATGAAATTACAAGTTTTACGGGGGAATTTAAGGGGGCGAAGCTCATAAGCCGAAGGCTTATTTTTAGGGTGGGTGGGAAAATAAAGTAATAATCGTAATTTTAAAATTATTGGACAATGCAAAAAAATTATTATTATTTCCTTTAAAATTTTGAAAGTTAAATATGTTTGACTTTCATTGTCATATTTTACCTGATGTAGATGATGGCTCTCAAAGTTTAGAAGAAACAATTGAAATGATAAAGTTTTTAAAGGAGAATAATTTTTCAGGTGTAATTGCGACACCACATGCCAATAGTTTATATTTTCCAAAAAGAGAAAATTTAAATGAAATTAAAGAAAACATATTAAAGTATGTTGATTTTAATATAATAATTGGATATGAGGTTAGAATTGATACAATTGAAAATTATGACCCAAGGATTTTTGCAATTGAAGGAACAAATTTCATTTTATTAGAATTTGACTTCTATAAAAAACCATCTGACATAATTGAGCCATTTATAAAGGTTATGAAATATGGTTTAAAACCGATTCTTGCTCATCCTGAAAGATACCCTTATCTTACATTTAATGAAATAAAGAAGATAAAGGAATTTAGTGTTCTTATTCAAGTAAATGTAAAAAGTTTAAATGGATTTTATGGTTTGGAAATTATGAAAAAAGCTCAAAAATTGTATGAAATTTGTGATTTAGTTGGCTCAGATGCACATAGCATTGAAGATTATAGAAATTTAAAAGATTTATCATTTTACAATAACAAAGACTTTTCAAAATTGATTGCCTTGTCCAATAAATAGTGTTAAAAATTTCAGGAAATTATTGATTTTATCGGGGGTTCATTTAAGGGGGCAAAAGTAGGCCTAAGGCTTAAATACAGGGTGGGTGAGAAAATGAAGAAAAATAAATAGTTTCAGAATTATTGGACAATTCAAAAACTGATTGCTTTGTCCAATAAATAGTGTTAAGTTCTTGGTAATCAATAATTTATGAAAATTTTAGGAAATTATAGATTTTTGGGGGGATTCAAGGGAGGCGAAGTTTACAAGCCGAAGGCTTGATTTCAGGGTGGGTGGGCGAAATATAGAAAAATAAATAGTTTTAGAATTATTGGACAATGCAAATAAATGTTTCACTAATCCTTTAAAATTATCAAACTATGATAGAGAAATTAAATAGGGTTTTTGAAAAATTACCACCTGAACATAGAGACATAATGAGAGAAGCATTTATTATTCTTATTGAAGAAGTTATAAATGCTATTGTTAAAGAAATTAGAGAGGGGTTTAAGAAGCAAGGAGAGGAAAATGAAAGAATATGGCAGTCTATTGAGAGACTAACAAAATCAATTGAAGAAACAAGAAAGACTATGAAGGAAGGATTTGAAAGGCAAGAGAAAGAAAATGAAAAAATATGGCAGAATATAGAAAGAATATGGCAAGCAATTGAAGAAATGAGAAAAGATATGAAAGAGGGCTTTGAAAAACAAGCACAAGAGAATGAAAAGATATGGCAAAATATAGAGAGAATTTGGCAGTCTATTGAAAAATTGGAAAATACTATGAAGGAAGGATTTGAAAGGCAAGCACAAGAGAATGAAAAAATATGGCAAGCTATTAAGGAAGGGTTTGAAAGGCAGGAAAAAGAGAATGAAAGAATATGGCAGGCAATAGAGCAAAACACTAAGGCAATTGAAGAATTAAGAAAAGATATGAAAGAGGGTTTTGAAAGACAAGAAAAAGAAAATGAAAGAATATGGCAAAATATAGAAAGAATATGGCAAGCTATTGAAGAAATGAGAAAAGATATGAAAGAAGGATTTGAAAGACAAGAAAAAGAAAATGAAAGAATATGGCAAGCAATTGAAAAGACAAATGAAAGACTTGATAAACTTATTTTAGCATTTGAAAAAGCTGAAAAGAGGAATGAGCAAACGAGAAAGCAAGTTGGAGTTTTAACTGACAATTTTGGATATTTGCTTGAAGACAGAGCAATAAGAACATTACCAAAACTATTAAAAAAAAGATATGGCTTTGAAATAATAGAGCCTTTAAGAAGAGATTTTATAGAAATAAATGGAAAATATATTGAGGTTAATATATATGGC